>ENA-OQDL01001422-OQDL01001422.1-human-gut-metagenome-genome-assembly--contig:-NODE-1422-length-11928-cov-3.899076_pt1 | contig 11928 bp, 14 predicted proteins | sample MGYA00242782_ERZ504609 | MGnify/ENA primary metagenome ERZ504609 (study PRJEB26092, sample SAMD00036320) | human gut metagenome | host: Homo sapiens | study: EMG produced TPA metagenomics assembly of... | reverse complement strand
GATTGCGGTAACGGCGCATACTGGCATAACAGTCATCCACCACGTCCATACGGTCCTTGTCGGTCATGGAAAGGGTGCTGACGTTGATTACCTGCTTGAGGTCCTGCAACACCCCGTTGCTCTCTTCTTATGGTAAATCAATATTGGGGGGTTGAGGACACATGAAAAAGATACTGCTGATCGACGACAGCGACACCTATACATGGTGTCTGCAAAAATACTTACAGCACCGGGGATACTCGGTGAAAACGGCTTGCACGCTGAAAGAAGCGCGGGCGGCCATCCAAGAGGAAATGCCGCTGGTAGTCTGCTGTGATCTCGACCTGCCGGACGGTTCCGGCATGGACTTTCTGGACGAGGTACGGGCCGCAGACAAGGAGCTGCCTTTTATTCTGGCGTCCTGCCATGACAAGGACGGACTACGAACAGGAGGCTATGCGCCGGGGCGCAACGCTGTGCATGGACAAAATGAAAGGGCTGCTGCTGCAAGATAAGCTGGTGGAATACGCTTACCGGCAGTTATCCGGCGAAAAGGCCCCGACTTTTCACAAGCTGCTCTTTGTCCATGCGGAAGATACCAACGCCGGAGTGCTGCGGGCTGCTATGCTGCAAAAGGGCTTTGACCTGATTCTGGTTCCCTCGATTGGGGAAGCCAAGCGCCGGATTTTTGAGGATAAGGAAATAGACCTGATCTTGTGTGATGTGGAACTGACGGACGGCACAGCAATGGAGCTGTTTCATACACTGCGGCGGGTGGCGGGGATGTTCCAAATGAAGAATCCCCCTGTCCGGCTTCTGCCGTTCTTTATCCTCACCGAGAACAACGACCTTGCCACGGAATATGAATACCGGCATGAGGGCGTGAATGACTATATCACCGCCCCGGTCAATATCCCGGAGCTGATCCGGCGGGTTTTGTTCTTTGTGGAATGAAACGAGCCTACATATTCAAACATCTGCCTCCACAGCGGGGAAAAGAAAAAAACCGCTGACGGGCAGAGGATTTCGTGCGCTTTCCTGTATCACTGACGATACGGCGGTTTTGAGTAGATCAAGGCCGCCGTTTCTTTTTGCTTCGACGACCCCTGCACCGTGTTCTGGCATGGCGGCTTTAGGAGGGAGCCGCTATGCAACGAAAACCGCTTCGACAAATTCTGACAGGGGTTAGCCTGTCAAAAAAAGCCGTCCCCCGGCAGCGGGGACAAGCGGCTGCGAGTATGTACTATACCATGTAGGAAAAGAACATATTGCTTTTTGTTTCGCCCTGTGGGTCTTTGACCTGCCGGGCGAATTTTGTTATTTCCTGCGGTCTGTTTCCCGGCGCAAAAAGAAATTTCAAAAAAGTGAAAAAAGGAGGCGTTTAGCGGGCAGCCAGAGAGATTCCATTCGCTCTATTGGCGGAAAGGGAGAGAACCACCACATCCCCCACAGAAAGGGGGTGAGAAGATGGAAGCGATCCCCCGCAAATACGGTGAATGGGGCCAGTTTGACCGCTACTGCAAGCTGGTTCTGTACCATGAGGCGATAGATTATCTGCGGGAAATGAAGTGCCGCCGCGACCGTGAAGTGTCGCTGGACGCTCTTTCCCCGGCTGATTGGGACAAGCTCTCGACCGTAGATCGGTATTCCTGCGACAGCTTTACATTCAGTTCGCATGGCTATGACCTACATATCGACAACGAGCTTGTGGCCGAAGCGTTTGCCAGCCTGCCAAAAGACGAGCAGAGTATTTTGATTCTCCGCTTTGTTCTGGATTTGACTGACGAAGAAATTGGCCGCCTGATGGGAATGTCCCGCAGCGCAGTACAGCGCCACAGGACAAGCACCCTGAAAGACTTGCGTATAAAATTGATGGCGTTCATGCCGGAGGGAGGTTAAACGCGGATGAAGCAATCCAGTTACAAGGGCAAAAGCCCTCTACCTGATTTTGTGATCGACGCGGCCTGCGCCGGTAACGCCGAAGCCGTGGAGCGTGTCTTGCAGCATTATGACGGCTACATCAATAAGCTGTGTACCCGGACGCTCTATGACGGCAGCGGCCAGCCTCATATCTGCATTGACGAGTATATGAAGCGCCGATTGCAAATCAAGCTGATCCATTCCATCGTTAGTCCCATTGGCGACTGACGGTTAAGGCCCCGGCCATAGACAGGCGGCTTTCCCTTTCCCCGCCTGCCTGTTTTCCCGGCGGCCCCTTTGCTCCTTGACAAATACGCCCGCAGGATAATGGCGGCGCGTCATAGGGCAGACGGATACATTCTGTCTGTGCCGAGCCGGGCGGCAGGTGCGCCAAGAGGCTTTCCCTCATTGGGGTAAGCGGAGCGATTTTACCGGGCCGTAAAGCAGGTGTGGCAGCCTGCGGGCGACGACGCGCAGACAGGACAATGATACGCCCTTGCCGTCGTAGTCCGAGCGTTTGAAGCGTCGCAGGCAACGAGCAGGGCCGCGTGAGAACCACGCGGGGGTGAGATTCCCGTGGAGCTGTGCCAGTAGCCGTCCGTTATTTTCTGCCCACTTTCACAACAAACAACCTTTGTTTTGAAAAGAAAGGGGGCCATGTTATGAGTAATAACGATGTGCCTATTTGGGAAAAATACACGCTCACCATTGAGGAAGCGTCCAAATATTTTCGGATCGGGGAAAACAAACTGCGTCGGCTTGCCGAGGAAAACCCCACCGCTGGCTGGGTGATCTTAAACGGCAACCGCATCCAGATCAAGCGGAAGCAGTTTGAAAAAATCATTGATTCCCTTGACACAATATAGTGAAAAAGGGCCTTGCGCGTGTTATAATAGGTTATAAGCGTGTCAAGGCTCTTTCCGTCATGGAAAGGAGCATGACGAAATGCCAAGAAAAGAACGAGATGAAAAAAGACGGGACAACAAAGGCCGCCTTTTGAAGTCTGGAGAGAGCCAGCGATCAGATGGAAGATACGCTTACAAATACATTGACACCTTTGGAGAACCCCAGTTTGTTTACTCATGGAAGTTAGTACCTACCGACAAAGTACCTGCCGGGAAACGGCCCTGTCTTTCCCTGCGCGAGAAGATCAAGCAGATACAGAAAGACCTTGACGACGGGATAGACACCATCGGCAAGAAAATGACCGTGTGCCAGCTTTATGAAAAGTACACCCGGCAGCGCGGGAATGTGCGGAAAGGAACCCAAAAGAGCCGCCAGCAGTTGATGAAACTTCTGTCCGAAGATAAGCTGGGCGCGGCCAGCATTGACAGCGTGAAGCTGTCCGACGCGAAAGAATGGGCCTTGCGTATGCAGGAAAAGGGCGTTGCCTACAATACCATCTGCAACAGCAAGCGTTCCTTAAAAGCCATCTTTTATATGGCCGTACAGGACGATTGCCTCCGCAAGAATCCCTTTGACTTCCAGATCAATGAGGTTATCAACGACGATACCGTACCAAAGGTGCCGCTTACCCCTACACAGGAAAACGAGCTTTTGGACTTCATGCAGAACGATCCCGTCTATGCCAAGTATTATGACGAGGTGGTGATCCTGCTGGAAACCGGGCTTCGTATTTCCGAACTCTGCGGCCTGACGCCCGCTGACCTGAATTTTGAAAAGCGCTTTGTGAATGTAGACCACCAGCTTTTGAGAAGCACCGAGGACGGCTACTATATCGAAGCGCCAAAAACAGAAAGCGGATTCCGTCAAGTGCCTATGAGCGCAGCCGCCTATGAAGCGTTTGAGCGCGTGTTGAAGAAGCGCAGGGACGGCAGGTGCATTGAGGTTGATGGTTATAAGGACTTCCTGTTCCTGAACCGGGACGGCCTGCCCAAAACCGCCGTCAACTATGACGCCATGTTCAAGTGCCTTGCCAAGAAGTACAACAAGTGCCACAAGGAGCCGCTGCCCGATGTGATGACGCCGCACACCATGCGGCATACATTCTGTACCAGAATGGCAAACGCGGGCATGAACCCCAAGGCATTGCAGTACATCATGGGACACGCCAACATTGTAATGACGCTGAACTATTACGCCCACGCTACTTTCCATTCCGCACAGGAGGAAATGGAACGGCTGCAAGCCAAGGCAAAAACCACCGCAGAGGCCAAGCCGGAGGCTACGGCGGAAAGCGCCGAGGAAACCAAGGCGGCATAAGTAGTACGCAGAATTTACTACTGCTTTTACTACTTTTGAGAGCGAAAACATGAGGGGTAATAAAAAGATTTGTGAGGTTCTTCCGATATGAAAAGTGCCGGAAAAGCCCGGAATGACGGGCTATACCGGCATATAAGAACATCTAAAGAGATAATTAGAAATCTATTAAATGATTCAAATAATATTTTTACATATAAATTCTCACCATAACAATACCGTTCAAAAAATTCCAAATATTTTTTACTCTTTCACAAACTCCCGCGCCTTTTTGTCCCTACGGGACAAAAACAGCCCACCCAGGCATGCCAGTACACAGCGTGGGTGAGGCTTCGGGCACGGATGCGCCCGAAGCCTCACCCACGCGTACTCCTGTCACTCCTTCATCCCCGGCCTGAAGATAATCGCACCCAGATATCCAAACACCAACGCCCCACTGATCCCCACAGCACTGGCTGTAAATCCCCCTTTAAAGATTCCAAGCACTCCATCCTCCGCCATCGCCTTCACAACCCCTTTCCAAAGTGTATTTCCAAATCCAAGCAGCGGCACACTTGCTCCTGCTTTCGCGAAATCCTGAAAGGGCTGATACAGTCCGGCAAATCCAAGAATCACGCCTCCGCATACCAGACATACCATGACTCTGCCAGGCATCAGTTTTGTCCGGTCCAGTAAAATCTGTACCAACGCACAGATCACACCCCCGATCAGAAATGAAATCAGATAGTCCATCCCGCCGCCTCCTTCCGACAATGTTCGATCACAATCCCATGTGCGATCCCCGGTACACTTGCACCTTCATTAAAGCTCACCGTTGACATCAATGCTCCTGTGGGAACAAATAAAATCCTTTTCCATTCCCCGCTTTCAATCTTTGGCAGCAGATACGATGCCAGCGTCACTGCCGCACATCCACAGCCACTTCCCCCTGCATGGGTATCCTGCGTCTCAGGATCAAAGATCAACATTCCACAGTCCAGATGCTTCTGCCGGAGATCATATCCCTTTTCTGCTGCCAGATCAAATAAAATTGACTGACCGATGGAGCCAAGATCGCCCGTAATGATCCGGTCATAATCTTCTGCCGTCCGTCCGAAATCTTTCAAATTCCTGACGATCGTATCAGCAGCCGCCGGAGCCATGCATGCTCCCATATTCTGCGAATCTTTCAGTCCGTAGTCCACGATCTTTCCCACTGTGATCCCGCTGATCTTCACATTTCCCGGATCCGTTCCCACTACAAAGGCCCCGCTCCCGGTCACTGTCCAGTGTGCAGATAAAGGTCTCTGGCTGGCATAACCCAACGGAAAACGGAACTCCTTTTCCGCACTTCCGAAATGGCTTGATGTAACCGCCAGCATAGAGTCTCCATACCCTGCCGACACACTCATTGCTGCCAGTGCCAGTGCCTCTCCTGATGTTGAACATGCCCCGTAAAGCCCGAACATGGGAATCTGCAGTGCCTCCACTCCCATGGAAGTGGCAATCCCCTGCCTCAGAAGATCTCCCCCGAACAGATACCGGATCTTCTCCGGTTTCAGTCCTGCTTTTCCGATGGCCAGTATACAGGCTTCTTTCTGCATATTGCTCTCTGCCTCTTCCCAGGTCTTTGCCCCGAACAGGTTATCCTGCTCATCTACCATATCAAATTTTTTTCCAAGCGGACCTTCCGCCTCTTTCTTTCCTGCAACAGATGCCGCACTTAAAATGTATGCCGGTCTCTGAAAATGCAGGCTCTGTGTTCCGCATAGTTTTGTCTGATCCATAAGAAAATTCCCCGTTTCTGCTTTCCGTATTTTCTCACATCTGAATGGTTACAGGGATATTATTTTCAAAATGATACAAACTATTCATGATGATCTGAAAGAGTCATGAAACTTGCGGGATCACTTTCAGGAAAGGAGTATTGTTATGAATCCTACAGAACAAATGAAACGACAGCAACAATATAAAACTTATGTGGATCAGAAGACGCCACGCCACAATCTCTGGCTGAATATGCTCAGGGCTTTTCTCACAGGAGGGGCTGTCTGCGTTCTCGGTCAGATTATTTTCAACCTCTGCGAACTGCAAAAAACTTTCCCAGGATGACTGCAGCAACTGGACTTCCATGCTTCTCGTCCTGATCAGTGTCATTCTGACGGGAACCGGAATTTATCCGAAAACTGGCAAAATGGGGCGGTGCAGGAGCTTTGGTTCCGATTACCGGTTTCGCCAATTCTGTTGCCGCACCTGCCATTGAATACAAAAAGAAGGCCAGGTCTTTGGTATCGGATGCAAGATCTTCACCATCGCCGGGCCTGTTATACTTTATGGGATTTTCACAAGCTGGTTTCTCGGCCTGCTCTACTGGATGTGGGGGATGATCTGATCCCCCGCTTATTGCCCGGTCAGCTCTGCCGGCAGCCGCCTTCACGGATGCCGGTCACTGCTTTGTCAATTCCGCCCTGTCTACTTTCATGGATGCAGGCGGCAATCCGGTCAGCTCTGCTTTTTATGCTTTCTCAGAAGCAAGGTACTGCTCAGTCAGCTCCACTGCATTCGCAATGCACTGGGAACATGGAACAAGCGGCGTCCCTGTTGCCACACCCTTTAACTCACGGCAGTAGTAAGAACCTTCCATCTCTTTAAACTTCTGTGCATACGCTTTTGCTTTCTTATATGTATCTCCTTTACTCGGCTTTTTTCCATCCAGGTTTCCAACACTGTTCTCCATACCGATGACCATCAGCATTCCGGTCACTGCTCCACACATATCCATCATTCCCATTCCGAGTCCAAATCCCTCAGAAACACGAAACATCGTCTCCTGATCGATTCCAAACTCCTCGCAGAAAGAACAGGCTACCGCCTGTGCACAGTTATATCCTTTATCATGAAATGCCATTGCCTGCTCAACTTTTTTGCTCATCTTCAAATTCATCCTCTTTCTTTTTATTTTCTTTTGTACTTCGCCCGCTGCTTTATCTCTTTGCTTTCAACGTACTTTCTTTTTTATTATACCCTGCTTTCAACTTAAGGACAATCCGTTCCCAACGATTTTCCCAGCTTTTCTTCCAGCTTCAAAAGACGATTGTACTTCACTGCCGCCTCCAGGCATCCCGGACTTCCAAGCTTCATCTGCCCGATTCCAAATGCAACCGCTGCATCTACAAGTGCCGCATCTTCGGTTTCCTTCCGCTGCCTGCATAAAATAATTCCTTTTCCCTGCTCCGTTACTTCCCGTACACGCTCCGAAAGTTCTGTCAGGGTATAGATTTCTCCGGGATCGATCATAACAGACCGTCTTCCCAATACCGTCCTTTTTTTCACAATCCTCCCGATTCTTCCAGTTTCTTTTCCAGCTCCTGTATGCCTTCCCGATCTTCTCTGTATAGAGGGTCTTCCAAAAGACTGATCGGATACTCTCCGGTAAGTCTGGTCAGATATTCGATCAGTTCCTCCCGTGAGCGTTCCACCCGCTGTCCGCATCGTCGGCTCTCTGCCGGAAAACGATATACTCCCGACTGCTTTTCATACAGTCTTCCAGCTCCTGCATTGACTGCAAAAAAGATTTCTTTTCCACATTGATATCCCGCCTCTTCCACTGCCTTTTCCAGTAATTTCAGCACTCCTCCATCTGCCGCATCCTGCTTTTTTCTGTCAGGCTCTCCCTCTCTTCCATTTCTTTTTTTCAGAGCCTCCCTGAACAGACTGTCGATCTCACCTGCCGCCCTGATCTGTCCCTGTACAGAAGAAATTCCTTTCGGGACAAGCATCAGTTCCCTGAAATCCATTTCTGTCTCTTCTGCAGTTCCGTCTGCCGCCAGGATCAGCAGGGCTGGAAGTTTCAGTGCATGAGTCCCACCTAAATACCGGTACAGAGAAAGCTTCAGCTTTCCTGCCGCTGCCCTTGCTGTCGCGATGGAAACTGCCAGTGATACTTCCTGCGGGATCTCTTTTCTTTTTTCGAGTAAATGGTCGATCTCTTCCTGCTCGAACAGATTCTTCCCGATCAGTTCCTCTGCGATCTGACTGTGCATCTGCTCAATTCCCGCCTCAATTTCTTGTTCACCTTTTTGTCCTGCAACTGATGCAGTTCCAACAATATCTTCTCCTGCAAGTACTTCCGCCTCCACCGCCGGTGATCCGCCGGAATCAAGAATTTTCCTTACATAAATATCACGGATTGGAAGACAAATATCCATAATCCTACCTCCTGAAAATAAAATTGACTTGTCGTGAATCTTACATTCACAACAAGTCTTCCCTTTTACTTTCATTATTTCCCGATCTTTTTGCTTAATGCATTCCCGTAGAAATATCAGTGGAAGAAATGATCTCCGATCTGCATTCCGTATCCACCGGTGCTGAAATAAAGGCAGTCACCAACCGGATTACTTCCGTTCAGTGCATCTTCCGCTGCCTGCAGTGCAGACTCAGAATATCCTGCATTGGCACGCACACGGTCAAGCCATCCCGACATTGCCGGTGAAAACTGCCCTGACTGATAGATCACCTCACTGACAGAATTCGGATAAACACTGCTCTTTACACGGTTCAACACGACTGCTCCAACCGCAACCTGTCCTTCATATGGCTGATTTCCAGCCTCACAGAAGATCAGCGATGCCAGCAATTCCTTCTCTGCCTGAAGTGCTGCCGCTTTCTCTGCCTGCTCCCGGGCAATCCGCTCTGCTTCTTCGGCTGCCTTTCTCTCCTCTTCCAGCTTTGCCTCGTAAGCAGCTTTCGCCTCATTCACTGCAGTCAGCGTCTCTTCCACTGTGGTTTTCTGTGCATTCTGTACGATCTCTGAAACACCCCACTGTATTTCTTCTCCCCTTATCAGTGACAGCGTCTCATTGATCTGTGCATTCTGCTCTGCGGCGTAGCTTGTGAACCCGGTAAATGTCATCGCACTCACTGCTGCCACGTATACAGAAGCAAAAAAGCACTTATTTTTATTAAATTTCATATACTCCTCCTAAACTATTTTTGCAATATCTTTACAACTCCCTTATTAAATTTATGCAATTATTTTCGCATTTATTACAGATATTACAAAATTGTTACGACGAGTATACTATCACAAAAAAAATGCTACTGTCAACTTTTTTGTTTCATTTTATTTTTCGTGCCTTTTTTCCACTACGGAATTACCGGGTTTTTATCTCATTCTCAGCACCGGACTGATCTTTTTATAGATAACAAATACAATCGCAGAAACAGCCACTCCCTTAATCAGATTAAACGGTGCTACCGCGAAAATAACAAAGGTTGAAAGGCTTGTAATATGCGGATTTACTGCTGTCCCAAGTCCTACCAGCTTACTGACCGGCATTCCGAAAGCAGCTCCATATGCCGGAAGAAGAACATACGCATTGACAAAGCATCCAAGAACCGTCATCAGGATCGTTCCTGTTGCCATTCCGATCAGTGCATTTTTTCTTGTCCGGTTTCTCCGGTAAATAATTCCTGCCGGAACACATAACGCACAACCGATCACAAAATTTGCAATCTCACCGACTCCTGCTGTTGAAGTTCCTGTCAGTACAAAATTCAAAAGAATCTTCACCAGTTCGATCAATGCTCCGGCAACCGGTCCCATTGCAAAGCATCCCACAAGCACCGGGACTTCACTGAAGTCGATCTTATAAAAAGACGGTGCAAACGGAAGTGGAATCTCAAAAAGCATCAGGATCACCGCTACCGCTGCAAGCATGCCGATCTGAACGACCGCTCTTACTCCCATTTTTTTCTCTGACTGCATCATAGTCTTTGTACTCATTTCTTTTCTCTCCTTTTTCTTTGCAGTTTTCCAAACCACAGTATTAAATTTCTGAAAAAGGTAATCTTCCATGCAGGATCAGCAAAATTTTAATACTAAAAAACCCCGGAGGCCTCTGCCATCCGGGGTGCTGTTCCATATCGTAAGGAGATGCTCCTGCTTTCTCTGATCCTGAATCTCTTTCTGATCCTGAATCTCTTTCTGATCCTGAATTTCTTCCTGATTCTCAAAGCACGAACCTTCTTCTCTCATCCAGACTTTACTGTCGGTACCGGAATCCCCTGCCATGCATCCTTTGCACAGAAAAGTCACCGGTTCAGCCGCAGATACTGCGGGTCGCGGACTATACCGCCGGTTGGGACTTTCACCCGACCCCGAAGATTACTTCCTTTTACCTTTATTACTATAACGCTTTACTTTTCTTGATGCAAGTCAGATTTTTATACACTTAATTTTTTATCTGCCATCCATCCGCTGACTCCAAACAGTATGAATCCTACAACCAGGTAATAGAGTACGAAACCAGGGTTGAATCCCGATGTTCCGATATTGACGCAGATTGCAGGACAGATCAGATCATAGATCTTCTCCACGGCAATAATGATTGCAAAAAAATACCACAACTGCCAGGAATCCTGAATATTTTGCATTCAGAAGCAGTGTTCTTGACAGGATCACTCCCACAAATCCTGCCATGATCACTACGGTCCATCCCAGGAATATCTCTGCAGATCCCCAAATGATCGAAGGGAGGCCGTCTATATATAATTCTCCTGCCTGCCAGATCATTTTAAAGAGATCACTCAAATGTCCTGTATGCTGTAATGTGACCAGGATACAGATCAGTCCGACTGCCACATACATCACAAAGACGATCAGCATCTGCAGGATCGCTGCAAGGAATTTTGATCCAAGAATCTCCCAGATGGACTTTGGAACCATCCAGAGCATATAACTCTGCTTCGTCTTCAGATCTCTGTTCAGTACAAGAATGCTTTCAATCCCGACATAAAAAACTACAAAAAAGGTTGCCATCATCATCACTGCCAGACTTACTGCTGCCAGCTTCTCCCGTCCCAGCAGCATTCCCAGTGCAAATCCAAGTACGCATACCAGAAGAATACTTCCAATCACCATCCTTGAAGTCTGTTGCTTTTTCATCTCATATTTCAATAACTTTACCATTTTCTTACCTCCTTCAGCTCAACATTCCTACATTAACTGCATATAAAGCTCTGTCAAGGAACGTCCGGTCGTCATCCGTTCTCTTTCAAGATTTACGACATCTGCCAGTTTACCGCCTTTGATAAAGATCGCCTCTTCCACATAACTTTCTATCTCCTCGATCAGATGCGTAGACATTACGATCGTCCGGCTTTCATCTGCCTGTCTTAAGATCATTTCGACGATCTGCTCCCTTGCCTTAAAGTCTACTCCGTTCAACGGCTCATCCAGCAGAGTTAATTTTGCCTTTCTTGCCAGCGTTGCCGCAATCCGGAGCTTCGCATTCATTCCACTGGACAGCTCTCTTACCTTCATCTCCCCGTCAAGTCCGGTTTTTCCAATGAGGTTCCAGAATGCTGCCCGGTCAAATCCCGCAAAGAAATCCGTATAATATTTTTCAACATCCTTGATCTTCATATAACTATAAAAGAAATTTTCCGTTGCCATATAGGCGATCGATTCTTTGTCTTTTGCACAAAGCGGATGTCCCTCGTAAAAGATCTCTCCCTTTTCCGGCTTTGACAGCCCTGCGATCAGCTTCATCCAGGTCGTCTTTCCACTTCCGTTCTCCCCGAGAAGGCCATAAATCTTCCCGCTTTTTAACTGAAGTGATACATCATCCAGGGTCTGCTCTTTCTCCCAAATTTTTTTGTCAGATTCTTACATTCCACGTTATTGCCTGCATCATTTTTCTTCCTCCTTATAATCCGCGATCCGGTCAATTGATATTCTCCTTTTGGAATCCCAGATCCTCCATCTCCTGCATAAATTTCTGACAGTTCTTCTGCCATCTCTTTTTTTAATCCGCTTATCATGTC
>ENA-OQDL01001421-OQDL01001421.1-human-gut-metagenome-genome-assembly--contig:-NODE-1421-length-11929-cov-2.949076_pt1 | contig 11929 bp, 12 predicted proteins | sample MGYA00242782_ERZ504609 | MGnify/ENA primary metagenome ERZ504609 (study PRJEB26092, sample SAMD00036320) | human gut metagenome | host: Homo sapiens | study: EMG produced TPA metagenomics assembly of... | reverse complement strand
AAATTTGTAATCGTACACTATATTGGTATCTTTGTTATAGATGTCTAATCTCGTACTTCCTTTCTCATTGTTATTGATTCTAACTCTGCATTTTCAAGAATAAATTTTGCTATTTCCATATTCAGTTCATTATCTTCTACCAAAAGCACTTTCAGACCGGAAAGGCTTTTTGAAAAATCAACATTTCCAGAGCATATGCTTCTTTATAATTAGAATCAAGTTCAAATGGAATTGTAACTGTAAATGTTGTTCCGACATCTAACTCACTTTCTACAGCAATATTGCCTTCCATCATTTCTGTAAACTGTTTAGCAATCGCCATTCCGAGTCCCGTACCCATATAGCTGGTTCTTGCACAGGAATCCTCTTGTGCAAATGGTTCAAATACATGGGAAATAAAATCTTTACTCATACCACGCCCTGTATCAGAACATCTGAATTTATACGTTGCCTTCGTCCTATCGGATGAAAAAGTGCAGATTTCGTCCAGTACTTATGAAATTGTTCATTCAGGCTATATTCCTGATCATTAATCACCTGATACATATTTCCCGGTACAATATCTTTCGTTAAATTGATACTATAATATGCCCTTATTGCAGCTACAAAGGCATGTTCCAAAAGTGTACATCATATTCCTTTTTTAAATAAGAAAAAAGAATATGCATATGGGATAACGATCAACACTGCCATGATGAAAAATAACAGTATATTAGAGTCCAGAAATCCATTGGCGATCATAGCCAGGCCACAAAAGATAAACAGTCTGGAGCTGACACGGTGTGTGCGATTCCAGTTTTCTTCACTGGACAGTGTCCATGGAATCCGAATGCCAGCACTATAGTTCTGTTTTGTTTTTGCCAGATAATTGCCAATTACCAAAAGCATGAGTCCAATGATCAGATAAGTGAGCAGAGTAATATTCACATTTATTCCAAGAGCAATAGCATAGCTAGAGCACACAACAATCGGGGAAAGTGCAGCCATAAACCACACAAGTGCCCGGATCAGCTTCGGACTGATGTTCTGGCGTTTTGGATCAACATGGGTGAAAAGAAAGCAAAAACCACATCATTGCAAACATAAAAAGCGGAAGTCCGAAAACGGTAATTGCCTTGCTGCTCCAGCCATCTGGAGTATTTCCAGTGGAAAAATGGGTAGGGAGCTTTGCCGGAAGCTGATTCCACAAAAGCAATCCGATCAAGATTGGGCTTAAAGAAAGAAGGCTGCCAAGTAACAAAGACCATTTATATTTTTTCATCATGAGATTCGTCTCCTTTCAAGTCTTTTAACCATAGAAGTAATTCTTCTACAACGGAAGTATTCAAATCATAGTAAATAAAATTCTTTTCTTTTGTTTCCCATATCAGATCAGCCTTTTTTCAAAATCTTTAGATGATAGGAAACAGTAGCACCGGTCATATGAAAATGACTACCAATTTCTCCGGCGGACATTCGGCCATTCTTTAATAACTGTAAGATTTCTCGGCGTGCAGGATCGGACAAGGCCTTAAAAGTATCTGCAAAAGCCATAGCATCACTTCTTTCAAAAGTATTTAGAAATATTTCTAAATATAATATATTCTGACGAAACAGAATTGTCAACAACTATTTAGAAAAATATCTAAATTCTAAAATCCTTGTGTTTCAATCGCTGCTATATGAAAAATATGGTAGTATCACTGTTCAAAAGCTGTTCAACATCTGGCTTTTCCCTTCAGTTATACATGGCCCATAGATTCCGCATCTGTCTGCTCAACTGCTCATATGACCATCTTTTTTTACTGTTTGTGCGACTGTTGCTGTCATTGATGATAAAACCGTCCCTGTCATATCCGATTATCGTTTCTTAATTTCTGATTTTTCATTTCAGCTGGTTTTCAGTTACAAAATTTTATTAAAACACCAATTACAATTCCCTTAGATTTTCGACAATGCTTTGCCTCTTGCCGGCATGGTAAAGCACAGCAGGAATCAGCCAGCCCAGCAGGAGAAATACTGGTATAATCAGGATTACAGGCATAATGGTAAAATGGTATGTTACAAACCAGAACATAGCACTCATCATATTGCCAAGCATAGGGCTGAGCACCACTGAAAGTATGAGGGATGCTATGATGGAGCCCACCGCATAAAATAAGCCCTCATAAATAAGCATGAGCTTTAGCTGTCTCTTGGTCATGCCCACAGACTGTAATACGGCAAATTCTCTTTTTCTGGACAAAATTCCTGTCATAATTGCATTGAAAAAATTAAGTATGCCCACAAGTCCGATGATAGCACAGAGGGCACCACCACAGATTAAAACATATTTTTAAACCGGGTAAATTCACGTCTGATAGATGCCTTGCTCTCATACATGAGAGTAGATGTATCTCCTGCTGTGAGCTTTTGCAGATACTGCTCAGCACTTGCTTCTGCCTGAGAATCCGGTGTGTCAAACATATAAAATTTTGGAATGACATCTGTACCGCTGTCCTCCTTAAGTTTCTCTACCGGCAAAACCATACTATAACCCAGACTTGTATAACGGAAGCTGATGGAATCAGGAACCGTCACAAGAGCACATACACTGTACTCCACCTCCTTTGCCTCTTCCTCATGGTATTCCAAATACTCCTCAGGCGTGGTCTGTTGGTCTGCCCGCTCGCCGGTTCGGCTGTCTATGTCATATCCAATCTGGTAGTTTACGGTATAAGTGTCTCCCAGCTCAGGGTAGTTGTCCAAATTTACTATATTACCGTAATCGTCTGTGGATACAGCTACAGCGATTGCGTGGCTATCCGGGTCAGATAGTGGCTCCAGGGAGCCTTTTACTACAGTAAGCTTGTCAAAAAGTCCATCGTCAAAGCCCTCTATCCTGGCGTCGACAAGTATGCTGTCACCTTTCTGCTCGTAGTGGGAGAGTTCCTTCTGCAGCTCTTTGCCGTTTAGATAGTTTTCTGCCAATTTACTATACTGGTCTGTCTCCATCCACATCATAGGGATATGTCTGCCAGGTCATAGCCGCTTCCAGAGACAGTCTCATCTGTGTTTTCCTTTATCTCATCAATGGTATCTGCTCCTATATACTCATCTGCCGTATTATAGCGGAAATAGTCTGTACTGCTCACGATAAAGTCTGCACAGGTTGACCTGTCCACATATTTATCCATGTCAAAGCCATTGACAAGTGAAAAAAGCACATTCAAAAGTGTTACGGAAAGTGTCAGTGAGACTACAACCAGGATGGTTTTCTTCTTATTTCTGCCAAGATTGGCAAAAGCCATCTGATATACCTTAGCCCCACGGCTGTGGCGTTTTTTCTTTTTGCCGGTCATGCCTTCTGTATATTTTGCTGCCTCAACAGGCGATACCTTTGCAGCCATTTTGCCGGGCTTCCTGCAGGACAAAAAGACAGTGATAATGGCAAATACAGCAGAACCGATAAAAATAAGCGGCGAGCTGCTGATAGCAGCCTTTGTGCCTATAATACTTGTGGTCTCTAATGCAATAGGAGTTAAAACCGCACCAATGCCATAGCCCAGAAGTAATCCTACCGGAATACCGATAATACACAAAAACAGAGCTTCCTGTGTGATTATGCGCCTTAATTGTCTTGGGGTGGTGCCGATTGTCTTTAGCAGGCCATAAAACCTGATGTCCCCTGTCACTGAAATCTGGAATATATTGTATATAATCAGATAGCCTGTAAATATAATAAGCAGGAAAAAGGCAATGATTGCAGCTACCAGTGAGAAATCTATGTCAGAGCTTACAGATGAGGCAGTAAGTCCCCAGTTCACACCGATTCTGGCACTGTTCTCCTGGTCTCTTGTATTCCAGTCATAACCTAAGTCTGTATCTATTTTTTCCATCTGCTCCCTGATATTAAGCTTGGAAGGAAGCATGACATTTAAGTCTATGTCAAGAGCTTCATCACCAGCGGCTATACACTTTTCGTTGATTTTATCTACATAGGCTTTTGATACGTTGATATAGTGAACAGGCATCAAATCGTCATACTCCCAATAGCCGGCGAGGATAAAGCTGTCGGTCTGTGGTATCCCGGTGTCTGTTCCATTACCAGCCTGATAAGTAATCGTCACATTTGTTCCCAGCTTCGGTTCTACCCCAAGGAGTCTTAAGGCTGTAGTGTCCATGGCTATTTCATTTTCTTTTTGAGGCTCCTTTCCCGTGGTCGGGGCGGCATAGCTCCACTTGGTACAGTTTTTATCCATGTAGCTTACTTCCGCCGCTACCTTACCGAATACGTCAGAGGAGCTGAAGCCGCACACGATACGCTCACCGGATGCCTTGATTCCCTTGTGGGCAGCTATTTTATCAGCCTGTTCTCTGGATAAATCCTTAAAGTTGCCATCGCTATAGCCACCTGCCTGTCTGAAATTGTAGGTCTCATAGCTTGAGTTTACAGACAGCATAATGGTAAATAATGATGTAAACATCAAAGTTGTGAGTGCTATAGCACAAATTGCAATAATATTTCTTTTTCTGGATGCCCACAGAGACTTGAAGCTAAGTCTGCGGATACATTTTCTGTTCTTTACTCTCATACTGCTCTCTCCTGAATATGTCCATCCTCAATTCTTATTATGCGATCCGCAAGCTGGGCGATTTCCTCGTTGTGGGTAATCATCACAATCGTCTGCGAGAACTTCTGGCTTGTCACCTTCAGAAGACCCAATACGTCCTGACTTGTACGTCCGTCTAAGTTTCCGGTGGGTTCATCCGCAAGAATTATGGCAGGCTCTGCCGCCAATGCTCTGGCTATGGCAACTCTCTGCTGTTGTCCTCCTGAGAGCTGATTTGGAAGAGCGTCAAGTCTCTGGTCGAGTCCCAGTGTCTCTGTTATTTTTTTTGACAAATTCCTTATCGACTTTACCGCCATCCAGTTCGATTGGAAGCACGATGTTTTCGTATACATTTAGTACAGGCACCAGATTATATGCCTGAAATACAAAGCCGATTTTTCTTCGTCTGAAAATGGTAAGTTCCTCATCCTTCAGGGAAAAGATATCTTTGCCATCCACGAATACTTTGCCGGAGCTTGGTCTGTCCAGACCACCCAGCATATGTAAGAGGGTGGATTTGCCACTGCCGCTTGTGCCCACAATAGCCACAAACTCTCCTTTTTCTACATTGAGACTCACGCCATCTAAGGCATGTACACAGGCCTCACCTGTTCCATAGGTTTTCTTCAAATCACATGCTTGTAAAATGTCCATATATCCTCCTTAAAAACGAGATAAAATACGCTTCGCGAATTTGACTCGTTGCCCGCGTAAACTAAAAAAACTGTATGCAGCATTTTTCGCTACATACAGATTATTACACAATATTCTTTCCAGATTCTTTCCGGAACTAATTAAATTATTACAGTTTTGAAAGATTTAAGCCGATTTTGGCAGAAACACAGAAAAAGTACTGCCCTGTCCATATACGGAGGACACCTTTATGTAGCCGCCCTCTTCACTTAGAATCTGCCGGCTTAAATACAGTCCTATGCCCACACCTTCCATATTTTTGGTATCTTCTGAGCGGTAAAATCTTGAAAAGATCTTAGGAAGCTCCTCCTCTTTTATGCCGATTCCGCTGTCTTTTATATCAATTCTTACAAACATTTCATATGCAGTAACAGATAGGCTTATAGTGCCCTCGTTTGTGTATTTTAAAGCATTATCGAGGATATTGCAGATGGCTTCCAAAGTCCACTTGCTGTCAAAATAAGCTTTTTCATCAGTATCATGAAGTATAAGCTCAAGCCCTTTAGCCCTGGCTTTGAACTCTGTCTCTTTTACAGCCAGTGTCAGCATGGACTTAAGAGCTTCTTCCTGTGGGGAGAGCTGCAATATGCCGTTTTCAAGCCTTGACAGTCTTCACCAGAGAGGCGATTAAAAACTGCAATTTTTCCGACTGGGCATGAAGCTGAACAATATTTTCACACATCTGGGCTGATAAATTGCCCGTATCCTCCTCAAGCAATAGCTCGCTGTATAAGAGCAGATTGGCTATGGGAGTTTTGGTCTGGTGGGAAATATCCGCAATCAACGATTTTATTTTATCCTTTTCCAGTTCCACATTTCTGGCAGAGACCACAGAAGCACTCAGATAATGGGCGAACCTGGTCTCAAGCGAGGATAAGCGTGTCTCGTCAAAGCTTTTTTCAGAAAAATTCCCTTTGGCTGCCTCATTTAACATATTTTCTATTGTATCAATGGTTTTCTTCGTGCGCAGATGGTTGATTAAAATTACAAGTGCTGTAATTACAAGGCATATGCCCACGATACAGATGGCTGTATTATAGTTATTCATTCAAATCTATATCCTATTCCATATACTGTTTTAATGCTGTCCGGTGTGCCAAGCTTGTCCCTGAGCCTCTTGACAGACACAGAGAGGGCATTGGCATCCACAAATTCCGCGCTGTCATTCCAGACTCTGTCCAGAAGAAAATCTCTGCGGAGGTTTATGCCCTCATTTTGAACCAGAAGCCTTAAAAGACGCTGCTCGGTCTTACTAAGCTCGATTTCCTGTCCATCTACTAAAAATATCATTCTCTCAAAATCAAATTCATAGCAGCCCTTCCTGTATACACTGGCAGAGGTATGTGCCTGTAAGCTTTCCGCCTTTCTAAGCTGGGTATTTACCCTTGCCCTTAATACTGACAAGGAAAAAGGCTTTGTGATGTAGTCATCTGCGCCAAGCTCCAACCCCTTTACTATATCCATGTCGGTATCGTTTGCGGTCAGGAGAATAACCGGTATATCTGGATAGTTCCTTTTTAGTTCCTGTAAAAAGTCAAGCCCGCTTCCATCCGGCAGATTTATGTCAAGTAATATGAGAGACGGACAGCCGCACAGGAACTGGTCTCTTGCGGCTTTTATAGTCTCACAGGAGACTATCTTTCTGTTCTCTGTCTTTAATGCCTTGCACAAGCCCTGATTTAAGGCTATATCGTCCTCTAGGATTAGTATTTGCTCCATCTGTATTTCCTCATAGTCAATCAATATTTTAGACTATTATAGCACAGGAGAATTTTATCTGCAGTAAAACTTGCTGAAATTACTAATCTTTCAAGTATTCCTTGCTTGATGCCGTATTTCCACCTCAAACTCTGATTTAGTGTTCAAATCATATCACATTCTCAAACGTCGGCAGAAAACTCCAGGTGGACGTCGTCTGTTAAAAGGTGCTGGGATTTATTATCAGCTAACGGGACTTATTGGAACGGCGCTTCTTTCTTTGGTTTTCTTAATTTCCTTATTTTTGACGATTGTGATTCCTTCGGAACTGGGATTGGAAGGGGTAATTCTTCTATTTGTTGCAATAATCGGTCTGATATTCTTTGGGGCATTTTTATTATTTGGAAATATCGCCGAATGCAATTGTGGCGCAACCGAAAAATCTGCACAGCTCGTGAATAATGGGAAGATTTTGTTGGTAACTGCAGTTATCTTCGATATCGTAGTTACTCTTTATATGATTTTTAATGCTGGAGCGTCTGTAGGACATTTTAATTATAAGCTTCCGCTTCTTATGCAGGTTATTATCTTTTTCTCCTGTTATATGCCGGCAATTCTGTATATTATCGGTGCGAAGAGGAATCTGCCACGAGAGTACGTTTTTAAATGAGCTATAGTAATACCTAATTATACGTAGAAAAGTCAGGAAGATTAAATATAATCAACCTGACTTTTTTATCAAAGATTATGATCAGTTTCTCTCTTTTCCTACTGGGCAAGCCCTCGCGAATTGCTTTCATGCAATTTAGTCAAAAAGAAAGACCCTGTATAAAACAGAGTCTCTGGCATTTTCTTTTGAGAGTCTGCATTCTCTAGCCATCAACCGACTGCAATAACTTAATTAATTGCAAAGAATATGATGGCACAAACAAGTATTGGAATCATACCAATCACACTGAATATAATGCTTAATAACTTATATACTTTGGTATCGTAGCCCGGAATATACGACTTCTTTGGATTGTCTGGATTATATCGTATCTCGATTTTTGCCCCCTTCTGTGGGACATGATGTGATAGATATGCACCAGTATTCGTATATAGGACATTGTTAACTTCGTACTCGTATAATGGATAGAAACTCAGACTGTCCCCGGAATTTTTAGCCAAAATATCCTTCACTGTTGCAACTGTTGTAACTGTGCATCTCGTTGTTTTACTCCTGTTAATAAATCCTAAGATAAAGGCCGGTATCAGAAAACAAATTCCCAACCCGCATAATGTGAAAGCTAATCCAGGTTCCATATATATGCCTCTCTTGTCATCTTTCTGTATGACACTAATTCAATACATAATTTCTGGTCGTAATTCCACTGACTCTTCCCTTGGCATTGACAAGCACTGCCTTAAAGATAGTCTCGCCTTCCGGCATCTCTACCGGTCCGGTGTATTTCGTGGATGAAGTTGTCGGTTCTGACTTGTCGGTTGTATAATATGCCGTATATCCATCCGGTACTTTAATCTCAATCTTCTGGGCACTGCTGTACTGTCCGGTTGACGGAGATACTGCCGGTGCATCCTCAATTGGGAGTTCTACGGTATATGATTTCCTTACAGGGAGACTTGGAATGCCGGCTTTATTTACCGCAATTGCATAGATAGTTGTGTCACCTTCTTCAATCTGGATCGGTCCGGTATACTTGCGGCTTCCTGTTGTTGGTTTTTTCTTATTCTTTGTGTAATAAATTTTACATCCGGATGCTGCCGTCAGCTTTAACTGCTGGACATCATCATAATCTTCTCCGTCATCCAGACTGAATTTCGGAGTTTTTACTATATATTCCGGAAGTGCGTCTGATATCGAAGAATCAGCTTCATCCAGAAGTTCCGGAATCTTCTCTTTCTGATCAGAACGAATATAGAATTTGATACATGCACGGTATAATTCTATATTCTCCCCCTGCTTTTTCAGTGCAGATGTAAATAAACGTTCTGCTTTATCTGCATTGTCCTGTGCCTGATATACCTTGGAAAGGCCGGTATAGGCTTCCGGTCTGGTATCATCTTTTGCCAGTGCGTTGCGGAAGCTGTCCTCGGCGGTCGTATAGTCATTCCGGCCAAGCGCCCGATTTCCTTTGTTCACTGCACCGATATACGATGTCAGGTAAGCAAATACGCCGACCACAGCTATGATCAGAAGCAAAAACAGGGCAAGTAATAAAGCGCGTTTTTTCTTTTTCTTACGTCTTGCTTTCTGTCTTGCACGTTCACGGTTTCTACGCCTGCGTTCTTCTTCGCTCATCTGCCGGCCGCCACTATGGCTGGTGTTCCGATTGCGGCCGGAAGCATTTCTTGCTGCTCCTGCAGTTCTTCCCGCATTTCTATTATTTCTATTTCGGGTTGAACGTGTCGTATATGAGTCATTGTATATATCTTCATCACCATCTATTGCACCTTTGATCTGTGCTGTAAGCATATCATCTAATGGGTTGTAGTCCGGAACAATGCGGACCTCTTTTCCGCAATGTCTGCAATACAATTCCCCTTCAGGTATTCTCTGACCACAATACCTACATCTCATCTTATGCCATCCTCCTACTGTGAATACTATCTTTTATCCATTTTTCTCATTCAAATATTGTTCAAATTCTTCAGAAGACATCAGAACTTTCCGAGGTTTTGTCCCCTCTTCCGGTCCGACAGCTCCTGCCTCACATAACTGATCCATAATTCTTGCCGCACGGTTAAATCCTATCTTAAAAGCCCGTTGTAACATTCCGATGGATGCTTTTTCTTTTTCGATAATCAGTCTTCCTGCATCTGCAAAATATGCATCATTTTCATTATCATCATTTCCGCCTGCTCCGCCAAGTGGATTGCCGGTCGGAACCGTATTCATGTGAGTCTCTATTTCCTGATTATATGTAACATCTCCGTTGTGTTCACACAGATATTCCACAACCTGCTGTACTTCCTTATCCGTCACAAAGGAACCCTGCACCCTGGCCGGTTTCTGATATCCGGATGGATAGAACAGCATATCACCTTTTCCGAGAAGCTTTTCTGCCCCGTTCATATCAATGATCGTTCTGGAATCGACTCCCGATGATACGGAAAATGCGATTCTGGAAGGCATATTTGCTTTGATCAATCCGGTGATGACATTCACAGATGGTCTCTGTGTTGCGAGCACCAGATGGATTCCGGCTGCTCTAGCAAGCTGTGCTAGACGGCAGATGGCTTCTTCCACATCTCCCGGAGCAACCATCATCAGATCGGCAAGCTCGTCGACGATGATAATGATCTGCGGCATCGGATCCAGCTTTTCTCCCTCTTCTGTCTGCACGCCGAGGCTTTTGATCTTCTCATTATATCCCTTCATATCGCGGACGTTATATTTGGCAAATGCCTGGTAACGTCTGGACATCTCTCCCACTGCCCAGTTCAGTGCACCTGCCGCTTTTTTCGGGTCGGTGACAACCGGAATCAGCAGATGTGGAATGCCGTTATAGACACTCAGCTCTACGACCTTCGGATCGATCATGATCAGTTTTACTTCATCGGGATCCGCTTTGTATAACACACTCATGATCAGGGTGTTGATACATACGGATTTTCCGGAACCGGTCGCACCGGCGATCAGGACATGCGGCATCTTTGCGATATCCGCAACGACTGTCTTTCCTCCGATATCTTTACCGACGGCAAATGATATCTTGGAAGGGCTGTTCTGGAATTCCGGTGATTCCAGAAGGTCACGCAGCATAACTGCGCTGTTCTCTTTATTCGGGACTTCGATTCCTACTGCTGCTTTTCCGGGGATCGGAGCCTCAATACGGATATCTGCGGCTGCAAGATTCAGCTTGATATCATCGGCAAGTCCGACGATCTTGCTGACCTTAACACCCATTTCCGGCTGTAATTCATATCTGGTGACAGACGGACCACAGCTTACATTCGTAATCGTTACATTTACACCGAAGTTTTCCAGTGTCTGCTGTAACTTCATAGCTGTTTCACGCAAATGTGCATCCGACTCACCGCCGCCACGTTTTCCGTGCTGAAGCAGGGATAACGGCGGACATTTGTATGCCTTTTTCGGTTTTGTAGAATCGGCTGCAACACTGGCTGCAACATCCGCAACTTCATCTGCCATTCCTGCAGCACCCATCTTAGGATTTTTCCGCCGCGTTGGTTTTTCTTCCGGTGCTGTACCTGCTGCAGATTCTGCAGCGTTTTTAACAGGTTCCGTTCCTGCAACTGCCGTATCTGCCGTATCAGATGCTTCCGGTTCCGGATCCGCACGGTGAATGACAAATTCCGGTTTTTCCGGTCCTTTCGCTGTCTTTGGATCGATCGGAAGTTCTCTTACTTCCGGTGATTTCTTCGCAATAGAGGTATCAAAGGAAACCCCTTCTACATGTTTGTCTCTTCGTTTTTCCGTGCCGGAAGCTTCCGCTTCTGCCCGTTCTCTTTCACGTTGCGTCCGCTGTTCCATGCGTTCGCGTTTTCGTTCTTCTGCAAGTTCTTTGTGCCGTCTGGCATCTTCTCTTGCTCTCGCATATGCCTTATCACTGCCGGCCTTTACACCTCTTAATGCTGACTTTCCGGTGATAATGACGAGACAAATGATCATAAAAGATGATTGTAATAACATAAGTTCCTGCCACACCGATTGCAGGTATCAGAACATATGCTACAGATTTTCCGATCTTGCCGCCCATGTCATCGATAAGGTGTAACAATACTTCTGCAAGGATCAGAAGGATCACGCCGATCAGACTCTTGACATATGCACTGCGGTTGTCTTTATTCGATATCAGAAATGATACAAGTCCGAACAGGATAAAAGGGATCACATACGCTGCAACGCCAAAGACATTCCATAAAAAATCCAGATATCGCATCTCCTAAGAATCCTGCAATGCCAAAATTACTGATCAGAAGAATAATGCTGACTGCAAGAG
>ENA-OQDL01001420-OQDL01001420.1-human-gut-metagenome-genome-assembly--contig:-NODE-1420-length-11934-cov-2.733040_pt1 | contig 11934 bp, 14 predicted proteins | sample MGYA00242782_ERZ504609 | MGnify/ENA primary metagenome ERZ504609 (study PRJEB26092, sample SAMD00036320) | human gut metagenome | host: Homo sapiens | study: EMG produced TPA metagenomics assembly of... | reverse complement strand
TTGGTCGCATCCAGTTCTCCACCGAGTCCTGTCTCCAATACAACAAAGTCACAGTTCATTTTCCTGAAATACAAAAAAGCTATTGCCGTCTCTGTCTCAAAAACTGTCGGGAGATTCTCCCCCGCAGCTTTCAGCCGGGCAATAGCTTCTTTCACTTTCTCTGTCAGTTCTGCAAACTCTTCTTCCGAGATCCATCTGCCGTTCATCTGAATCCGCTCCAGATAGGAGATTACCGTTGGTGAAACATACCGCCCGATCCTGTATCCTGCTTCACTTAAAATCGTTGAAGTGTATGCAAGCACAGATCCCTTGCCATTCGTTCCTGCAATATGTATGAACTTCAGACTCTCCTGAGGATTCCCCAGTTCACGCAACAGACCTCGAATCGTATCTAAGCCAAGTACACTTCCGTATTTCGACATCTCGTCCAAATATACCCTTGCTTCTTTATAGGTCACTTTCTTTTGTTCCCTTCTGTCTTCCTTTTTCACTCGGTCTTTTCTGACCGAACAGAACCATCATACCACCATTCGCTCTTTCTTCACAAGATACATTTCCATATTTCAATCAGCTTTTCCAATGAAAAATGCTGCATTTGCCGGGCTGGTCGACGGAAGAACTGTCGCTTCGATACCGGTTCTGCTCTCCTGATATTTCTTATAATAATTTCCCGAGGCTTTCCCATTACAGAAGATTCTTTCCACCTCTGACTCTTCCAGAATCCGGTTCAGATCTGTCGGTACTACATTTTTAATACTGCTGTCGCTTGAACCGATGATGTCGCAACTGTAGATCGTATCCCACAGGGCAATGTGATTCCGATGCAGAAGTTCCTTCTTTTCTTCGATGGTCTCAGGAATCTTCTCTCCCAGGACCGCTGCCAACATCTTCCAGAACCTGTTCTGCGGATGTCCGTAAAAGAAGTTCTGTTCGCGGGATTTTACGGATGGAAGACTGCCAAGGATCAGAATTTTTTGAATCAGCATCATAGAGTGCCGGAAACGGGTGGATCACATGGGTATAATTACTCTCTTTCAATCGTTTCTCCCTGCTCATAAATTCACTTTCGTACTCCCTCTTTATTTTGAAAAAATCGATACAAATCTCACTTTTTTATCCATTCCTTCCCCTATTTTACCAATTACTTTTCCCATTGTAAATGCCGCAAGCACTGTTCCGATTCCAAGTCCTCTGATCTGTCCCAGGCATACAAACGTCAGCAATGCTGTCACGGACAGACAGATCACATCATAACTGATCTTGATCCTTGAGTACGCTGCCTTCGTGATATCTGCCAGTTCCCTCGGGAAAAGATCCGTTGGGATGATCGGCATTTTACAACGGTTGGAAAGGGCAATTCCTGTACTGATCAGCAGGTATCCTGCAAAAAATGTATACAAACCGGAGCGGCAGTGTCACAGGCAGGGTATGAACCCAGGTTTCATGGATATCGATCTCGGTTCCGAATCCTGCCCCTACAATAAAGCTCAGCAGATACTGCGGCACAAATTTCTTTCTGAGGATCATCAGGCTCAAGACCAGAATTGTCTGAAAAATGTCTGTCCAGACTCCCAGTGAAACTTTGGAAAAAACTTCTGAAAATGCATACGGCACACTGGAAATTGCCGAAATCCCCGATCCTGAATACAACATCAGAACAACTCCAAGACTGTTGATCACCAGTACAATTAAAAGTGCCAGCTCTCCTCTGACTACCGGAAGTGCCTCTGTTGCAGTTGCCTTCACACGTTCTGCTTTTCCATCGGTCAGTTTGTTTCTTCCGGAATTTTTTTCTTTTCCTGCCATTCGATCTGTAGTGATCAGTTTATTTGTGGATATCGTCTTATCTGCTGATATCATTTTTATACGCTCCTTTTTATTCGCTTATTTTACCGTCGGTAAATCTATCACATGCTTTTTTATTTTACAAATAATAATCTTCTATAATTCTATAGACATTTTCTATTTTTGGAGTTAAAATTTTAACAGCATTTATTACGAAGAATCATCTGAACGGAGAAGCTTATGAACTTATATCAGCTAAGATATTTTCTTGAACTGGCAGAAAAAAGGCAGTACACCAAAGCCGCACGCCAATTAAACATCACCCAGCCCAGTCTGAGCTATGCCATTTCCCAGCTTGAAAATGAACTGGGAGTAAAATTATTTGAAAAGGATGGACGCACGATCAGCCTCACCGATTGTGGGAGAGATCTCGCCGGATGTGCTTCTGAATCCCTTGCGATCCTCGATAAAGGGATCGCCAACCTGAAGCGTAAAGCTGCCGGTGCGGGGAAGATCCGTCTTGGATTTCTACGGACACTGGGAACAGATTATATCCCGGATCTTGCCTCCCGTTATCTGAAGCAGAACCCGGACAAGGAAACAACGTTCCGTTTCCATACCGGCTCTACAGGTGCTTTGCTTGAAAGTCTGAATGCCGGAGAATATGATATTGTCTTTTCATCAGAACCGCCTGAAAGCAACGATTTTCATTATACACCGGTTATGAAACAGGATCTCGTCCTGATCGTACCGGACGGACATCCTCTGGCAGACCAGTACCGGATTCCATTGAGTGAAACACTTGCATACCCTTATATTTATTTTGATCAGAGTGCCGGTCTCCGCTATGTGACCGATCTTCTTTTCGAGCAGATCGGTCAAAAACCGAAAATCGTATATGAAACTGACGAGGATCAGGTGATTGCCGGACTTGTTGCACATGGATTCGGGATCGCCCTCGTTCCCTATATGGAGCTTCTGCTCAGACTGAATGTCCGTATCCTGCAGATTTCTTATCCTGAGTGCCAGAGAGATATCTATATGGTTACAAGCCGCAGACATGAACTTTCACCCGCAGCACATCATTTCCGTGAATTTGTCCTTACCGGACTGCTTGACACTCCCCACAGCTAAAGCAGGGGGGATTCTTGCTTCAACCACTACTGCATTGGCTGATACCATTCGGTATCTCAATGTCTTACACAGTGTCCACAAGCCTTTGTCCGACCGGTAATTTGTTATAAATATTTTCTATAATATCATTCAAAACTTTTATTTTCTGTTTTCAGATTTTTTCAGCAGATCTGCTTTCTATCTGTTCCTGCTCTGCACTTGTCACCCTCTACATCTGATAAAGCAGGGCATTGCAGATACATGCCGCGATATTGCTGCCACCTTTTCTTCCTCGTGCAACGATCGACGGAGTCTCTTTCAGGCTCAGGATCAGTTCTTTCGACTGAACTACATTCACAAATCCTACCGGTACTGCAATGATCAGTTCTGGCCGGATCTTTCCCTCTTTTATAAGCTCATACAGACGAACCAGTGCTGTCGGTGCATTTCCGACCGCAAAGATCACATCCCGGCCAAGTGCCGCTGCCTTGTCCATACTTGCTGCCGCCCTGGTCGTACCATTTGCCTTTGCTGCTGCCGCTACATCTTCATCCGACATAAAGCAGTACACTTCACTGCCAAACTCTGCAAGTTTTCTTTTATTGATCCCGGCCTTTCCCATCTGCGTATCTGTCACGATCGGTGTTCCTCTTCGGATTGCATCCATCGCATGCTCTACTGCCCCCCTCAGAAAAAAACCAGGTTCTCCGCATAATCAAAATCCGCACTGGTATGAATGCAGCGTTTTACGATCAGTTCTGTCCCGGGAACAAGTTTCTTATCTCCCAGTTCTTCCGTAATGATCTCAAAACTGCGTTTCTCAATTTCTGATGGCAGGACTTTTTCAATTTCCGTCAACATTTTCATTTTCCGAATCACCTTTTTCCTTCTTCCCACTTCTTATCGCCTGCGTTAGTAGTCTTTTTTCAGACATATTCCTGCCTGCGTTTCTTTCTCTACCGGAGTCTTGTTCCGATCCCGCAGACTACACGGTCTACCCGCTGTGCCTGTGCCGCAAGGTCTGTCATAAGCCTTCCATGAGCCTCTCTGTATTTCCGCTCAAATGCATCCACAGGGACTAATCCATATCCGATCTCATCGCTGATCAGAACAACCAGCCCTTTTCTTCTGTTCATCAGCAGTCCGGTCAGTTCCTCCGTCTCACGCCCATCTTCCATCCACCGGCGGACTAACAGCTCAAAATGGACAATCCCGTCAATTTTCGTCAGCTCCTTTTCAAGCTGCTCTGGCTGACATTCTGCTCCATCATACCAGCAGATCTTTGAATATAACGTTTCCGCGTACTGCAATTTTCCCTGGAATGCCCCGCCAATAATCAGATGAACGTTCTTCCTTTCCGGATCCTTTCCGGTTTTTTCATAATTTTTCATAGTATTTTCCTTATGATGATCCACAGCAGATTCCACCAGTCTTCCCGGTGTACAGTCGGCATCTTTCTTCCAGATACATGGAATCCCATAGACAACCTCTGTCACCTGATCTGCCATCCCGGCAAGATTCCGGTTAATCTCACCAAGAACCTTCTTATAGTTTTTCATTTCCACGGAATCAGGAACGGATTCTGAAAAAACCTCATTTGTAACAATGACCAGGTTTCTGCTCTGCTCCTTCAACTGCCTGATTCCTTCGGTCACAGAGCGGACAGTATCCTTTCCCGCCCCCTGCTCCATATAGAGTTCATTCGCCACCAGATTGGACATACATTCCAGCAGGATCGCACTTTCACTTAGTCTTTCTGCTCCTTCCTGTCCGGAAAATTCCTTTTCTATGCACTCTGACAGACCGGTATACCATTCCAGTGTCCTGAATCCTTTTCCGCCCCGCATCCAGCGGTGTCTCTCAATCTTGCATTCCGTTTCACTTCCATAGGGATACATGGTCGCAATATAGTAAAGCCTGCCTGTCCCCTGCTGCAATCCGCAGATCTTCTGTTCTGCATAGGCAGATTTTCCACTGCCGCTGCCCCCTGTCACGACTTCCATCATAACTCTATCACATCCAGATCTTCTGGCACATACAGATTTCCATGATAAAATTTCCTGCCTTCTGCCAGATACATTTCCTGTCTTTTCAGAATATTTTTATCCTCGGTATGATAAAGGATCAAATTCTCTACATTCAGTCTTTCTCCCAGCTCGCATGCATCCTTCACCGTGGAATGATGCTTTTCGTATGGTTTAAACTGATCTGCCTCACCAAACAGACAGAATGCTTCATGCAGAAGCCACTGACTGTTCTGTGCATACACCTTTTCCGCTTCATTATACGGTTCATCACCGCAGCAGGTCAGCTTTTTCCCCGGTTCAAGTTCCATGGAAAATCCAAACTGCTTCGCTTTTGTGGAATGGATATCAAAAAATGTCACCGGTTTCCCTATGATCTCTCTTTCTTCTCCATCCTCTACCACAACCATATGAAGCCTTTTTCCTAAATTTTTCGTCTCTTTTTCAGACAAAACTTCTCCGGCGATCTTCTCAAGAATTGCGATCACCTCTTCATGTCCGTAGATTGTCGCCTCGCCATCATAAGTTCCCCGGTTCATATTCTGAAGGATCATCCGCATCATCCATATAATTCCCAACAGATGATCGATATTCTTATGGGTAACAAAAATTATCCCTCATCTCTTTCCAGTCAAACCCGGCAGACTTCAACTGATGCAGGATCATATTTCCGCCTCCACCATCAATCATAAAATGGTTTTCCTTATTACTGATGACAAAACACGTATTATAGCACTCCGTGACTGTGGCATTTCCCGTTCCAAGAATCGTTAATTTCATCCGTTCCTCCTGATTTCGTCCTGTTCTCCTGATTCCATTTTATTTTTCCAAACTGCCTGATCCATTTTAAAATGCAAAATCTGCATAATCTTCCGGCAGGAAACGATGATAGATGATATGACAGCCTTCATCTTTAAAGCAGTAAATATAGGAATCTTCCGGATCATCTGCAAAGCTGACTCTGTAGTCAAATTCTCCGTTGTCCATCTCATGGATCTCCACCTTTTCCGAATGGGAACGGAACAGATCAAAGATTTCCTCCATCGTACAGTCATGCTTCTGCAACAGTCCGATCAGCTCTTTGATAAACTCATTTTCTTTCATCTGCTCATGCACATACTCCACGCCCTCTTCCGGGATATGAAAGCAGAACCGCTCTCCCTCATTGGTCACTTCCACCTGTCCCAGTCTCTGCTTTGTATACTCCGAAAACCAGTTCAGCTTTTCCAGCATCCCGGTCACATCTCCCTCTACCTGAAAGAAATGGTTCAGGGAACTGAGCGGATAATAAAGCCGTATCTTTTCCTTTCTGTAGCCAAGCTTTGCCTGCTCCTCCTTTATCACATCCATAATACTCTTCTCAAGTCTTGAAAAATCCATCCTGTTGTCCTCTTGCTATCTTTTTCTGTCTTCTCTTTTCTGTCTTCTCTTTTACTTCTTTTCGTCTTCTTTTTTTCGTTCTCTGTTCTTCTATATTAATTCTGCCAGCGGATCTGTTCCCCCGTGATCAGCGGATATCTGAAAAGTTTTGTTCCGTCAAGTTCCTCCCGGTACAGATCCACAGCAGTGATCTGATGATTCTCATAGGTTGTATAATAGTAGATTCCCTTCGATGCATTACAGCAGGAAGTATACAAGGTAATCTCATACTTTCCGTCTGCCACTTCACAGCAGCCTCTCTGCTGATCCACCGAACCTAAAATATGGAAAACTGGCTGATGCTTTCCAGTTCTGAATCTCCTGATTTTGCATTCATTTTTGTAAATGCAACTTTCGCAAAACGGGATGCCGATGACAAATCTCCCGGAAGTCCCATTGCTCCCATTCCCCGGCTGTATGCTGTCAGATTCAGCTTCTCTGAAAAATGATTTTCCGGCTGTCTCGGTGACAGATGCATGTAATTATTCAACTGAAACATCTGCTGTTCAAAAGGTGGATTGTTCGTCAGCACACCCACCGGATTTTCATGCACTTTCAGCCCGTCCTTCATCGGTTCTACCGTGATAGCTTCTTTCTCATCTGCGATGATCCAGTGAAGTTGTGCTGCCGGAAGCTGTTCACTGAACGGTGTCCCGACCAGATTCATCCGGCTTAACAGTTCTCTGACTTCTCTGACCGAAGCACACTGGCTCAGTATCCATGGAATCAATTCATACTGGCAGACATTTTCTTTTCCGTCTTCTGCCTCATCTACCTCCTGATAGACCGCATTTCCGACAAAGTTGAGTCCCGCCATGCCGACACCCTTTTCATTGACTGCATCATAATACAGCGGATAATCTTCTGCCACATAAGCCATTCCTATCATGGCATAATGGGATTCCATTTCTCCCATATACCGGAACGGGATCTTATAATTTCTCGGAGTCACCGTCACTTCATCTCCATAAGAAAATTCATAATCGAGTGTTCTTCCAAAATAAAAATCCTTCGTCTTATAAGTTGCTGCTGTACACATTCTGCTTTTCACCTCTGCTTTTTTTATTCTGTTCCCCGCCAAGTAGCTTTTCCCGCTTTACTGCACAAAAATATACGACCGATTCTCGCAGATGGAAATGCGTCACCTGATAATCCTGGGACAGTCTCAACTGCAAAGAAGTTTGGGTTTCAAAAGGTCCTTTGAACCACCCCTTTTTCATCAGAAACCATTTTACAAAACGGTCCGTCTTCCCGGATCTTCCCTCGATGTAGAAGCATCCGATCAGCCTTCCGTTTTTCTTTAATACGCGGGTCATTTCCGACAGGGCTTCTCTCTTATCTTCCACCGCATTCAGCCGGTCAATACTCAGTACGGCATCAAAACTTTCATTACGAAACGGCAGCTTCGCACAATTCCCCTTCTTTACGGTAACATGATCCAATCCGTCTCTTGCAAAACGCTTTTTTGCCAGGTCAAGCATTTCCTCGTCTTCGTCATAACAGATGATCCTCGCATCTCTCATCCATGAGTATTTCCGGTAAGTAAAAAGTCCTGTTCCTGCCGGTACATCCAGCAGTCTCCCCTTAAAATCCTCCGGAATATACTTCAGCATGGCTTTTACAATCTGCTTTTTACTTACTCCATTCCAGAAAAGCTTTCTATACAGCCTTGTCCATAATTTTTTCCCAAGAAGCACATCCTCATAAAGTTCTGTTCTGTTTTCTGACTCACTGTGCTGTTCTTTCATTTTTATTCTCCCCTGATCTGTCTCTGTATATATTCTCCCCTCAGATTCCGATTCTCCTTCTGCTTTTCCAGCAGGATCACTTTCTCTCAAATTTCAGTACCCTTGTCTGAAGCGGTGCAAGGACCTCACTGCCTGTTCCATAAATCTCCTGATATTCACCTGTCACCGGAACAACCACTTCTTTGCGGCTGAAATTCTGAATAAACAGATACTCTGCATTTTCCGACTGACGTACATTGACAGATACACCCTCCGGAACAGCCTCTGCCAGACTTTTACACCGGCTTCTTCTGCTACGCCTTTAAATAAATCGTCATAAAATGCCTGCTCCATATCTGCCCCTACATAATAGGCATGTCCCTCACCATACGCTTTATGTGTCACAAGCGGTGATCCCGCATAAAAATCGTCTGCATAACGCATCAGGACTTCTGCATCAGAAACTTCCGACAGTTCGCAGAGATTTTTACACTCATAAACTTTCTGCAATCCCAGGCGGTTTCCATGCTCCGGTATTCCATGGTTTGATTCCCAGTCAAATAAAGCATCGATCTCTGTACTGCGGACTCCCGTCACATCCATCAGTCCATAAGGTGTACCTCCAAGGAAACATTTATCCGTCTCATCCACAAGACCTGACCAGTAGGTCAATACCAGAGTTCCTCCCTGTGCCACATACTCTCTGAGACGTTCTTCGTATTTCTCACTGAACAGATACGCCATCGGCACTGCCAGGATCTTATAATCAGAAAGTGCATGCTCCATGGAGATCACGTCCACATCCAGTCCTTCTGCCCGCAAAGCTCTGTACTGCTTCAGAACGCACTCCTGATAATGCATATCCTCGTTTCTTGGTCCCTGTGCATCCTTTAATGCCCAGTCATTCTCACGGTCATATAAAACCGCTGCCTTTGCACACGTCACACTGCCTGTCACTTCCTGAAGCTTTTCAAGTGCCTCTCCCACTTCTGTCACTTCCCTGAAGACACGGGTATCATTTCCACCGTAATGATCGATCACTGCACCATGAAACTTTTCAGATGCTCCCTGGCTCTGACGCAGTTGAAAATACAAGACACTGTCTGAACCATGGGCGATTGCCTGCAGAGACGCTGCCAGAAGCATTCCCGGTTTCTTCAGCTTATTGATCGGCTTCCAGTTCGTTGCAGATGGGCAGGATTCCATCATCAGGAACGGAGCTTTTCTGATACTTCTCATCAGATCATGCTGCATTCCTGCATCTGTTGCCGTCAGCCACTCTTCTTTTTTATGCCATCCCGGATAATTATCCCAGGATATAATATCTACATCTTCCCTGAACTTTTTATAATCCAGTCCGTCATAATCATACATCAGATTCGTCGTCACCGGGATTTCCGTTCCAGTCTCCCTGAGAGCTGCTATTTCCGCCTTCATGAAATCGACTGTCTGTTCCGTCACAAACCTCTTCCAGTCCAGCTTTAATGCGTGAAGCTCATTTTCTCCCAGTGAAGAAGGACTTTCGATCTGAGAAAAGCTCTGATACCGGTGACTCCAGAATGTCGTACACCACCGGCTGTTCAGATTCTCAATCATACCATATTTCTTTTCCAGCCACTCCCGGAACTTCTCCTGACAAAGCGGACAATGACATTCTCCACCAAATTCATTGGAGATATGCCACAGAATCACACCCGGATGCTTTCCGAACTTTTCTCCCAGCCTGCGGTCGATCTCTGCCACTTTTTCTCTGTATACCGGTGAGGTATAACAGTGATTATGTCTTCCACCGAACAGATTCTTCTCCCTCTTTTCATTCACACGCAGTACTTCCGGGTACTTATCAGAAAGCCATTTCGGTCTTGCACCGGACGGTGTGGACAAAATTGTAGAAATTCCCTCTGCGTAAAGTGAATCAATCACTTTTTCGAGCCAGTCAAACTGATAATTTCCCTCTTCCGGCTCCAGCATCGCCCAGGAGAACATTCCTACAGATACCGTATTGATCTTTGCCTCTTTAAAATACTCAATGTCCTTTTTCAATATATCCGGGCGGTCCAGCCACTGCTCCGGGTTGTAGTCTCCGCCATGTAAAAGATGTCCATATTTAATCTGTCTTCCCATATCTGCAACTCCTCCTGTTATTCCATCATTTTGTAAATTGCCTTCATATCCAGACTTTCTCTGAGTATATCGGCCAGTTGATCATATTGCTCTTCTTTATAGCTATTCCAGTCTTTTCCCTCAATCTGCAGGGTATCGTAACCTTTCTGCTTCAGTATAGCAGAAACAATTCCTTCTGACACCAGTTTTTCATCAAAAATACCATGTACATAACAGCCATAGACATTTCCGTTCTGGGCCCCATCCTCATGATATCTCTGTGGTTCTTCGTTTCCCTCTTCCCTCATTGAAACCAGCCTGTCTGATTTTGTATCCACTTCTGATCTTCCCATATGGATTTCGTATCCATTAAACCGGATTCCTTGCAGTTCTTTCAGAATACCGCCCATATCCCGGAATTTTCCTTCTACTCTCGTTCTTCTCTTTTCCTGTCCAAATACAGTGCAGACCGGAAGTAACCCCAATCCCTGTACTGTGCCTTTTTCCTCGATTCCGTCCGGATCCTGTATTTCCCTGCCGAGCATCTGATAGCCTCCGCAAATACCGAAAACCGCCCCTCCATTTCCACTGTAGCGAAGAATTTTCGCCTCCAGACCATTCTGACGCATCCACAGCAGATCACTGATCGTATTTTTACTGCCCGGAAGGATAACCAGATCCGGCTGTCCGAAATCTGCCGGAGATGAAATATACCGGACTGAAACTTCTTTGATTGCCTCCAGCGGTGCAAGATCCGTAAAATTTGAGATCCTTGGAAACCGGATCACCGCAATATCCACAAGTCCCGGCTTTTCCTTTTTATGGAATCTTTCCGTCAGGCTGTCTTCCTCGTCGAGATCCAGATAAAAATACGGCACAACACCAAGAACCGGGATATCCGTTCTGTCTTCCAGCATTTTCAGTCCCGGCTCTAAAATGGATACATCTCCCCGGAACTTATTGATCACAGTTCCTGCGATTCTCTTCCGTTCCTTTTCTTCCAACAGCATAACGGTTCCTGCAATCTGGGCAAAGACACCTCCCCGGTCAATATCTCCCACCAGCAGTACAGGTGCATCCACCAGTTCTGCCATTCCCATATTGACGATATCATCCTTTTTCAGGTTGATCTCTGCCGGACTTCCTGCACCTTCGATCACAATCACATCATACTTTTTTTCCAGTTCCCGATATGCCTCTAAAATATAAGGAATATAATCCCGCTTATGACGGTAATATTCTACTGCAGACATCACCCCGATTGGTTTTCCGTTGATGATAACCTGCGAACCTGTATCATTGGTAGGCTTTAACAGGATCGGATTCATACTCACTTCCGGTTCAATCCCTGCTGCTTCTGCCTGCATTACCTGAGCCCGCCCATCTCAAGACCATTCTGGGTAATAAAAGAATTTAATGCCATATTCTGCGATTTGAAGGGTGCAACTTTGTATCCATCCTGCTTAAATACTCTGCAAAGTCCTGCTGCTATGGCACTTTTTCCCACATTTGACATTGTTCCCTGGATCATAATACATTTCGCCATCTTTTCAGCTCCTCTCGTTCAACACCTGCTTCATACATTCCAGTAACCGGTCATTTTCTTCCGGCAGCCGGACAGCCAGCCTGTACCAGCCATTCCCGAGTCCCCGGTAATTTGCACAGTCCCGGATCAGGATCCCCCGCTTCTTCAACTCTTCAAACCAGTTGATCTCACTGTTAAAAAGAAGAAAGTTCGCCTCCGACGGAATGTACTCTATTCT
>ENA-OQDL01001419-OQDL01001419.1-human-gut-metagenome-genome-assembly--contig:-NODE-1419-length-11943-cov-3.007278_pt1 | contig 11943 bp, 11 predicted proteins | sample MGYA00242782_ERZ504609 | MGnify/ENA primary metagenome ERZ504609 (study PRJEB26092, sample SAMD00036320) | human gut metagenome | host: Homo sapiens | study: EMG produced TPA metagenomics assembly of... | reverse complement strand
ATATCGACTTTAGCATCAATATCATATCCGTCCTCCTCAATACAACGATAAGTCAACCCCTGTTCGGGAGACAGGTGTCCGCCTGTAACGATAAGCTGCAACTGTAACTCAGTAGCATGATGTATCTCATCTATCACCCAACGTAGCAGTCCATACTCTGAACGTGCACCAGTGACAACTGCGATTTTTTTCATTTATCTAATCTTACACTACTAGGAATATTCACCACCCGGTCAGCCAGCCACTCGGTATTCTCCAGCCCGTCCGTTTCGCAATGCTCGAACATGGGCAGTCGATTCATCAGTTCCCAAACGGGACGGGTCATCACACCATGATCATTTGTGTACTCCAAAAAATCAAGTTGAGCCGCCTTATCCTTTAGTACCACCGCATTGAGCCAATAATTCGATTTGCAATCAGCAGGTTCAGTAAAGAAAGTAATATCTTCCTTACCCTTGAAAAACTCAGCATAACGGGCGGCTGTCTCACGCTTATCTGCCACATAGCGGTCTAGATTCTCCAACTGGGCACAACCTAGAGCGGCATTGATATTCGGCATCCGGTAATTATAACCAATATGGTCATGACGAAACTCCCAACGATGAGGTATCTTAGCCTGGGTAGTAAGGTGCTTGGCGTATGCGCCCAGTTCTTCATCCTGGAAAAGCAACATGCCTCCACCACCTGTAGTGATGGTTTTGTTTCCATTAAAGCTAATAGCACCCACCTTTCCGAATGTACCGGTATGATACCCTTTATAAAAACTGCCGATACTTTCGGCTGCGTCTTCAACCAATTCGATATGCCACTCACGGCAGATATCCGCCAGTTCATCTATTTTTACGGGATGGCCGAAAGTGTGCATGGGAATACAAGCTTTTACACGACGACCGGTACGCTTGTTATAGCAAACTCCTTCTTTCAGTTCAGCATTCCTCTCCAGCCATGCCTTGACAGCTCGGGACGAAAGTCCCATCGTTTCTTTGTCCACATCAATAAAAACAGGATATGCTCCGATATAACTGACAGCATTGCAGGTAGCGATGAAGGTCAGAGCTTGGGTGAGCACCTCATCATCGCGTTCTACACCCACTAGCAGCATGGCCATGTGAAGGGCATTGGTACCACTCACACAGACTACGGCACGCTTGGCACCGGTGTACACAGCCATATCGTGCTCAAAGCGGTCAACAAAAGCACCGACACTTGACACGAAAGTCGTATCAATACATTCGTTGAGGTATTTTTTCTCGTTTCCGATAAACTTGGGAGCACTCAGAGGAACAAAATCTTGTGTTCCAAAAAGATGGTGAATGAATTCACAGATTTCAGCGTTGTTATTCATAGCTGTATATCATTTTAATTACATTTTCTGATCCAGATCTTCCCCTTTTCCTCATGTTCAAAGTTGGGGATGAAACGCTTTATCGCCATAACCACCTCTTCTTTGGTAAAAATCCGGTTCGGCAAATATATTCTCCATTTCAGTAAAGAATGCATCTATCTCAGTCATCGGCCGTTTCACTACTTCCTCAATCACCCCTAGGCTGCAAAAACGATCCATATTAATTTTCTCACCAGAAACATAGAACTCCTCGTATGCCTTCTCACCTGTTGTATCACTTTTAAAATACACCACTGGGTAATCCTTATTATCAAAAGTCATATCCGAAGCAAATTTCTTCGCTTCCTCATCCGTTGCAAACTCTTTTTTCTCGCAGCCAACCGCTTTTATATACTCATCACAAATGGAAGAGAAAGTGAGCATCTGTCTTTTCACCCAACTTTGGGAAGAATATTTCACCATTCTTACCTAGTATGCAGGCAAGCATACATATCTGGCCGCTTTCCTCCGGAGAAACAAAGTAGCGTTTCACATCATTGGGTGCAGCCAACGGCTGCTTTTTCATGACACGCTGTATCCAGCCATCCGGCAAAGAACCGTTGGAAAAAGCCACATTGGCAAAACGGGCGGTGGTCACCTTGAACTTGGAAGAATACGCCATTATCATATCTTCCATGATGCGCTTACTAGCTCCCATAATGTTCACCGGATTGGCGGCCTTGTCAGTGGAAACACAGAAGAAATGCCTAGGCGGGTAAACGGCCAACAGGTCAAGGAATCTTTTTGCCTTGATATCATTGTTTTCAATGAGTGCCTGTACCGAATATTTGTCCTTCTCACTACGGACATGCTTGTGAGCTGAAAAATTCGCCACAATGTCAAAGCCTTTCTCCTCACGGAAGATCCTTTCAAAGATAGGATCGGCAAAGTTCAAGGTATATGCCCGATATTCCGCAGGTACATACATGCCGTATGTGGAACGCAGGTCACGTGTCAGTTCTGCCAATCCGTTCTCGTCAGGTCTATTACAATCAGTTTGGAGGGCTTGAACGGCAAGACTGCTTTAATGAAAGAAGAACCGATGGAACCGGCACCTCCTATGACGCATACACTTTTATTCCTTATTTCTGCTTGAAGCGTTTCTTTATTAGCTTCAATATCTGCTGCAAACATACTTGTCGGACGACAAATCACATGGTCTGCAATGAATTGCTGTAAATTAAACATGGATTTATTAGGATTAGCATCTCATTTTGACACATCCTATAAAGAAAACCGCATTAAAGCAGTTTCCCTATAAATTGGGTCAAAAATTGGATTATCTTTTAATGCTTATTTAACGAAAAAGTAAGATATATTCCCAAGCAAAGTAAGTAGACTTAAAACAGCAAAGTAAGTGAACTTACTTTGCCCACGAACATATCTACTTTTTTCCACACTTTTCACCGGTTTTTCACCTCCGGTCATAAACCGCTTTCTCGGTCGTCTTGCCCAAAGCGTTATTGATACGCGCACGGATATTACTGACAGTCTTGCCCGATACGAAACAAAGGTGTGAGAGGCAAGAACAACGAGATAAAAACGCTCCTTCACCATCTCTTCCGAAGTAATCTTCGGTTCCCGTTCGCCCATCTTAACTATAACCCTGGCCAGTTCCACCGCATTGGTACATTCTGCTATCTGTACCAGATAGATACGTAAATCCTCCACCTTATTTATATAAGAGAAAAGGCGCGTAGCCTCAGGAGATAAAGCAGGTTCCTTGTCCTTGCTTACATCATCCTTCTCTAGTTCCGCCTCATCACCATAATAATTCTGTGTGGCGGAAGTAGCATTGGGAAGAATCTGGTTGCTGCCTCCATAAATATTGAAGACGATGCTGAAGTGTGTCTCACTATCCATAAGCTTATTGTTTGAATGATTCGTCAACGGGTAGTTAACGGTCAGTCAATAGCTAGTGAACGGCAGTCAACAGTTAGTAAACGATAATAAATAGATTTTTTTACGGTATTTCCCCGCATTAATTTTGTCGTGTCGGAAGGATGAACGAACATCCCGGAAACACAAAACTTTTAAACTTTATTTTATTATGATTGATTACAGTGTATTTATGATGGGCAACCCGATGGATGTCGATGCCGCCCAAAAAGCGTATGCAAAAGCTCAAGTTTCTGAAATCATGCCATTCAGCCAGTTTGTCAAACACATTGCCGACCACAATGGCGTATTCACTCGCGGAACGGTAAAAGGTGTAATAGCCGATATGTGCGAGTGCCTTGTAGAAATGCTTCTGGAAGGCAAAAAAGTACAACTGGCAGAATTAGGTAATTTCTGGATTTCTATAGGCTCGGAAGGTGCGGAAGACCTGAAGAAATTTACAGAAAGTAACATCACCGCCGTCAACATTGTGTTCACGCCGGGAGAAGACTTCCAAAATATTCGTTCCCGCGCCGCTTTCAATCCCGTAGCAAGCCGCATAGCCCAAGCCGCCACCCTGAAGGCCGAAAAGGCCGGTAAAGGCACAGTCGACTTGGATGCCGCCAAAGGAAAGACCCGGCTTCCACGAATGAAAACAATCCGTCATTATGATAAAATACCACGTTTTCTCGATGGGAAATGCGTCCGACAGGACGATGCCCAAGAAAGCATACGCAAAGTGTGTGCCCAACGAAACGGTTTCGCATAAGAAACTCGTAAAGGAAGTGACGGAACATCTCCGCTTTTTCCCACACGGCATGATGGAAGCGGTGCTGGAGGAAGTCTTCAACCGCCTGTCCGAGCATCTTGCCCAAGGCGACCGAGTCACCCTGGACGGCCTCGGAACATTCAGTGTCTCCCTGAAATGCGAAGGAGCCGCTTCGGAGGCTTTGTTCTCCAAGAAAAACATCAAGGGCGCGCACATCGTGTTTGCCCCGTGTCGCAAACTCAAGGAGACATTTGCAGATATGGAATATAAAATGACTCCACGAATCTTTTAACGTCATGGAACTTATATTATTCATCTATTTAAAGACAAAGCGTATGAAAAAGAACTGGAAAAATGTACTGCTGTACATCGTCCGCATCATTGAGCTGCTCATTACAGCGCTGCCGGAGGAGCGCTTGGAAGCGGCTTATGAGAACGGTTTCGTTGATTATCGTGCACTGCTCTGCCAACAAGGCGGGCAGTGCCTTTGCGAGCGGAGGACATTGACGCTACCATCGTTCATTGGGCTGGAAGTGCTGTGGTTACCACTATGTGATTCCTACAGACGGAACGATAGAAGCCGGACGCCCGGAAGAGTTGGTTGGAGCACATTGCAAGCACCACAACAGCCACAGTATAGGTATATGCTACATAGGCGGACTGGATGATGGCGGAACAACGCCGAAAGACACCCGGACGGAAGCACAAAAGGCTACGCTGAGAAAACTGATTGAACAACTGCATCAACGTTATCCCAAGGCACTGATTGTAGGCCATCATGACTTGAATCCGCAAAAAGCCTGTCCATGTTTCCATGTCACAGCTGAATATATAGATTTGCAACCTTAGTTGCGTCTGTAGTCTTATCTGCCATCCATCGTCCTGCAAGGGATGTATGGATGGCTTTAATTAAACTAATCAATTTTTTCAAACGGAAACGCATGAAGATAGCTCACTGCCACCGTCATATTGCCAAAAGCGAATACCAGCCTTGTATTGCGGTGCAAACGCATGATACATCCCTCTTTCCCCCGAAAGACACCACCGGTAATACGGATTCGTTGCTTTTTCTGAAGATAGTCCTCCAAAGGCCGGTTCATCAGCTCGATATTGTAAGGCATGGATTCATACAGATAGATAAATTCCTCCATCTGACGTTGAGGAATTACCGCCGCACGGTGTGTGTTATAGTCCGTCACCAGATACTGGCGGGGAAGCATGGCAGACAGAATACATTCCAACTGCCCCAAGGGAGCACATACAAACAGCCAACCGTTGCCTTCAATCCCTTTCTCATTCGTCAACGTATTCAGTTTCTGAGTGGAGCCGGTAGCAAAAGCCTCTTTCACCACCCGGGCAGAGTCACGGCGAGCGGTATATTCCTCTTTGGTATAAGCACATTGCTCGAAACGTTTCCTATGATCGGTGGCAGTGTAAGAAAACACCTTGAAGCAAAAGAATCTCTCTTCTACGGTACCTGATGGTGTACGAAGCCGAACAGCTTTCCTGCCACTGAAAACACTGATATAGCGTTTCAGTTCTTTGTTGGAAAGATACAGATAATACCAGCCGAGTTCAGGGTATTCTTTTCCTATTCCCGCCATTGGCGTGATTCCTTCATTTGACCCCAGGTCTGAGCCGGAAGCGATTGAACTGCAGAGCAGTAACTTAGGCGCTTCGCCCGTTATGTCTTGATTTGAAAGGAACGCTTGATTTTCAAGCTCCATACTATTTTCTGTTACCATCAAAACATTACTTTTTATATATGTCTTTTTGGGGTTCTCTTAGTAAGAGAACCCCAAAAAGACATATACTGCTGACAATAAGATATTTACGAATAATCAGAGATGGATAATTTGCAAACAAATATCATAAGAATCCTTATCAGAGACTGATTCCTGAATAAAAGATTTCCGTATTTGAATTATTATAACTACATTTGCAGCGGAATGGGGTTCTCTTACTAAGAGAACTCCATTTTTTTTATTCTAACAGATTCATTTTCAAGATAGATCCAAGAAAGACCAAAAAGGAACACATAAATTCCTTTTCCGCACTCATTAAAAGAACAAATGATAAAACGCAAAAGCGGCCACTTACGATAAAAATCGAAAGTGACCGCTAAAAAGAGATTTATTTCTCTAATATAAGGATCTAACAGTACGGAGTTACTTCACCACAAATCCTCTCTTATCCAGATAAGCTTTGAATTTATGCAAATATTCTTCATCCGGACCATCAAAGAAGGATACACCGGATGCCCCGTTATTGTACGCTTCATCCAGCGCCTCTTCAAAATTGTCCTTAATATCACCAAACATCAGTCCGGCATATATCTTGGCACGCCCATTCACCGTTTCAACGCTTTCCTTTACCGAACGCCCGATCCATTCAGGACCTTCATAATAGAATTTATTATAAATCATCGGATAATAAGCATCCAACGTCCATTCTCCCCAATCTTGGCGCACCATCTTGCGAGCCATGGACGGCCCCGGGAACACTGCGGCAGAAATAGCTTTATGATCGGCTTTCACCGCTTTGGTAATGGCATCCACCACACGAGTGATGGCATCCAGACGGAAATTGATCCAACTCTGGTTTTCCATCGGATACTTTAACTCCAACGGATCCTGTCCTGTTTTAGCTTTAAACAATTCACGGCAGACATCACAATAACAATAGTCATATTCCGGCAACTCTTCTTTCTGCTCTATACCATAGTTTTTCCATAGGCTGACAGGCAAGATTACATCCGGCATACGGACATAATCCAGATGAACACCATCCACATAAGGCTTATGGGCTTCCTTTACATAGTCTTCTGCCAGATACTCTGCCACACCTTGGTGATTAGGGCACAAGAAGCGATAATAATCCACGTAGGCCGGTTTGTCGTGACAAGACTCGCCTTTACGGTTCACGGCATACCAGTCGGGATGCTTGTCCAGCAGTTCCCTGCGGTTCATCGTCCATTTCCAATAATGTGCCTCCAGTCCGGCTTCTTTGCAAAGACGATAAATATTTTCATTGTATCCCTCGAACATGACACCCGAAATACCACATTCTTTCAACAACGCAAACCATTTTTTCCCATTCGGCATCCGAACGGTTATTCAGACGCATCCACAACCAGTTTTTTAACTTCACGGGCAGGTATCTTTTCTGTCCGGAAACGTCCTTCATTATTTATCACATAACGGACTCCTTCAGCAGGATTGGTTATAGCTATCTGATAGGTGTTCTGAGTCGCTTCCACCGCAATCCGGGCATCAGCCGGAAGATCTTTCAACTCTTTATCAGTCAAAAAGAATTGTTCTGTGGCACGCAAGTAGTTATGTTGTTTACTATAATTATCCTGCTGTGCGTAGAACATAGCCCATAGCAGTTTATAGATAGCCTGATTGTACGGATAAACCAACTCATCCTGCGAGGTTCCCACTTGCTTGTCTACGAAATAAAGATATCCCCAACGGTCGGGCATGTGCATATCAATTCTTCCGGTAGGAGTCCATACCCAGTTTTCCTCAGGTCCTTTCTCCTTCAGCCACTGTACACGCGAGAAGTTGATGCGCCAGGTGTTGCCGGCCTTCAACGGATTGTTAAAGTTCATGGTCAGCGCCTGATGAGGAATGGCCATTTCCACACTCCAATACTTATCTTTATCTTTTGATTTATTCAGTGTACCTTCACAATGGATGGCGGTCTTCAATCCGGGGCAGTCCCATTGCACCATGAAATTTCCACCCGAACGATAAGGTTTGTCCAGCATCAGGTCGAAAATCACGCCACGCGCATTGGTTTCTATTTCAAAATAATTGTGTCCGTCGCTATCCGGATCGATAAATACTTCAAAGTCATTGTCATAATAGATGATGGTATCACGCTGGGTAAGACGTGCCTTGATATCCTCTTCTTGAAGAACAGCTCCTACATATAAATATTCATCATCCCACAGCATCTTGGCGGTAGTTTCATATTTGGGAGTCGGGAATCCTTCACCGCTTATATCTACAAACGGAGCGGTAAGCGCCGCCTTCTTCCAAGAACTTTCATTCAGTTTACCATCTATTTTCAACTTTCCATCCGGACGATAACATACATAAGTACGCGGTTCGGTCAGAAAACGTTCATATTGTTCAAAAAGGCTTTGTGCCATTGCCGGAAAAGTAACCAGCAGAAGCAACAGGGTATAAATAAGTTTCTTCATCTATTTTTCTGATTCAGATTAGTTATTATCTTGCACTTGTCCCACTCCACGATAGAGTTTGATCGGCCCATCCAGCAACACGGCCAGCACGGTAATCTGCTCATCCTGTACCTGTTGGGGTACATCAATATAAAGATTGCCCGGTACTGAGTTCCAATAATTTTTATTGTAGACCTTGTAATTCAACATAGCTCCGTTACCAACCACCCATATACGGTTCACTTTGTTCATCAGCCCTTTTACTTCCACCGGACCGTTAGGTTTGTAAGGGAGGTATAAATACAGAATATCCCCCGCCTTATTCAGTGTGGTATATCCCTGGAAATGCTCGGTAGGAATCCCTGCGCGAGTTTCATAAATAGCTTCTTTATGCTTCTTGGTCCATCGGCCGAACTCCTTCAACACAGCGATCTGTTCTTCAGGAATGGAACCGTCCTCTTTCGGACCGATATCCAATAAAAGATTACCGCCCATGCTCAGGCAGTCTACAAATGTACGAAGCAAGATATAGGGTGATTTATAGTTGCTGTCTGTATGCTGATATCCCCATGAATCATTCATGGTCATACAAAGCTCCCAATATTTATCCTCGGGACGCACCACTGGCACTCCCTGTTCGGGAGTAGCATAGTCGCCATATCCCTGTATGCGCGAATTGATAATCACATTCTTATTATCCGAACGGAGCAGATCTACAATACCTTTGGAATTCCAAGCTTCCGCACTTTGCTCCCAATCCCCGTCGAACCAATACAGATCCGGTTTCCAGGTTTTGTTCAGCTCCGCCAATTGTCCGAAATTGAACTTGTTGAATCTGGCCCAACGTTCAGGATCATTTTTATAACGTACTTCCGTACGGGTTTTGTTTGGGTAATCAGGATGAGACCAGTCCAATAAAGAATAATAGAAGCCAAGTTTCAATCCTTGTTTTCTTACTTCCTTTACAAAGGGAGCTATGAGATCACGTTTTGCCGGAGTGCTTTTCACGACGCTGATATCTCCTACTTTGGTATCCCATAACGCAACTCCGTCATGATGTTTGGTAGTTATCACTGTATATTTGGCTCCACTTTCTTTTATCAGATCCACCCAAGCCTTCGGATCATACTTGGAGGCTGTGAAACCTTTTTCCTGCTCCATGTATTCATCATAGGGCAGGTAGTTGTTAAAGAAGGACCAGCTTTCGGACACTCCTCTGACGGAATAAATTCCCCAATGGATAAAGATACCCAACTTGGCTTGTGAAAACCATTCCATTCTCTTGTCTTTCTGCTCGACTGTTTCATTCTGTAGCGTATCTTGTGCCCGTAAAGGAGAAGCTGCAATCAGCAGACTCAGGAACGCTAACGATAATCGGTTCTTTTTCATATATAATAGGTTTGATTAGTTAGGATAGCATATCAGTATTATTAAAATTTACAGCTATATAATGGACAAAGATAATGTATTTTTATATTTTATTCTATCTTTGCACCCCTAAAACAGAACAAATATGAGCGCAAAGAAAAAGAAACAATCCAATAGTCCCCTGAGAGTCATCATTATTTTAGTATTACTGGGACTTTTGGCATATAAACATCAATTGTTTGACGGGAAACTGCTTGAAAATATCCCCACTATCGAAAGCAATGAAGAAAAGCCAGAAATACTGACCTCGCCCCAACATGGCGGTGCATTGGAAATTCCGATGATACAATCAAGTACAGGCGGCCAGATTCTGAAACGTAAAGGATATACCCTGTCTTATAATGCCGATTACAAAACTCCACAATGGGTGGCGTGGGAACTTACTAAAAAAGAAACAAAAGGAAAAGAAGGGCGAACAAATAAATTCTTGCCCGACCCGGACGTACGTGGAGCCAAAGCATATACGGGAGATTATACAAAATCAGGATACGACCGGGGACACATGGCCCCTGCCGCCGATATGAAATGGAACAAACAAGCCATGGAAGAATCTTTTTATATGAGCAACATTTGTCCGCAAAATCCGAATCTGAACCGCGGCGACTGGAATGACCTGGAGGAAAAGTCACGCCAATGGGCAAAAAAATATGGAGCCGTGTATATTGCCTGCGGACCTATATATGATACTAAACGCCCCAAACGAATTGGCAACAATAAAGTGGCAGTCCCCCATGCTTTCTATAAAGTCATATTGATAAATGATAAGAAAAATCCGCAAGCCATAGGATTTATTTTCCCCAACAGCGCCGGACATAAGCCACTGAAGAAATATATGGTAACAGTAGACAGCGTAGAGAAAAGAACGGATATCGATTTCTTCCCTGCCCTGCCGGATGAAATAGAAAACAGAATCGAAGCTGAGTTGGTACAAGAATTACCGTAGTCTGTCACACATACGCAGGCATGAAACGATACATACGTATGTATACCCCCACACATACGTATGTGTGGGGGCACACGAACGTACGGGTTTTATTTCACTTCCAGCACTACGATAGACTTGGCAGGAAGAGTCACTTTCAAGCTCCCTTTATTGACCTTTGCTCCGGTAAATTCTTTCGGGGCAACCACATTCGGTTTCTCGAAACTATTGTAATCACCTATATTGTTAGCAGTCAGAATACGGCCGGTAACACTCTTGGCCTTTACCTCACCCAAGTTCAACTCTATTTCCTGCGATTCCTGCAAATCCACATTAGACAAGGAAATATGAATCAAACCGTTTGCATCCCGTGAAGCGGTAGCACTTACCATCGGGACAATACGGTCGTCGCGTACAATCTTGCGTTCACAGTTCAGTTCCAAAGGAAGATAAGTAGCATCCTGATGCACTTTATACATTTCAAAGACATGGTAAGTCGGTGTCAGAACCATCTTGTCGTCCTTTGTCAAAATCATAGACTGAAGCACATTGGCAATCTGGGCAATGTTTGTCATCTTGATGCGATCCGTATATTTATGGAAAACATCCAGTGTCAAAGAGGCCACGAAAGCATCGCGCAACGTGTTCTGCTGATACAGATGTCCACGGACAGTTCCCGGCTCTTCATCCCACCAGGTTCCCCACTCGTCCACCATCAAACCGATTTGCTTCTTCGGATCATATTTATCCATAATTGCCATATGCTTCTTCAGCACCGGTTCTATTTCCAGACATTTGCCCATAGTCCAATAATAATCATCATCAGTGAACTGTGTAGCCGATCCTTTGCTTCCACTCCATCCCATCACTGTATAATAATGTAAAGACACACCGGCCATACGGTGACCTACATTCTTCATCAGTACTTCTGTCCAGTTATAGTCATAATCACTGGCACCACTTGCAATCTTGAACAAGTGATTGCCATCATAGTCACGACAATAAGTGGAATAACGGCGGTACAAGTCTGCATAATATTCAGGACGCATACTGCCTCCGCATCCCCAACTTTCATTACCTACCCCAAAGAATTTCACTTTCCATGGTTTTTCACGACCGTTCTCCTTACGCAGTTTCGCCATCGGGCTACCTTGTTCGGAAGTCATGTATTCCACCCATTTCGCCATTTCTTCCACACTCCCACTTCCTACATTACCGCTGATATAAGGCTCACAACCTATCAGCTCACACAAGTTCAGAAATTCATGTGTTCCGAAACTATTATCTTCCACTGTACCTCCCCAATTGTTATTGACCATTCGGGGGCGGTTCTCTTTCGGACCGATACCATCCATCCAATGATATTCATCGGC
>ENA-OQDL01001417-OQDL01001417.1-human-gut-metagenome-genome-assembly--contig:-NODE-1417-length-11947-cov-3.244332_pt1 | contig 11947 bp, 8 predicted proteins | sample MGYA00242782_ERZ504609 | MGnify/ENA primary metagenome ERZ504609 (study PRJEB26092, sample SAMD00036320) | human gut metagenome | host: Homo sapiens | study: EMG produced TPA metagenomics assembly of... | reverse complement strand
AGCCTGCACCTGATAAAGTAGTATTTGGGATTCATATTGGAAATCCACTTCGTCCATCTGTTTATGCAAGTGCTCGTTTTCGTAGGCTATTTGTTGAAACTCTTCGAAACAAGGTAAAAGCTGCTCTGAGTGATGAAGCAGTAATTTTATGGTTGCAATGGCTGCAAAACCTTTTTCCAGTTCATTTCCATATTGAAAATGGTTATACAGGGAGCAAAATGATGCTTCCAGACAGAGCCGTTCAAATTCGGTGTCTTTTACCCACGGTAGATAAGTGAGCATAGGCAGGCATTCACCTAGCGTAAGCTGATCTTTACAGTCAAGTATTTTGATAAGATTACCTGGTCGGGTAAGGAATTGATACATAGTGTGCATGGCCAGGTATTTTTCCGCAAGCCGGTCCTCGTCCAATTCACGGGATGCTTCCAATTCGGACAACAGAAAATCGATATTCTCCTCCTTGTTATCTGGTTGTTGCTCTTCGGCACGTGCTATGTCTTCGTCAAGCATATTTAAAATTTCCTGAATATTCATATTACATTATTATTTTTATACCTGTTTATTATTCTTTCTTAGTTTTGGGCTTGTCTTATTGCGACAATGCGGGCATTATAGGGCTCTTGCATACTGTCGGGCAATTCCTCCAACAGTCCGTGAAGTTGGTCGATCAATTTTTCTGCCTGTTCGATGTTGCCTGTTTGAAACATATAATCAATCAATTCAATGCCGATGGATATCCTGTACAAAAGGTCGTTGCTCTCATCTTTCAGTAGTTTCATGGCAGAATGTACCAGCTGTGTGGCAGCCATTTCGCTACCGGACAAATAGAGTGCGAGAGCTTTGTGGATAGTCATAGGAGAGATTCCTGTATCGGTTTTGTCAGCTTCGTAACGATTGAAGGCGTCCAGGGCTTCCTTGATATGCCCTGTGTCAAGAAGTATCTTACCGAGAACTTTGTCGATTTCGGGCAATGTGGAAATTGACGGATCTTGCTCTATGGCATTTTCCAGCATCTGAAGAGCCTCTTGCGGGTGGCTTAATGCATTGTAACACTTGGCTAGTGGTACGATGAGATTGGGTTCGTAAGTCAGGTTGGTTTCATAGAGCGGTAGGGCTTTATGATATTGCATGGTGTCGCAGTAGGCATTTGCTATCGTTATCCCTATTTGGCTTTTTATTTCGTCGGAAGGAGGCTGTGATTCAGCCTTCTGTAACAAGTTGAGTCCCGCCGTGATTACCCTGTGCGGATTATCCAAAACGGCATCCATTGTTATTCTTCGTAAACTAATCAGGTAATAGCCATCTACGGTTATTCCACTATTTGCAGCTATTTCTTCAAGAAAAGAGATGTACAGTTGATGTGCTGTATTGTACATGCCTAAGCCGATTGTGTAATCCATCAGAACAATTACTGCACTTTCGAGATCGATTCGGTAGTTTTGGTCATCAAACGATTCGTCTTCTTGTTTTAGATGTTCAATCGACGTACCGATTCCATTGCTTGCACTTTGGTGTGACTGTTTGTATTCTTCGTTGTCGCTGGAGAGGACATAAACAAATTCGAAGCATCGGAGGATGACTTGCCAGTATACAGTATCTTGTTTGGTTATGGCCTGCGCTATGTTGTTCAGACATGCTATTGTTTTCTTGTTGTAGAAGCCATACAAACTTAGCAAGCATCGTATTTCATGCCAGTAGCTCATTTCTGCCTGCTCGAAATTACCTCGATTCCAATTGAATTCGGCCATGTCTTTGAATACCCGTTCGGCCACAGCATCATTATCGTTTTGGATAGCGATGTCGGCTGCCATACGATAGTATTCTTCTGCTTGGTCTTCTTCCTTTTTCATTTCCATTGAATAAGCCAGATAGCGATAAATCAGGCTTCGGGCTACTGACATTTTTTCAACCCCCCTTTTGGTTGCAATGATGAAGGGCACGATTGAACATGTCGACGGCTCTTTCAAAATAACCCGTCTGAAAGGCGTCTCTCCCTTGTCGGAAAATGTCGGTCAATGCCGGATCATCTATACCGATGTAGGTTGCAAATTCTTCGATTTCGGCATTTGCATTGGCTATTTGCTTTTCATTGGGTTGGTCATTGGCCGAATCTTCTGTATTTTCATTTGCCTGTTTCAGTTGGTCAACTGTGTCCTTGTACTGCCTGGCCATCTGATCGTCGGGACCGAACAGGGCGGAGCGTATCTCCCAGGCTTTTTCAATGTGTTCGATTGCCTTGTCTATGTGTCCTAGTCTGAAACATATTGCACCGTAATTATTGTTCGCATAGGCAGCTGCTTCATCCTGACTTTTATCGCATTCTTCCAGCAAAGCAAGTGATTTTTCGAGTGCAACTGCTGCGTCTTCGAAACGATTGAAAGTGTTGTATGCTGCGGCCAGATAGGAGTATGAGGCAGCTTCTGTTTCCAGGTTATCCATATTATGCCAGGTTTCGGCTCCTTTCAGATAATAATGTTCCGAAAGCTTTTCATCATTTAGGACGAGATAGACTTTACCAAGATTGTCATACATGGTAGCAGCCAGTTTTGAGTCTGTTTGTTTTAATGTTTCGAGTAGACTGATGCACTCCAATGCTGTGTTGAGAGACAGATCAGGTTGGTTGGCCCGAAGATATATGGAGGCCTGGCTGTTCAGTAGCTCGGCCAGCGTCATGTCACGGTCTCCAATCTTTTGGTAAATATCTATCGCATGTCTCATATATTCGGTCGCTTTGGGATAGTTGCCACTATACATCTCTATTTCTGCAAGCGAGTGATATTCTTCTTGGGTATGCGTATTTTCATCTCCTAATATGTGCTGATATATCGTAAGGGCTTTTTCGGCATACTCTCTGGCTTGGTCAAAATCTTGTTCCATGCGGCATTCGAGTGCATAATTATGATATGCGATGGCTACATCAATGTCATTCTCACCTTTGAGACTGACATATATGTCCTGACTTTTCAGACGATATTCCTTAGCAAGTTCTTCTTCACCAAGCAACCTGTATATACCGGCGAGATTATCGTATGCTACGGCAATATCATCATGCATGTCCGGCAGGATGGATTTGCGCATCTTGAGGACTTTTTCGAGGATCAGCTTCGCTTTTCCAATGCGTTCTTATCAACCTGGATCTTGTGATTCGCCTGATACTGTGGTATACATCAGCGATGTTATCACAGGTAGATGTTATTTTCAGGTCGTCTTCTCCGTAAGCATGGACTGTCAAGTGATAATCCTTCCCTATATTTCCGTTTAAACTGCCAGGATGTATTCCTTTTTTGCGAATACAGATCATCACCGGCCTAGATTGTGGAACGAGCAGCGTTCTTCACTGGTATCGCCGTCGGCCATCTGGTCGCACATACGGATTAGGAATTCTACCAGTTCGTAGGCTGCATCCAAATCATCCAGATAAGAAATACAGATGTTGGTCAGCCGGATAACGTCATTGCGGAACATCTGCCAATAAGCCCATTGTAGCATAACTGCCATTTCTGCTTTTTCAGCCATACTTCCCATAATCTGTTCAATATAGGCTTGTGAAATTTTATATTTTGAAGCATCGGCTTGTTTTAGTGTACGCCAGTAAAGTATGAATTCATGAATGTTGTTGGTGGTAAACTGCCGGCTCATATAACCGAGCGTTGAAATACATTCGTGAAGCTCGTCCCATTTTTCGGCATGATAAAGTTGATAGGGGAGTTCCTCCATCTTGCGGAAGTTATTGTTTTCTTCGCGGTTGAAATAGTCTATTATGTTCTGTCTTAATTGTACTTTTCTTTCGCTGTTAAGGTATTTCTGTTCAATAGCCTGTCGTATCATGTCGTGTGCAAAAACCACTCGTCCGTCCCTAATCATTAGGTGGGCCGTGTTTGCACAATAGAATTGAGACCAGTAGAGCGACGGGATGTTGCTAATTGCAATCAGTTCTGTTTCAGATAATCCATCTTTGGATAATGCTATCAGTGATAGCAAGTCTGATGTTAGTGAGGGGTAAAGTGGGGTGTTGTATATTTGCTCTTTGCGCTGTAATAGTCTGTCAAAAAATGAGTTGATGTCTGGCAGGTTAGTCATTTGGTTGATGAAGCTGGTCAGGCTGTCGAAATTTCCGAAACATCTGATTTCCTCAAGTAATGACATCAGTACCATGGTGTTGTCTGTTATGTCACTGCCTTTGAGTATCATGGTCAGTTGTTGTTCGGACAGCCGCTTACGATAACGATCGAAAAAGTCTACAATCAGTTTCTTGCGTTGGTCGAGCAGTAAGGGGTAGACTGTTATTACAGGGTATTTCCGTTTTTTGAATACCTGCATGGTTTTATCTTCCTCGATAGTTGAAAAGATTATTTTTACATTGTCCGGGAAGTCAGGCAACCAGTTTAATAGTTTTGTTCTATGATTCCGGTCCGAAAGTTGATTGGCGCCGTCTAAAACGATTAGTAAAGGTTTTTGTCCGGCAATTAGTTGGGCCCTCAAGGCTAGTTTTTGGTAATCTATATTATCTGTATCGGTAGCATTGTGTTCGATTTGTCGGTCGTTTTCCTCCATCTGCTCAAGCCCGTATAGAGAGTCTATCTGGGTGGTTATATGCTTCGCAATATCCGTCGTGTCCAAACTCTGCGATGAGTTGGCGCTAAAGTGTGCTACCACATTCCACCGATCATCTTCGATGATATTTTTAAGCCAATAAGCCAAAAGGGCACTCTTACCCATACCGCTTTCTCCGGTAATCACCAGATGCTGGTTGGGTGTATCGTTTAGAAACTTGTCCAGGTAGGAGATATAAGCTTTATTGGGTATATAATTATCCGATTTGTCATCCAGAAAGGCTTGTAGTTTCTGTCTTTCGTGTACAGCAGGATCCTCGACTTTATCTTTGGGGAAAAGGTGGTCGAGTAATGTTTTGAATTCCGATTCCACTTGTTCACCCAATTGTTCGGGGGAACAGTAATCATAGGTGTTATATCTTTTGTTATTTCTTACTGTTTCTTTTAACTGCGCCTGTCTTGGATCGGTCTCTATTGTCTTTTCATCCGTTTTTCGTATATAGAACGAAGCATAGACCGGTTCGAGCGACCGGAGTACGCCATATTGAATTTCAATTTCCGTAATACTCATTCCACGATCGAGGTCAGCAGCAAGCCATTCATATCTGTCAGGCATGGCCTGGTGTTCAATGAGTGTTTCTTTCGATGGACACCAACCGTATCTTTCTCCTAATAATCCGATGAAAAACGGGTGTGAATTCCGTATCTCGTCCAAACATATTTCCACCACTTTGCTTGACTTTGCTTCTTCTTCGGTGATTCCCCATCGCAGATCGACTTCAGTCAGTGTGACATTGCGTTCGTAGGCAATCTGTCGCAGTCTTGGAAAAACTTTGGTAACCAGCATATCTCTTTCGCTCTGCATGTCTTGAAAGGTGGATGAAATAAATATCCTGATGTTCCTTGATTTTTGAAATTTGTTTTTCATGGTGGTATATGTATTAATCTGATTTCTACAAATTGTCGGATGGAATCTGGAACTTATAAAAAGCTCATTTATTGTATAAGGCTGATACATCATACTTTTTGTATTATCATCTTAATCCGAGATTTTAAATCTTGTTGCCCTTTAATACAAACATAGGGAAAAACTTTGATTTATTATAGCAATCTTGTAAAAAAGTTAGATTTTGCACTTCGATTTTTAAAAACACGTCAAAGAACACAGATAAATAGAGCTTGGGAGTTATCGCCTGCCTATGACCTTTTGCCAAGTAGCGGATATTCATTCTCAATGCGAATCTGTAGTCGAAATGTACAGGTGCCCGGATTGACTCCATAGCACCTGTACATATTGAAATATCTATTTAGTATCCCGGATTCTGATATTCACTGCCATTAGTGATTGTTGCGGTAAATGTGGTTGAAATGGGACGTAACGCATAATTCGGATGGAAGAACCGGGCCAGATCCGGATGGGTATTCTCCAGATACTCCGAGTTCTTAAACATTCCTGTCCGTTTTAAGTCGTAGAAGCGGCAATATTCTCCGCAAAGTTCACGGCCTCTTTCGTCTAAGATATCTCGGACCGTAATACTTCCGGTAAGCGGATTTGCTCCGGCACGTTCACGAACCTTGTTGATATAACCGGCTGCATTTGCACCACCATTCAGGTAAATATCAGCTTCTGCCGCAATCAAATAAACTTCTGCCATACGCATGATAAATGTCGCATTCAGATTACCATTTCTCTGTTTGGAAGCATTGGCTACATAATAATTACTGCTGTTATGCTTATTCAGTGACGGATAATAGTAGCGGAACTGGTTCTCGTTTGTGCCGTCATCCTTGTAATTGCCTGTGACGTTTGTATAAGCATAATTCATGTTCACATTATTATTGTCATTACTGTATACATGGTGATAATCAATCAGCAAGTAATCAGAAATATGTTCTTTTTACTTTTCTGTAGCATAATCCATGTCTTGCGGCATGATGAATTTAATGGCTAAGTCACCTTTATTCAGAGCTTTACCAATGACGGTTTCTTCTTTGTCATACATGTGTACGGCACTCTCATCCCACGTGTAATTCTTGTTCGCGTTCCACTCTGTAGTGAACGATTCATGAAATCTGGGGTCCAATGTTCCGTCTTTCTGTGCATACAAACTCAATAAATGCTGCGTGGGCATAAAGATACCGGTAATTGAGCCTTCCCAGGTAAGGCGTGTTTCCTGATTGTCTTCACGTGCACCGAATTTATTGATATTACATAAGAAATACTCATCGTTGCGATTTAGCTTGTAATTTCCGTTGCTTGATCCGTGACCGTCTGCTCCTGCATACCAGCGATGTTTCCAGAGAGCTTCTTTGTTTTCCCAGTTATTGCTTTCTTTAAACACTTCGCTATACGATGGATACATATACGTATTGTATTTTCCACCGCCAGTTTCGCAATCGGTAATCAATTTCTTGGCTGCATCCAGAGCTTCCTGCAAATATTCGGTGCTTCCATATTCGTACGTCTGCAAGCAGGCTTTAGCCAGAAAACCGAGAGCGGCTTTCTTCGTCGGGTGGTAGTCGTTGCATGCGTGCCTGTTGGTAACCATTCGGATGCAAATCTTAAATCGGGCAGAATAACCTCCTGATAGATAGTCATCGGATCGGTGCGGGTGGGGGAGTAGGTCAGTGTTTCCGTCACTACGGGTTCTGTGAGCATCGTCACTGCTCCGAATTGTTCCACTGCATTGAAATAATACACAGCTCTAAGAAAACGGGCTTCCGCAATCTTGGCATTCCGTTCCTCTTCCGTGGTGTAAGGAGGTTTGTCTCCTAATGCGATAGCTTCGTTACAGGCTCCCACACCGTCGTACGTCCCGTTCCACCAATTATTGGTGTAAGTCGTATTGGGCGATGTTCCTGCGAAAAACCAGAACCACTGTGTGTAACTGGTTGATTCGTTGGCTTTATATGTCCAAAGATCGGTGTCACCTTCAGTCAGTGACATCCAGTCGGCAGCACCGTAATAAAACCTTTCCATGGCAAAATAACACTGGTTAATTAGGGTTTCATATCCATCAATGGAAGTGGCCAAAGCCTCTTTGGTAAATGCACCCGGGTTGTACTCGTCCAAAGTGCAGGAGTGTAGAGACAGGGCCGAGAGCAGCACACTGCAAAATATGAATTTTATATATATACTTTTCATGATTATAATTTTAGTTAGAATGTCAAATTAACGCCAAAAACAAATTGCCGGTAGGTAGGGAATGCATCCGAACCGTTGGTTTCGGGATCAGTATCTTTCAACTGCTTGTCTTTTACGAAGATGAACGGATTGTAGGCTGTGGCATAGATGCGGCATTTCTCCATCAAAACCTTGCGTGAAATGTTTACGGGCAGTGTATATCCCAGTGTGATATTCTTAATCTTGATAAAGGAACCGTCGCGTACTCTTAATGAAGGATATACGGTTTTTTTGCTCATCTGCTGTTCCGGGACGGGGGAAATAGGCTCCCTGATTGTCCTCTGTCCAGTAGTTTACGCCTGCCAGCTGATTCTTGGTTACGCTCTGTTCGGCGGTATAATAGCCGAGCAGGTCACTGTTGATCGTTTGTCCGTAACGCGCCATGGCAAAGACAGATAAATCAAAATTCTTGTAGGTGAAGGAATTGTTGAATCCGATGATCCAGTCCGGGTTGGAATGTCCCAGAATTTGCCGGTCTTCCGTACTGTATTTATGTACGCCTCCATCACCTTTCTGGTCTAAGGTCTCTATCTTGATGAAGCCGGGTTTTACGCCGTAGGCATCCAATGTCTCCTGCGGAGTATCGGTTCCCCAGATTCCGGCATACTTATATCCGTAAATGGCTTTAATCGGTTCACCGACAAACAGATTTTCAGCAATCAGGTCACCGTCAGGCAGGTCGTCTATTTGTTCCTTGTTCCAGGTGACGGATAAAGTCGTGTTCCAGGTGAAATCCTTGTGCCGTATGTTGTGCGAAGTGATCGTTGCTTCCACACCTTGATTGCTGGTCTGGGCGATGTTCTGCCAGATGGCCAGAGGCGATCCCCATCCGGTCAGACCGCTGGTAATGGGCAATGTACGTTTGAATAATAATCCTTTGGTTGTCGTCTTGAACCATTCTACCGAGCCGTCGATGCGACCGTTCAGGATACCGAAATCCAACCCTATATTCCAGTTGTATGATTTTTCCCATCCGAGGTCGGAACTACCGTAAGTACCAGAGTACTGTGTGAAAGGAACGATCTTCCCGTTAATGGAAATTCCCGAAGCGGTATATACGTATGCTTGTGTTGTGGTACTGTATGCGGTGGTTCCTCCCGAGTTACCCGTGATACCGTAGCTCACTCTCAACTTCAGGTTGTCCAGCCAACTGCGTGTCTTTTCCATAAATGCCTCGTCCGATATTCTCCACGCCAGTGCGCCTGCGGGGAAAGCATCCCATTTATGTCCGGTAGAAAATTGTGAAACACCATCCCAACGGGTAGAGAAATTAAACAGGTATTTGCCCTTGTACGAATAGTTCAGACGGAAGGCAAAAGACATTTTCTGTGTCTGTGAGAAGTCGGATTCCACATGTTGGGAAGTACCCGATGTCAGTCGCCAGAAAGACCATTGATCTACCATCTGACCGCTGGCGGCAGCCATACTACTTTCCGACTGGTTCTTATTCCAGGAAGTAATCAGTGAACCTCCCAGATTATGGTCTTTGGCGATGGTGGTGTTGTAAGCGAGAATATTTTCCCAAGTGTAATTCCAGGCATTGTTGTTGGTGATGGAAGCATGCGGTGAACCTGCATAAGACGGACGGTTGGCATTGCACTTCTCTCCCCAGTATTGCCCGTGGCGTGAGTGATTCAAAGTACCATTGACACGACTGGTAAAAGTCAGGTCTTTGACGGGAGTTAGTTCAACATAGCCACTCATGTTCAGGTAGGTGGAACGGGTTCTGGTTTGTCACCAGAAGAGCCCTGACCCCTCTGCGCAGATTCAGCGACAGGATCCGCCAGGTACAGGCACAGAATCTGTCTGAACCGCTGGAAGTCCCACTCTCAGAGGATGAGATCTCACGTCTGACCAGATCCTTTAATGACATGCTTGCCCGTCTGGACAATGCCTTCTCTGCACAGAAACAGTTTGTGGCAAGTGCAGCACATGAGCTTCGCACACCCTTAGCTGTAATGCAGACAAATCTGGAAGTTTTTACAAAAAACCGGAACACGCACCCCAGGAATACGACAGGCTTTTCACCATGCTTCAGGAACAGACCGGACGGCTTTCCCATCTTGCTGAAATCCTGCTGGACATGACAGGTCTTCAGACTGTAGAGCGTTCTGACACAATTTCCCTTGCAGCACTCACAGAAGAAGTTTTCTGCGATCTGGATCCGGTTGCAGACAAGCATCAGATCCGGCTTATTCAGACAGAAGGTGACTGTACTGTTACAGGCAGCTATATCCTTCTGTACCGGGCAGTCTATAATCTGGTTGAAAATGCGATCAAATATAACCGGCCTTCCGGTTCCGTTACTGTAAACATTCATTCTGCAGAATCTGCAGTCCTGGAGGTAACTGACACAGGCATCGGTATCTCCCCTGAAAATCAGGAAAAAATCTTTGATCCCTTCTACCGTGTGGACAAATCCCGCAGCCGCGCCATGGGCGGTGCAGGTCTGGGGCTTGCTCTTGTAAGCGAGATTGCCAGACAGCACAACGGCCAGGTAAAAGTAACCCAGAGCAGCGAAAAAGGCAGTACCATTGCCCTGATACTGCCTAAATCAACTGACTATTGATTTTTTCTCTTATTTATTTTTTTCCAGAATCTGAATCAGTTTCTGTGTATCTTCCATAGTAGTAGCCCAGCTTGTGGCAAAGCGGATCACAGAGTGTGTCTCATCATACTTCTCCCAGAATCCGAACTCCACATCCTGGGCTATTTTTTTCATTACCTCATTGGACACAATACAGAATATCTGATTGGTGGGAGTATCCAGAGAAAGCTGATATCCATACTTCTTCAGTGCATCCTTGATCTGCTCTGCAGCTTCCATTGCAGGTTTGCCGATCCGCAGGTACAGCCCGTCCGTAAACAGCTCACCAAACTGGATTCCTGCGATCCGTCCCTTGGCAAGCAATGCTCCATGCTGCTTGATGATCGTAAAGAAATGAGGAATCCGTCCTTTCTGCGGTATAACCACTGCTTCTCCAAACAATGCTCCGCATTTGGTTCCTCCAATGTAAAATACATCGCTAAGTTCTGCCAGATCAGTGAGAGTCACATCATTCTCCGGGCTTGCCAGTGCATAGGCAAGGCGGGCGCCATCCACATAAAGGGGAAGATGATTTTCCCGGCAGACTTTGCTGAGAGCTGCTAATTCTTCTCTGGAATACAGGGTACCATATTCTGTTGGCTGGGAAATATATACCATCCCGGGCATTACCATATGCTCATAATTGGCATCATCATAGAAATCCTTCACCAGCTTCTCAATCTGCTGTGCAGAGATTTTTCCATCTTTCTGCGGTACTGTCAGAACCTTATGTCCACCAAATTCAATAGCGCCCGATTCATGAGTTGCAATATGCCCTGTATCCGCAGCCACAACTCCCTGATAGGATTTCAAAAGTGCATCGATCACTGTGGCATTGGTCTGTGTTCCACCAACCAGCAGAAATACATCTGCCTCCGGCGCATTGCAGGCTTTTCTGATCTTTTCTTTCGCATCTTCTGTGTATGGATCCTGACCATAGCCCACTGTTTTCTCCAGATTTGTCTCCATCAGCTTTTTCATGATCGCAGGATGTGCACCCTCCATGTAGTCACTGGCGAAATATAAACGTGATTCTGTATTTTCCATTTTTATCGTTATGTCCTTTCACTGCACTATTTGCGCATTTGACTTTTTTATTCATAGCTTCTGTTCTGTACCGGAACGCTATTCATTCTGTTACTCTATTTTTCTTAGCATTTCTCCCATCTGCTCTTCTGACTTTCACAGATGGAGTTCCACTGACAATTCCCACAGATTTCTTTCCTCTTTCCTGATGCCAGGATTTTCTTTTGAACAACATCTGTAAAATCATCAAATTCCATGATCTGTCCATTCTCCAGGCCGCATAGTTCCAGCACTGCATTGTCATATGCTTCTACAAGTGAAAAGGAAGAACAGCATCCTTTTTCATTATTCGGACAGGCAGAACAGATCTCGTCTGTATCTGCATGAAGCTGTATCTTTGCTCCCTTCTGGAAAATATCCAGCATTTCCTGCATATGTGCGGAAAACCCGTTACTATATCCCTCACCCTTGAAATATGCAAGGCACATTCCATGGTGAGGGCGTAGTGGAATATTTTTTATAAAAGACATCTTTGTGCACCTTTCTCCTTAATTTTTTAACATATTGGATACTTTAACACAAAGCGTTTTTATTGAC
>ENA-OQDL01001416-OQDL01001416.1-human-gut-metagenome-genome-assembly--contig:-NODE-1416-length-11947-cov-3.516497_pt1 | contig 11947 bp, 14 predicted proteins | sample MGYA00242782_ERZ504609 | MGnify/ENA primary metagenome ERZ504609 (study PRJEB26092, sample SAMD00036320) | human gut metagenome | host: Homo sapiens | study: EMG produced TPA metagenomics assembly of... | reverse complement strand
AAAAATATGTAGAAACAGACATGAAAATCTGAAAAACTGGAAGGTGCTGGTTGCAAGAGTAAATGGTTCGGGCAACTTGGGGTGAAGTGCTGAGTACACCAGTTGTAGAAGCACCGAATGAAGGGTATACACAAACATTTATCGGTATTGGCTCTTTCAAGGTGGAAACAGAAGCGCAAAACGGTGAAGAAATTGCCCATGCCGCAGCACATGTCAAGTATCATTTCCGAGGAGGTGGGAGAAAGCATATCCGCCATGTCCCGGCATACTTCATGCGGGGTGAAGAACTGTCCCATCTCGGATTCCTTCTTCGCTTCGGCGTACTCGTGGTAATTGGCAAAATCGGACTGCTTGAGGTTGTGCAGTCCTCCGATGCCGGTGTAGCAGTTGTAGATGCTCTCCGCCGGAATGAGGTCCTTGCCGGAGTCTATGGCGAAAAGTATCTTCTCGTTGACTTCGGCACGCATACCTTGCGGTATCTGTTGGGGGATGATGGCATACATGACTTTATCTGTTTATCGTTAAAAATGAAAACACCCCGCAAGGATTGCCTTACGGGGTGCTGTGTAAATCTTATCATGGTCAGTTTTCTCTTAGGGTGATTTCATCCAGATGCAGACGCTTGAAACAACTTTCGGCTGCCGCACTGTCCTTGAACCGGACATCGATACGTCCGTTCTTGTAGAATCGGATTTGCTCGGCATTGGTGGTCGTAAGGTCGTACCAGTCTGTGACAGAAATGTCGTTGTCATCAAAACGGATAATCATCTTTGAATTTCCATTCAGTATGTCATCCGCACCGTAGGCAATGCCGGCACACAGGGTTTCCAGTTCTCCGCCGTAGTTGTAGGAGATTCTGTTCCTTTGGTTGTATTGCATGGAAAAATCGTCGAAACGGATGATTTCGGGAAAGATTATCTTGTCCTTCTTCAACTCCGTCTTGACTTTGCTCCAGTATGCCGGTCTGACAACTTTGCTCAGGCGTGCGAGCAGTTCTTCCACGGCCGTTTCCCGGAAACTCTTGCCGCCCAAGTGTTCGATGACTACATCTACATATGTGTCATAAACAGGACGGAAGCCCATCGGAAGTTTTTTTCGTCTATTTTATACTCAGGAACCGACACTTTGTAAGTCCTGTTGAAATAAGAAATGATTGCGGTTCGCAAAAATTCGCGTTGGCGTTTCGGTTCTTATCCACCAGATCGTTAATCAGATCAAACGGTTTGAACTCGTTGTGTGAATAGTCTTCCCTGTCGTTATGGTAAGTGTAGAAATCACGCATGGAAACCTTGCCGTTTTCTTCGTAATGGAACTTACGTTCGGCTTGGTATTGTTCGGCTTCTTCCTTGAAGACGGCGTACCAGCGGTCAATCTGGTCGAGTGTCTTGTAAAGCAGGTTTTGCTGCGTCTGGCAATAGACACGGTCCTGTTCCGTAATCTTGTCCTCGTTTCTCACTTGTACGCTCAGAATGCCTTGAAGCAGGTCGGGAGCGTTGCCGGCCTTGGGTGCTGTTGTCGTTTGCATATCTGTTAGGGTTAAATGTTAAAAATTATCCGGTTTAATCCGGTAGAAATAAGTGATGTGCTTTTCCATGTCCTTGACTATCTTGACCTGCTCGGGATGGAAGTTGAGCCTCCTCGTTTCGATCGGGGCATTAAACGTTTCCCATTCGGCGGAAGGTAAGAACACATATTCCCGACGGAAACACCATAACACGATTTGATTATCCCAATTTCCCTTGAACACCGTTCCTTCGTAGTCCTTCAGGAACTGCCGGAACTCGGCTTCGTCCCGAAAAGCGATGTCAAAGCCTTGATAGAGGTTGCCGCTTTCCGATTCATCCCTTTTGTTCAGGTAAAACTTCCGGTAGGTCTCTGTCGTGAAATCTCCATACCTGGGATTGGGTTCGGCATAGAACCATAAAGGCACTTTAGCAATGAACGTCACCGAACCGTTGGCGCATGCACCGCAGTGTCCCCAGTCCTTGAACGCTCCTTCCGTCCATTTCAGGAATTTCATGTCCTCGGATTTACGGAGTGGAACGCTCCGCCGCTGACACTCAGACGGATGCTCCCGCCTTCTTCCCACACGAAAGGAACATAGGGCTGTTCGCATATGGATAGGTATCCTTCCTTTGTACTTTTGCCATCAATAAGAGCGTTCCCGTAATAATCCCCATGTTCGGTTACATATACCAGCCTGTCGCCGATTTGCGGTGTGACTTCAGAGCGTGTCCGCTCGATAAGCTGCACATGATTGTTGGCCATATCCACATCTTTCTGTGTCAGTCCATGTTCATGGTCGTATGAAACATTCCGTTCTTTGAGTGTCTCGATACCGTACTTTTCCTTTGTTGCCTGTTGTAGCATGACAATTATATTTTTTTGTTAGTCCGGCTTTTCGGGGCCGGAGTTCCCGTAACTACAGGCCATAAAAGGTCGTGTCCCGTACATGCAAGGTTGCGGGAAAAATACCGCAAGCCCTCCGGGCGAGGATGATTTTTTCCACGACACCCGGAGGGCTTGACCTTGCTTGTACGAGCAGGACACGGGGGTACCTTTGCCTGTGAGTTAGGGGAACTCGGCTTCGGTATGACTGTCATGTCCGATACAGGTTATTTCATTGGTTCATCATGAATTTGTACCCGGAAAACTCCGGTATTCTCAGAAAAAATGCTATCTTTGCATCGAAACAAAGAGTTATTTGAAATGCATGAGGAATATAGTGATTCTGAACAGTCCGGCATTTTCTTATCCGTTGCCCGTTCTCATGCGAGTTGAATGTAATTCGTTGATAGTCAAATAAAATACTTCATACTATCACAAATATAGCAAAAGACAGCCAATTGCAATAAACCGACTGTCTTTATTTATTCCCGATATGGATAAATATTGCAAAAAAAGCGGATAGAACCCGACTTTCTGTTCCCTACCTACAGAATGTCATTCCAATAAATTCTCTATGGAATAGTTTTCCCAAAAAGTCCGGGTAGAGTTCACCAGCGAGCTGCCCATATAAAGCAAAAACAACACCGCTATGACAATCATCAGGAAACTGACCAGCGCATTATGCTTTTCTTGTTTAAATTGAACGGAAACCATACAAACCTCCTCTTTTATTGTCACTGCAAAGGTAAGAGCCGAATATTACATTCCTGCAACACCTGCGTAACAAATATACAAAAAAATGGAGCACAAACAGGCTCCTTTTTAATAGTATTTCAGTTTTTATTAACTCAGTTCGCTAACCAGCTCTTCGGGGGTAATCAATTTCTGTTCTCCCGTCTCCATATTCTTCAAGGTTACCTTGCCCTCATTCATCTCGTTTTCTCCCACCAAAGCAACAAACGGAATCATCTTGGAGTTGGCATAACCCATCTGCTTCTTCATCTTGCTGGAATCGGGGAAGATTTCGGCACGGATACCTGCCGCACGTACCTGGGTAAGCACATTCATAGAGAAAGCGGCTTCTTTCTCACCGAAATTGATAAACAGAAGCTGCGTACCGTTCACCGCTTCCTTCGGATAAAGTTCAAGCTGATTCAGCACATCGAATATGCGGTCTGCACCAAACGAAATGCCCACTCCCGAAACACCTGCCATGCCGAATACACCGGTCAAGTTGTCATAACGACCGCCACCGGTAATGCTGCCAATCTGCACATCCAGCGCCTTTACTTCAAAAATAGCACCCGTATAATAGTTCAAGCCGCGAGCCAGCGTCAGGTCAAGCTCGATTTCGTTCTTCAAGCCAAGCGCGGAAAGTGTATTCAAGATAAACTCGCTCTCTTCCACTCCCTTCAAGCCCTCTTCGCTGGCAGAAAGCACCTGCTTCAGTGTGGCGAGTTTCTCTTCGTTACTACCGCTCAACAAAATGATAGGCTGCAATTTGGCAACAGCCTCATCACTGATGCCCTTCTCTTTCAGTTCGGCGTTGACATTGTCCAGCCCTATCTTGTCCAGTTTGTCAATCGCTACGGTAATGTCCACTATCTTATCGGCCTCACCGATAATCTCGGCAATGCCGCTCAATATCTTGCGGTTGTTGATTTTAATGCATACACGGATGCCGAAACGCGTAAATACGGTATCGACTATCTGCATCAGTTCCACTTCATTCAGCAAGGAGTCGCTGCCCACCACATCGGCATCACATTGATAGAACTCACGATAACGCCCTTTCTGCGGACGGTCGGCACGCCACACCGGCTGAATCTGGTAACGCTTGAAAGGGAATGTGATTTCATCCCTGTGCATCACGACATAACGGGCAAAAGGTACGGTAAGGTCATAGCGCAGACCTTTCTCACAAAACTTGCTTGCGAGCTTCGCGGCATTACGGCTCAACAGTTCCTCGTCTGTCAGACCGGAAAAGTAATCACCCGAATTCTGTATCTTGAACAACAGTTTATCGCCTTCTTCACCATACTTCCCCATTAAGGTGGAAAGCATTTCCATGGAAGGAGTCTCTATCTGCTGGAAACCATAAAGATGATAAACATCACGAATCGTATTGAATATATAGTTACGCTTCGCCATTTCTACGGGCGAAAAGTCGCGGGTTCCTTTGGGAATACTTGGTTTTGCTGCCATAATCGTATCAATCATTTATAAAATCAGATGACAAAGTTACGGTATTTTATTGATTAAGAAAAAAAATTGCTTTCTCCATTTAGCATGAAGAAAGCATTTTTACTATTTCTACGGAACAGAACGTTCTTATTCTCTGCGTCCCATGAATATCATTATGTAGTAACAGCGTTGCCAATGAACCGAGCGCAGCTACCACATACGTATAAGCGGCCGAACGAAGCGCGTCTTCCGCCTGTGTATGATTGCGGGCATTCGTAATGCCGGAACTGCTCAACCATACCAATGCACGCTTGCTCGCATTGATTTCCACCGGAAGGGTGATGAAGCTGAACAGTGTAGTCATGGCAAACAGGATGATACCTGCCAGCAGCAACTGCGGAAAAGTGTTCAGCATCAGGATACCGCCCAACAGTACCCACGTCATAATGTTGGAAGCGAACGAAACCACAGGCACCAGTTTGCTGCGCATCGTAAGCGGTGCATAGGCGCGTGCATGCTGCACGGCATGTCCGCACTCATGGGCGGCAACGGCTGCTGCCATAATGCTGTTGCTGTTATAAACGCTTTCGCTAAGGTTTACGGTCTTATTGGCAGGGTTGTAATGGTCTGTCAAGTGTCCCGGAGTATGTGTTACGGTTACATCGTAGATGCCGTTATCGTGCAGCATCTTCAAAGCCACATCGGCTCCCGTCATTCCGTTGCCGGTGGGGATTTTAGAATATTTCTTGAATTTACTCTGCAGGTTCATCTGTACCAGCCAACTGACCACAGCCACCCCGATAAAGATAATCCATTGCATGCCTATCATTCCTGTTCCCATAATTTTCTTCTTTTAATAATAAATAAATGAATAATGTGTTGTTTCTGTTTGTATAACAAATTGTCTGCCAAAAATAAAGGGAAACTGCGAGCTATCTCCCGGTTCTCCCTATCTTTTAGGAAGAATTAAAGATTTACCGACATAACGGTTACAGTTTTAGCAATTCACCGGCAGCAGGCTACTCTTCCAGGTGCAGTTCGATGACTTTGTCAATATCTGTCGGGACTTCGGAAAGATAAAGCATGACACCATCCCGGCATTTCTGTATTTTCAGCGGCCGGCGGTCGGTATAACCTACAGCCTTCTTCACGCGCTTTCCATCCAAAGGCAGGAAAAGCGCTTTATCCTGCAAATCCAGAATATGCACATACAGCTTATTTCCCTTCTGCGTTGTCACTCCCCAAGGGTGAGGAGCCACACAGCCGCCACGTGTTCCGTAAATAGTTTCACCGTACACTTTCATCCACTCTCCTATCTCTGCCAGTCGCTCCATGGCAACAGCCGGCAGTTCGCCATCGGGCTGCGGACCTATATTCATCAGGAGATTGGCATCCTTACCGGCTGCTTTCACCAGATAGTGAATCAAAGTTTTTGCCGGCTTATAGTTTTGGTCTGTAATCTTATATCCCCACATGCCATTCATTGTCTCGCACGTTTCCAATGGCAAGTTACTGACACCTTGTCCGGAAAGTCCCGCCTTATTCTCACCGGGCAAATCACGCTCAAAAATCTGTATATCTTCTCCCTCGAAAGGTGTCCGGTGATGATTATTACCAATCAGACAGGCAGGTTGCAGGCGGTGTATCAACGCATATTGCCCGGGCAACTGCCAATCGAAACCGGGATTCCGGTCCTGATCCCACCAGCCGTCAAACCATATTGCGCCTATTTTCCCGTAACCGGTCAGCAACTCCGTCAACTGGTTGTTCATAAAAGCGTAATAGCTGTTCCAGTCTCCCGAAGGATCCGGACGTCCGGTTCCACGCCCCGTACGCCCCTGCGGAGCATCCTCACGATACCAGTCTATATGTGAATAATACAGATGCAGGCGAATCCCCTGCTTATGACATTCATCCGCCAATTCTTTCAGTACATCCCGCCTGAAAGGAGTAGCATCCACAATATTATAATCGGAATAACGGGTATGAAACATGGAAAAGCCCTCGTGATGCCGCGAAGTGAAACAAATATATTTTGCTCCGGAAGCCTTGATAGCTGCCACCCACTTGGCTGCATTGAACCTGGAAGGATAAATCCGCCCGCCAATTTGGCATATTCTTTATAATTCAGGTTATTATTGGTCATGGTCCATTCTCCGGTTGCCAACATGCAATACAGCCCCCAATGGAGGAAAATGCCGAATTTGCTGTCCCTGAACTCCTGGCGCGACTGCAAGTTTTCTGCCGTAGGCTGATAAGGTTGCGACCTCCCGGAAGAGCAGAGAGAGAGCAGAAGCAATAATGAGATAATACGTGTTTTCATGGTAATAAATAAAAAAAGTACGGGTTACCCGAATTTATACAGTCCGTTATCGAAGCCACAAAATTCGCGTAACCCGTACGTAAGGTTGTCTATTTGTCAATCTATGTTATTCCTCCGTATAGCGTTCGATGGTTTGTTCACGGTCGGGACCTACAGATACAATCTTCACAGGCACACCGAGCTGTTCTTCCAGGAACGACAGATAAGCGTTGAATTCTTCGGGGAATTCGTCTTCGCTCTGCATCTTTGTCATATCCGTCTGCCAGCCGGGCAATTCCACGTACACCGGTTCCACACCTTCGATATCGAACGGGAAGTAATCGATTTCCTCACCGTTGACCTTATATGCCACACAGGCTTTGATTGTTTCGAATGAGTCGAGCACATCGCTCTTCATCATGATGAGCTTGGTTACGCCGTCTACCATAATGGCATATTTCAAGGCTACCAGGTCAATCCATCCGCAACGGCGCTTACGTCCGGTTACCGAACCGAATTCATGTCCCAGCGTACAAATCTGGTCACCGGTCTTGTCGAACAGTTCCGTCGGGAACGGACCCGCACCTACACGCGTACAATATGCCTTGAAGATACCGTACACTTCGCCAATCTTATTGGGAGCTATGCCCAAGCCCGTGCAGGCTCCTGCACAAATGGTATTGGAAGAAGTGACAAACGGATAAGAACCGAAATCAATATCGAGCATCGTACCTTGCGCACCTTCGCACAAAACAGACTTGCCGTCCGACAGCAGACCGTTTATTTCATGTTCGCTGTCCACAAACTTGAACTGCTTCAGGTATTCGATACCCTCGAACCATGCCTTTTCCAGCTCGCTCAAATCATATTCGTAATTCAAGCCTTTCAAGATTTGTTCGTGACGGGCTTTGGCGGCAGCATACTTCTTGTCGAAATCGTGCAGGATATCACCTACACGTACACCGTTGCGGCTAATCTTGTCCGTATAGGTAGGACCGATGCCCTTGCCGGTAGTTCCCACTTTGGCATCTCCTTTAGCAGCTTCATAAGCAGCATCCAGAATGCGGTGCGTGGGCAGGATGAGGTGTGCTTTCTTGGAAATATGCAAGCGTTCCTTCAAATTATGACCGGATGCTTCCAATGCTTCCGCTTCCGCCTTGAACAGCGCCGGGTCGAGCACTACACCGTTACCGATGATATTCACCTTATCACCCTGGAAGATTCCCGAAGGAATGGAACGGAGCACATATTTCTGACCTTCAAACTCCAATGTATGACCGGCGTTCGGGCCGCCTTGAAAACGTGCCACTACATCGTATCTCGGAGTTAATACATCAACGACTTTGCCTTTGCCTTCGTCGCCCCATTGTAATCCTAATAGAATGTCTACTTTCATTTCTCTTTCTTATGGTTATTATTTTTCTTCTTTCTTTTGTTTGCGCGGTCGCACTTGCTACACAAGCCGTACATGTACAGCGAATAATGCGTCAAGTTAAAGCGGCTCAACCTGGTATTCTCAATGGCGTGCTGCAATTCCTCGTTCTGGAATTCGGTAACCTTGCCGCACTGCGTGCAGATTTGGTGATGATGCGTATCACGGTTATAGCATTTTTCGTATTGAGAGGAATTTCCGAACTGATGCTTGATAACCAGCCGGGCATTGATAAGCAATATGATGGTGTTGTACAGCGTCGCACGGCTCACTCTGAAATTCTCCTGGTCTGCCATCAGCGAATAAAGCGTGTCAACATCGAAATGGCCGTCTATGGAATAAATAGTGTCGAGTATGGCATAGCGTTCGGGAGTCTTGCGATGCCCGTTCATATTGAGATATTCGGTGAATATCTGTCTAACCGTATCTTTCACGTTCTGACTTTCCATTTAAAGGCGCAGTTTTTAACAGCCAACAAAGTTAAGCCTTTTTTGCGGAAAGCAAACAAAAAAGAAAAATTAATGATGAGAATGGTAAAGTAGCCGGCACTCTATCACTTTACCGTTTTATCATAACGCTACCTCTTCCTTTACCAGATTGTAAAGCAGCCGTTCTGTCTCCGAAGAGGAATCTCCCATGCCTTCTACCCTGCGGCAAACCTGAAACGCATTTTCCTCGCTGTGCTGCATGAAACGGCGGATAGCGGTCAGCGCGGCATTGCGCACATGATAAGAGCCTGAGAGGAACGCCGATATTGCCTGGTCAAGGAATTCATTCTCCACCCGTTCGTTCATATCGCCTTTTTTCATTAACAGCCGGGCAATGGTAAGGAAACCGCAGACCTGCGTATATTCATCTTCAGCGGCAATCCAGTGAAAAGACTTCGCAGGAGCATACGGAAGATGCTGGAACAGGTTCATACAGGTAAGTTCCGCAATCTCGATGTTCCGGATATTCTCCACCCATATATCCGCTATTTCGGGCAAGAAGCTGTCGACAGGCTGAAGCAATCCCGCCAATATTTTACATTCGCGAATATCTTCTTTCCAAAGTGCCTGCGCCAAGGCATGATCTTTCCCGTAAGCAGAAGCAATACTTTTGATACGGGGCAGTTCCACACCGAAGTTAAGTTTGTAGACCAAACCTTTCTCACGCATACTTTGAGACACAGCCCCATTCATGGAGAGGCGGAGCTGTGTTTTTATTTCTTTGAGTTGTTCTTTTAGTTCCATTAGTTTCAGAAATGAGAGTTCCGGTTATCACCTGAGGCAAAAAGCCTTTTATCTTAAAAAAGAGGTGTGTCAAAATGCACCTGATGATTTTTTTAGGCACGGATTACACGGAATTCACGGATTTACTTTATCCTTTTTCCGTTTCCGTGAAATCCGCGTAATCCGTGCCTAAAAGAAAACAATAAAATCTCTAAATTACCATTCAATCGTTCACTGAAGGCAATGCCGAGTAGTCCTTGCTATAACGCAGCATCTGTTCGGCATACCCTTCATCATAAGTCACCTTCACATCGGTTATGTTGCCGTCCGCATCCGTCACAGCCTCATACTTCGGGTTGACAAAGCCCTTATACGGAGCCAGGTTCAGCTTCTTGTAACGTTCCAATACTTCCGCGTGCAGTTCCGGGTCTACTTTTACGGCATAGGACTCTACCAGCTCACGGGCTGCGTCATAGTCGCCCGTGGACTTGATACGCTGTATTTCGGCAAGCAGTTCGCCAAACAGTTCCCGTACCTTTTCATAATCATTGATTACGACATAAGTCTTTCCGTCCTTCTTCACCAGTTCCACCACTTTGTCGGCAGCGCCCTTTTCATATACCCAACGGGCTATGAGCTGGCGGTTGCGCATATGTGCCTCTTCCACGTTGTTTCCCGGTTCGATACGCACAAGCTGTGTCATCAGGCCGTTCATCAGATAGGTATAGAATTGGGCCTTGTAGGCATCCGCACTCGGAGTCAGCCCCAGTTCCACCAGTTTCGGATCGGCCACATAATACAGTCCGAACAGGTCGGCACGCGCCTCTTCGATAGTAGAGCCGTAAGCCTTCAGCGCATCGGGGTCTACGCCCGGAAGCAGTTTGCCGGAACCATGTCCCAGACACTCATGCAGGTCGGTATGCAGTTCATCGGTCGTATCGGCATATTTGTCTATCAATTGCAGTTCGGCATCGCTATATACAAACTCTTCGTTGAAGCCGTTGCCATGGGCCGCCTTGTTGTAGGCATCCGTTATATTGCCAATCGTTACGGATTTGGAGCCGTGATGGCTGCGGATCCAGTTGGCATTGGGCAGGTTGATACCGATAGCCGTCGAAGGATAGAGGTCGCCCGCCAGAATAGCGGCAGTGATTACCTTGGCTGAAACACCTTTCACCTTCTCTTTCTTGAACTGCTTTTCCACCGGAGAGTGGTCTTCGAACCATTGCGCATTGCTGCTGATAATCTCCGTGCGGCGGGTAGCTTCCAAATCCTTGAAGTTCACCAAAGATTCCCAGCTTGCCTTCATGCCCAACGGGTCGCCGTAGCTTTCGGTGAATCCGTTTACGAAGTCGATGCGGGAATCCAAATCCTTTACCCACAGAATGGCATAATCATCAAAGGTCTTTAAGTCACCTGTTTCATAAAACTCTATCAGCTTGGCTATAACCGCTTTCTGTTCAGGGTTCTCGGCCACGCCTTCCGCTTTCTTCAGCCAATACACAATCTTCCCGATGGCCGCACCGTACAAGCCCCCCACTTTCCACACTTTTTCCTGAATCTTGCCGTTCTCTTTCACCAGGCGGCTGTTCAATCCGTAAGAAACCGGCGTTTCATCCTTAGGGTCTTTCATGGCGCTGTAAAAGGCTTCGGCTTCCTGCTGCGTCACCCCGTCATAATAATTACATGCCGAGGTCAGCACCAAATCCTCACCGGCAGCCTGGTTCACACGCTTCGGCATTACTTTGGGGTCGAAGATAACGGGAGCCACCTCTTCATAAAGCTGCTCCACCGTCTGCCCTTCTGCAAGCGGCAGTGTAGCGGCGTCCACGCTTAAAAGGGCTTGCCTGAAGAATTCGGGAGTAAAGCCCGGTACGAACTTCTCGCAGCCGTAATGATGATGAATGCCGTTGGAGAACCATACCCGTTTCAGGTACACTTCCATAGCCTTGAAGTCTGCCGCAGTCTTGTCGCCGGTATAGCCCGTATAGACGGCTTCCAGCATCCGGCGGATTCTGAGGTTGTATTTCCCGTTCTGGTCGAACAGGATGTCACGTCCCTGCAAAGCGGCTTCCGTGAGGTAATAAACTAATTCTTTCTGTTTGAGAGACAAGTTCTCAAACTCCGGTACGCGATAGCGTAAAATCTGTAAGTCTGCAAATTGTTCCACTGTATAATCAAATTTTTCTGCCTTGGCAGTAGTTTTCGGTGCTCCGCCGCAAGCTGTCAGCAAGGACGCGGCAACCATTACGGAAATCAGTTGTTTTTCATGCGTGTTTGGAAAAGATTGATTAGTATTAAAATCAATAGTTCATTAAAAATTCGCCAAGCCTAAGCGGCTCTGGCAGTAAATAAAATGAGTTCTTTGAAAAGTTTGTCAATAACTTGCGGGTCTGGGCTAATCCCAAACACGCAAATAAATCGTTCAAG
>ENA-OQDL01001414-OQDL01001414.1-human-gut-metagenome-genome-assembly--contig:-NODE-1414-length-11951-cov-3.160352_pt1 | contig 11951 bp, 19 predicted proteins | sample MGYA00242782_ERZ504609 | MGnify/ENA primary metagenome ERZ504609 (study PRJEB26092, sample SAMD00036320) | human gut metagenome | host: Homo sapiens | study: EMG produced TPA metagenomics assembly of... | reverse complement strand
AGCAGCTGGTAAAGGGCTTTAAAGAGGGAAATCAGTTTGAAACTCTTTTAGGTGTTACCGGTTCCGGTAAGACATTTACCATGGCAAATGTGATCGAGCAGCTAAACCGCCCGACGCTCATCATTGCCCACAATAAAACGCTGGCAGCCCAGCTTTATTCTGAAATGAAGGAATTTTTCCCGGAAAACGCAGTGGAATACTTTGTCTCCTACTACGATTATTATCAGCCGGAAGCCTATGTTCCTTCTACGGACACTTACATTGAAAAGGACTCTTCGATTAACGATGAGATTGATAAGCTGCGTCACTCTGCCACTGCTGCTCTTTCTGAGCGCCGGGATGTGGTGATCGTGGCTTCTGTTTCCTGTATTTATGGTCTGGGAAGTCCCATTGATTATCAGAACATGGTTATTTCCCTGCGGCCGGGTATGGAAAAAGACCGGGATGATGTGATCAAAAAGCTGATCGAGATCCAGTATGACCGCAATGATATGGATTTTAAGCGTGGTACTTTCCGTGTTAAAGGAGATGTGGTCGACAATTTTCCCGGCTTACTCGGACAGTGAAGCCTACAGGATCGAGTTTTTCGGTGATGAAGTAGACCGCATTATGGAAATTGATACAGTAACCGGCGAGATCAAAGCCCAGTTAGGCCATGTGGCTATTTTCCCTGCCTCCCACTACGTTGTTCCCAAGGAGAAGATGTTAGAGGCAACAGAGCACATTTTAGAGGAATTAAAAGAACGGGTGGCCTATTTTAAAAGCGAAGACAAGCTTTTAGAGGCACAGCGTATTTCGGAACGCACCAATTTTGATGTGGAAATGATGCGGGAAACCGGGTTCTGCTCTGGTATTGAAAACTATTCCAGACATTTAACCGGTCTGGCACCAGGAGAACCGCCCTGTACACTGATCGATTATTTCCCGGAAGATTTCCTTATTATTGTAGATGAGTCCCATATTACACTGCCCCAGGTCCGTGGCATGTATGCCGGTGACCGCTCCCGTAAGTCTACTCTGGTAAACTACGGTTTCCGCCTGCCCTCTGCCCTTGACAACCGACCTTTAAATTTTGAGGAATTTGAAAGTAAGATCAACCAGATGATGTTTGTGTCTGCTACTCCTTCTGACTATGAAAGAGACCACGAACTGCTCCGTGCAGAGCAGATCATCCGTCCTACCGGACTTTTAGATCCGGAGATCTCTGTGCGGCCTGTAGAAGGACAGATCGATGACCTGATCTCTGAAGTAAACAAAGAAACGTCCGCCCATCACAAAGTCCTTATCACCACTCTTACCAAACGAATGGCAGAAGATCTTACAGATTATATGCGGGAAGCTGGTATCCGGGTCAAATATCTCCACTCAGATATTGATACTTTAGAGCGGGCACAGATCATCCGGGATATGCGTCTGGATGTATTTGACGTCCTGGTGGGTATTAACCTGCTGCGTGAAGGCTTGGATATCCCGGAGATCACACTGGTTGCCATTTTGGATGCAGATAAGGAAGGCTTCCTTCGTTCAGAAACTTCCCTGATCCAGACCATCGGACGTGCCGCCCGAAACTCGGAAGGTCATGTGATCATGTATGCTGACACCATTACTGACTCTATGAGAAAAGCCATTGATGAAACAGAACGCCGCCGCAGGATCCAGCAGAAATACAATGAAGAACACGGAATTACTCCTACTACCATCAAAAAAAGCGGTCCGTGATCTGATTGCTATCTCCAAAGCTGTGGAAAAATCCTCATGCTGCCGATACCAAAGATCCTGAGTCCATGGACGAAAAGGAATTAAAGAAGCTGGCAAAGGAACTGGAAAAGAAGATGCGCCAGGCTGCTGCAGAGCTGAACTTTGAGGAAGCTGCAAATCTGCGCGACCGTATGATCGAAGTAAAGAAAATGCTGCTTGATATACTATGAAAGTGTTGTCAAGCGACTATGGGGACTGCGTGCTTGCACGCAAGGAACCATAGACATTTGACAACCAAGCCGGTATGAGTAAGCAGGGCGACAGCCCGGATTACGAATGCGGGCGGCAGTTGTGGGAGTGCCAGCGGCACGTAACAACTGACTTACTTTCATATATAGTAAAATACACAGGAGAATATATATTATGGAAACAAAACTTGTCCTTTTAGGAACCGGAACCCCAAATGCCTGCCCCAATGCCAGCGGACCTGCTTCTGCTGTAGTTGTTGGTGACAGAGCCTACCTTGTAGATTTTGGCCCCGGCGTGGTACGTCAGGCTTCCAAAGCTTATTTTAACGGCATTGATGCCCTTCGCCCGGACCGCCTTACCGTGGCTTTTTCCACTCATCTGCATACAGACCACACTGCCGGATACCCGGACCTTATTTTTACTCCATGGGTATAGAGCGGCCTGTTCCGTTAAAAGTTTTTGGCCCAAAGGGCTTAAAGCACATGACCGAACACATTTTAATGGCCTATGAAACTGATATTGATTTCCGTATCCATGGCTTTGAAAAGGCAAATGAACAGGGCTATCAGGTAGATGTAACAGAAATTGAAGAACCTGGTATTGTTTATAAAGATGACCGTGTCACTGTAGAGGCCTTTCCGGTAAGCCACGGAACCCTGATCAGCTACGGCTATAAATTTGTCACTGCTGACCGCACCATTGTGATCTCCGGAGATACTGCCCCGTTGGACATTGTTGCTGAAAAAGCCGCTGGCTGCGATATCCTTCTCCATGAAGTAGAATACAGTGCCGGTATCGCCTGCAGGGAACCAAAATGGCAGAAATACCACCAGGAGGTCCACACCTTAAGCACGGACCTGGCAAAAGTGGCCCAGAAAGCAAAGCCAAAACTTCTTGTCACTTATCACCGCATCTACCACATGAATATCCAGGATAACCACATCAATCTGGAAGCGGAAATGCGACGCAGGGATGATGCCATCTTAGATGAGATCCGTGCTGCCGGTTATGAGGGAATGACTGTGAATGGACGGGATCTGGAGGTATTTTAATGAAAAAGGCACTGTTTTACGGGATACTTGCTTCATTTTTCTTTGCTTTTACATTTTTACTAAACCGTAGTATGCATCTTGCAGGAGGATACTGGCTATGGTCTGCATGCCTGCGTTATCTTTTTACCTTTCCTATCCTTGCTGCGGTACTGGCAATTTCAGGAAAAAAGCAAAAGACAAGGCCTCTTTCACATACCTGGGCAGAAATAACAAAAGCTCCCGGAGAATGGTTTCTCTGGAGCAGTGTTGGTTTTGTACTGTTTTATGCGCCTTTAACTTTTGGCTCAACTTTCGGTGAATCATGGCTGGCAGCAGCAACCTGGCAGCTGACCATTGTTGCCGGTATTTTATTAACACCTTTATGGGGGTAAACCAATACCGATCAGAAACCTCTCCTGGTCCTGCCTGATCCTGGCCGGTGTTTTTCTCCTTCAGGTTCCCAATATGCGGCAAATGAAACTGGAGACAATGGCATTAACACTGATTCCCATTCTCATTGCAGCTTTCTCCTATCCCCTGGGGAACCGGAAAGTCATGAGCCTGGTTTCCAGCGATATCTCTACCCTGGAACGGGTCTATGCCATGACTTTATGTAGCCTTCCTGTTTGGATTTTTCTTTCAATATGGGCTTTTATCACTCACGGACTGCCTGGAAGAGATCAACTGATCCAGTCCTTCTTTGTAGCGCTTTTCTCCGGAACCGCTGCTACTGTCCTGTTCTTTAAAGCCACTGACATGGTAAAACACAACCATAAGTGGCTGGCAGTGATCGAAGCTACTCAGTCCGGAGAAGTGATCTTCACACTCTTAGGCGGTATCCTGTTTTTAAAAGATCCTGTTCCTTCCGCAATCGGACTGGCTGGTATTGCCATTATCGTAGCAGGCATGACCGGAAACAGTTTATGCCAGTAAACAAAAAGCTGACTCTGCTAAAAAACAGGTCAGCTTTTTGCCATTTTTAATTACATTGTATCCATCTTTACTTTATTTATCAGTTTTTTGTATACATGCTCCACAAACCATGGTTCCGTGGACTTTCCCAGTGCTTCTTCCGGAGAAAACCAGGCTACTCCACTGTTCTCGTCTGCTTTTACGGAAACATTCTCTTTCGGATCTGCCTCCAACAGGTATGTTACATTTAAATGCAGATGGCTGGATACATATTTACCCTTTTTTACATGACCATCTACAGTAAGTGATTCCAGGGAAAAGATCTCTTCTGATACAGGATAAACCTTGGAAATACCTGCTTCTTCTTTCACTTCCCGGATGGCAACCGACAACAGATCTGTCTCCCCGTCTGCATGGCCTCCCAGCCAGGACCAGGAATGATAGATGTTATGATACACCATAAGGACTTTGCTCCTGTCTTTGTTTACCACCCAGGCAGAAGCTGTTATATGAGCGATCTTATTTTCCCTTAGAAATGCATCTTTCTCATTTTTAATCCAGTTTAAGATCAGCGGTTTATCCATTTCTTCCTGTTCATTATAGGGCCTGTATTTTTCTATTGCATCTATTAACTGCTGTCTGGTCATTCCGTTCCTCTCCCTGTAACTTCTTATCCCTTTTTTCTTTAACTGCACAGCGTACTGCTTATAGCTGCCCCGGCAGCCGCTTCTTTCCTTATAAGCAGACAGTACCAATTTGTTTTGAAATAATTCTTCCAGCATTTCACAAAAATACAGGATTTTTTTCTCACTCCGTTGCCTGAACCGATGAGATTTTTGATCTGGATACCGGTTCCATTTTTGATCGTCCTGTACATCTGATATAATTCATCACCCATACCTTCCAGTATTCCATAGGTGAACGCTTCAGGAGTAAAATTGTCAGACGTTAAACCCTGGATGCTTCCGCTGCTTTTTGGATCTGTTCTTGTGCCGTCAAAGGTTGTCCTGATCTTAAGTTTTCTATCTTCAGAGATCCTGTTGCTCTGTTCTTTTCCTGTTTTTGCAAACTGTTCCATCACCGGATAAAGAAAGCTGTCTTCTCCTGTAGCAGCCTTTACGACCCTTCTGAAAAACTGTTCCAGCAGTGCATAGGACTTTCCGCCGCATAAAGAAGATCCCACCAACAGGTATTTTCCATTCAGAAATGGCCTGGCTTCGATCCCCTTTTCTGCAAAATACTGATCTGAAAGGATCGAGATCTGGCCGCCTGTTCCCATATTGACCAGCAGGGTATTTTCTTCTTTTCCCGCTGCCCCGAGAAAACTGGCCTGATTATCTCCTATGGCAGTAGTTACCTGGCGATTTCTGTAAAGTCCCAGCTTTTCAATCCCTGTACATACTTCAGGAAGCCAGTTTTCCTTTACTCCCATTTTGCTTAATTTTTCTGTTTCAAATTTCATGTTCCGACCATCGAAAAATCCGAAGCCCGCTGCATTGCTTACATGTACCACTGGCTTTTTCCGGCCAGTAAGACACATTCCAAAATAATCCATAATGGTGCAAAAACCAACTGCCCTTTCCGGAACCAGCCCATGTTTTAAATTGCAAATGTGAGTAACCAGTCCATATCCAGATGCTGCCTCCAGATCACATTTTTCTTTGATCTCCTGGACCAGAGAACACTGCCCTTTTTCACAAAGACTTCCTCTGCCATCCTGCCATGTATACAAAGGACTGACACATGTACCCGTCTGATCTATGTATACGATCCCATGCATCTGTCCGGTAAGACCGATCCGCTCTGTCTGCGGGTATTTATCTAAAAGATCATCCAACAGTTTTTCAGCCTTTTTAACGATCGCCCCGGCATCCTGGATCTTTTCCCATTCATTGGCAGTTGGCATAAAGCCGCCATTTTCTATGGTTTTTGCTTCCAGTAATTTTACCGTTTTTTCGTTTTCATACTCTAAAACTGCACCGCTGATGGTCGTTGTCCCAATATCGATCCCTATTATCTGCATCTTCTGTTCCCCATCTGTTTCGTGGTCATAAAAATGTACGGAACACTATTTATTCTACCCAGAACACTCTATTTTCTTTTCTCGGCGCTGCTTTTGGAAAGATCGCCATCTGCATAGCCAACTACACAATGGCCGATGCCTTCCCATTCGCCTTCTACACCCAGGTCCTTTAACAACTGCTTATACTCCGGCAGTTCAAATTCTTCTTTCGCCCTGTGGATCCAGATGCTTCCAAGATCTAAGGCTTTCGCTTCCAGCATCATATTGCCCATTACAAGACTTCCGTCATACACATGGGTCGGACAGTTTTTGTCAGCCAGCACAACAAGGACCGCCGGTGCACCATAAAAAGGATCAAATCCTTCCTCCCAGCCTCCGATCCTGCGGTTCATCTCTGACAGTTTATCCCTAAGTTCCTTATTGGTAACAGCAACAATGATCGCTGCCTGCTTTCCCATACCGCTTGCTGCATACAGACCAGCCTCTATGATCTGGTTTAAATCCTCTTTAGATGGCATATCCGGTTTAAACTTGCGGATGCTGCGGCGTTCTTTCATAACATTCATAATCTCGTTCATAACAATTCCTCCATCATTTCTGATATACTTTCTGTTTTATATAATATTATCTCACAAGACTTTATTTTTCAATTTATTTATTTGATAAATCATCGATTTTTTCTTTTAATGACTGTATCTCTTCCAAAATAAGCACCGTACATCCCACTACAAGCCCTGCTAAAAGGATAAGACCTCCGTAAATGGGATATAAAAAGGACTCAGCTACACCTCCGCCGACTACATTGGAAAGTAAGTTCCAAAATCCTGCGCCTGGGAAAATCATTAAGGCAAACATTGCAACTATTGCTATTATAACTTTACTCATTGTATATTTCCCTCCTTAAAAGCATCTACTGCCTCTTTTATTCCATCTAAATCCGTTCCACCGCCATAATCCAGCACCACTAACCGCCTTTTATCTTTTAATATCACTTCATCCACTGCCGGTTCTGCCTCATATGCATCCTCTTGAGGATCGTTTCCTTCTTGACCACCGGATCTTATCCCGTCTTTGCGGACCATATACCGGTACCAGGACACTTCCATATCCTCTGGAAGCGCTCCGATCTCCGCCGGAATCTCCTGCCTGGTACAATCCCACAGTTTTGTCATATCCTTGGGATAACATTTGCTGGTTTTGTTGATGATCCAGGGAATAGGACTTGTATACACGGTAACGCCTATAGGTCTGTCAATGCTTTTTCCACTGGGATCACCTTCTTCATAACTTGCCAATATCGTCTGTTTTCTCCCGGTGTCCGGTTCCTCTTCGCTAAAAAAATGCGTTGCAGCCCCATTGCACAATGGAATAAGGATCATACAGGCAACCCCAACTCCAACCAGATAGGTCATCCAGTCATCTCTATTACTTCCACTTCCATTTTCCCTTACCCATTTTCTTACGAAAAGGGCGATCAGTACAATGAGGGTGGAGGAAAGTATAAAGCTGATCAGAGCCTCCATGGAAGAAAGAAATGCCAGCGCTATAACTCCCAGTATCAGGATCCCATCTCCCATAAAAGTATACTTTTTACATTTCAGGGTCCGTTTAAGATCCTGTTCCGTAAGAGGCTCTCCCTTCTTTATGGCCGCCATATTTCCATGACTCCAGCGAAACAGCCGTATATACGTCGCTGCCCAGGAAATGATCATACCTGTCAGCAGCAGAGTCAAAAGAAGCTGCATGGGATCTGCAAACAGTTTCCCTGGATTTTGCAGATACTGATACACAGCCCATATTTCTAATACAACCAAGATAGGATAGAAAAATTTCACCGACCAGTTCCAGGAAAGGGCTTTCTGGATCTGAAACTGTCTCTCTTTCTCCATATCGCCCCTTCGTTTTGCTGCATCATCTGTTGTATAAAATATCTGCCAGTAGATGCTGTTGCACTGAAAAATCCAGCCTGCTTCCTCGCACTGCTCCCGCAACTGCTCTGCTTTCCAGTCATCTGCGCCTATAAGGGAAGAGCTTTCCGGTACCAGAAGGGCGGCATATCTTCGTTTTTCCGGCTGTGCCCTGTAAAATCTCATCACAGCGCCACCAACGCTTTCTAAAAACCAGCCCTGGAGTGCCATTTTCTCCAGATATTGCTCAAATGCATCTGCCTCACACAAATTAAAAGTAAACCAGACCCGTTTCTTTTCCTTCATGTCCCCATCCCCTTTCCGCAAAACAGTCCTGTTTTCTCAATGTTCTATCTATGATCATTATAGATAACGATCCTGTTTTCTGACAAGAAAGAGGAACTTACTATTTTCTTACATATTACATGTGTATCTTAAATCCATTGATCTCCTCGATCAGCTTACTTACGGCTGTGGAATAGGGGATATTTCTTCTCCAGGCGATCACAGTGCTGGTTTTGATCTCAGGATACAGTTTTTTCTGGACCAGAAGGTCCGATCTCCAGTATCTGCCTGCTCCTTCCACGGAAACAGGATATCCAAGCCCATACAATGCCATTACCCCGGCATTGGTCCCAAGATTGCTTGTAAATGCAATATTTAACCGGTTAAAATCCTTTCCAAACCAATTGGCAAGCTCACTTTGGACTGTCAGCCGTTCCGGAAGGATCAAAGGCAGATCTATCAGATCCTCTTTTGTAATATATTCTTTCTCTGCAAGGGGATCATCCGGCTTTATTCCTACGATCCAATGATCACTTCCCTGGATCCGGATGTAATCCAGACCTTCTGTATTCACAGGTTCTAAAAACAGGCCGATATCCACCAGTCCACGGTTCATCATTTCAAAAACAGTATCTGCGGTACCTGTATGCACGGCAAAACGGACCATAGGATACTTTTCTTTATAGATTTTACATATCCGGGCAAAGATCTCCACAGCCATAAATTCCCCACAGCCTACGGTGATCGTCCCTTCTACGATCCCGTCACTGCCTTTAAATTCACTGGCGATCTTATCTTCCAGATCCACCATTTCCAGAGCACGGCGTTTAAGAAGGATCCCCTCATTAGTAAGGGTGATCCCATGTCCGCCCCGGTCAAAAAGAGTCACTCCCAGTTCTGCCTCCAAAGCAGCCAGCTGCCTGGAAAGTGTAGGCTGGGTAATATGCAGCTGTTTGGCAGCTTTAGTAAAACTTTGTTCCTTTGCCACTGTCAGGAAATAACGCAATACTCTTAAATCCATATAAACTCCTCTTTTTATTTCTTTTGCCTTCGCCCATTTTTTAATACCTACAATTATATCATTGAATGTTTTCATAAACAATGTTACTCTTGATCAGGCGGATTTTAATACAGGAGGTTTTTATGCAAAACAAAAGACAAGTTATAACAAAGGCATTCAAATGTGCATTTCCTCATACAATACCGATTTTTGCCGGCTTTTGCTTTCTTGGGATGACATATGGTATTTACATGAATGTATCCGGCTTCCGTTTTTGGTATCCCATGTTAATGAGCCTGACTATTTTCGGCGGCAGTCTGGAATTTTTAGCAGTCAGTATGCTGCTTGCGCCATTTGCCCCGGTACAGGCATTTATCATGGCATTGATGATCCAGGCACGCCATCTGTTTTACGGAATTGCCATGCTGGACAAGTTTAAAGGAATGGGCTGGAAAAAATCCTTACCTGATTTTTGGAATGTGTGATGAAACATTCAGTATCAACTATACAGCGGACATACCTGCTGATGTTGACCGCAGCTGGTTTTATTTCTTTACCACACTTCTCAACCAATTTTTACTGGTTCAGCGGAGCGACCATCGGCGGGCTTGTAGGCAGTTTGCTAAAATTTAACACCGATGGGCTGGATTTTGTCATGACAGCAATGTTTACAGTTATCTTCCTGGAACAATGGCTGAAAGAAAAACACCACATCAGCGAGTGGATCGGCCTTGGGGCAAGTATCGGCTGCCTGCTGCTCTTCGGCGCAGATAATTTTCTGATCCCTACCATGATCTGTATTTTAGTTGCCTTAACAATTCTTAGAAAAACCCTGGACCAGAGAAAAGAGGTGGATGCAGCATGACTTTATCACAACAGATCATTACTATTGCTATGTGTGTTCTCGGAACTATGCTGACACGTTTTCTGCCATTTGCAGTCTTCAGTTCCAAACGTCCAACGCCGCCATACATTCAATATTTAGGAAAAGTACTGCCTGGTGCGATTTTTTTCCATGCTGGTGGTCTACTGCCTGCGACATGTTTCCTTACTGCAGGGCAGTCATGGATTACCGGAGCTGATCGCAATTCTTCTGACAGTTGGACTTCACCTGTGGAAAAGACAAATGTTGTTGTCTATTGCAGGCGGTACGGTTTGCTATATGCTTCTTATCCAGTTTATCTTTTAAGAAAAACGCGCATATGAAATGCCCCATTTATTTCAGAAATAACCAAGGCCGGAGATCCACAGCGGATTTCCGGCCTTACTTTTGTTTCTTTTATCGTTTATTTCAGTTTACCATATTCTTCATCAGAAACAGGCTCGCACCACTCATTAGAGCCCTCAACACCAGGTACTTCAACAGCCAGATGGCTGAACCAGCTGTCCGGTGCTGCACCATGCCAGTGCTTTACTTCTGCAGGAATATTGATGCAGTCGCCTGGTTTCATTTCAACGGCTTCTTTTCCCTCTTCCTGATAATATCCACGGCCTGCGACACAGACTAAGATCTGGCCGCCACCGCTCTTTGCGTGATGGATATGCCAGTTGTTGCGGCAGCCTGGCTCAAAAGTTACATTAAAAATACCAACCTGGCTGGTAGATACAGGTTCCAGGAAACTCTTTCCGGAGAAATACTGGGCAAAACCGTCATTTGGCGCACCGATGGGGAATACCATTTCTTTTGCGTGGGCTCTCATTGCCTCATCTTCGTATGGAAGGTCGCCTTCATTATCTGCCCATACTTCCTTTGCCAGATTAAATACAGCCCAGCCCTTTGGCCAGCCTGCATAAAAAGCAACATGGGTGATAACGGCTGCGATCTCTTTCTGGGTTACGCCATGAGCCTTTGCATTCTGTAAATGGAATTTTAAAGAAGAGTCTGTGATACCGGATGCCATTAAAGCTACTACGGTTATGATACTTCTTGTTTTCAGATCAATGTCCTGATTATTCCAGTTTTCTCCGAAAAGGATATCATCATTATAATGTGCAAAATCAGGAGCAAAAGTTCCTAATGCATTTCTTCCTGCTGTCTGAACTACTTTTTTCATCTTTCTGTCTCTCCTTATCTGTATGATAAACTTTTAATTATAAGGACTTTACCCACTTTTCAATTTCCTGCTTGTTGGCTCTGTTTAAAAGCTTTCCTTCTACGATCTCAGCTCCCGGTGCAGATGGCTTTAATTCCTTTACTGTATTGCCAAAACCGCTTCCTCCGGATGTTGCAAAGAGCACGATCTTCTTACCGGAAAAATCATATTTCTCCAGGAATGTATTTACAATGGTAGGTGCCACATACCACCAGATCGGAAATCCCAGGATAATAGTATCATATTCTTCAATATGAGCATCTGTATCTGTGATCTGTGGACGGATCTTCTTATCGCTCATCTCCACGCTGCTTCTGGATTTCTTATTCATCCAGTTCAAATCGTCATTTGTATATAATTCCTTTGGTGTGATCTCATACAGCGCACAATCTCCTGCTTCTGCGATCATCTCTGCTACTTTTCTGGTTGTTCCGCTTGCACTGAAATATGCTGCTAATGTTTTTTTCATGGCTAAAACCTCCTACTGTTGCTTAACAATGAAAAATAATAAAATGAAAAATTGTGCAGGTACCTTTTAACTTTCATCCTGCACATTTATTATATAACTCTTTTTTCTATTATGTCTAATACTTATATTACATGGTTTTTTATGCTTAAAAAGCATATCCTGAAACAAACTCATCTATCCCTCAAATCACAGGATATTTTTTTGCTTTATCAAGCATTTGTTATTTTGCGGATCATCCTTACAGGGGTTGCCTGCTGCGATCACACCATCCGGAATTGTCCTTA
>ENA-OQDL01001413-OQDL01001413.1-human-gut-metagenome-genome-assembly--contig:-NODE-1413-length-11956-cov-2.773185_pt1 | contig 11956 bp, 14 predicted proteins | sample MGYA00242782_ERZ504609 | MGnify/ENA primary metagenome ERZ504609 (study PRJEB26092, sample SAMD00036320) | human gut metagenome | host: Homo sapiens | study: EMG produced TPA metagenomics assembly of... | reverse complement strand
GGACTCGCGGCCAATGACTTCATCGGCCTTATAATCGCCGCCTTTGACCAGGATATCGGGACGGAGGACCTCTAAGAGTTCCTTCGGCGTGTCTTCGTCAAAGATGACGACGTCATCGATACATCCCAAGGCTCCGAGCAGAACGGCCCGGTCTTCCTGAGCTACGAGAGGACGCGTTTCCCCTTTGAGGCGCCGTACGGAGTCGTCAGAGTTGAGGCCGACGACCAGGTGCTGTCCCAGCATGGCTGCCTGCTGCAGATAGAGGACGTGGCCGCGGTGCAGAATGTCGAAGCAGCCGTTCGTAAAGACGACGGTTTCCCCTTTCTGCTGCCAATCCCGGATTTTCTTAGCCATCTCATCCCAAGTCAGGGACTGATAGGGCTGCCACCGGACGGGATGCCAATCTTCCCATAATTTTCAGGAGCTCATGGCGATGAATGGGATAGGTCCCTACCTTGGTGACGACGATACCGGCTGCGGCGTTGGCGATTTGCAGGCTGGTGCGAATGGACAACTTACCGGCAACGGCTGCTAAAAAGGCAGCGGCCACGGTATCTCCGGCGCCGGATACATCAAAGACTTCCTGGGCAGTGGCCGGATTGTTCCAGACCTTGCCGTCTTTTCCGACGACGGTGATTCCCTTTTCAGACCGGGTCACCATGAGGTGGGCAAAGGAATACTGTTTATACAGTTCATGGCTGCTTGACGACGGCCTGGCCTTCGTTGGCAACAGGGGTCCCCAAGCAGTCACCTAATTCTTTCATATTCGGCGTCACGAAGTCAGCACCGTTATACTTGCTCCAATCGCTGCCCTTGGGATCGACCAGGACCGGGATATGAGCTTCATTGGCGGCTTCGATGACGCGTTTAGACAGGGAATCGGTAAGAACGCCTTTTTGGTAGTCCGACAGAATAATCCCATCGAGGCCTGATGAAAGCTGCTGTTTCAGCCAGGCCAGAAGAGTTTCTTCTTCCGTTTCGGCTAACGGCGTCACTTCTTCAAAGTCAAGGCGAACCATCTGCTGCCGAGAGCCGAGAATGCGCATCTTGGTCGTCGTCGCATGGTCTTTTCGCACGACAAGGCCTGAGCCGTCGATGTGGGACTCGGTCAATAATTCGTGGAGCAAGTCGGCGTTTTCGTCGTCGCCGATGAGACCGCCCAATAAGACATGGCAGTCCAAGTTAGCCAAGTTGGATGCGACATTGGCAGCCCCGCCTAAGACCGACGTCATATGATCGACTTTATTGACCGGCACCGGTGCTTCCGGTGAAATGCGTTCGACCTTGCCAAAGATGTAGCGGTCGACCATAATATCTCCGATAACGGCAATTTTCAGGTTCGGCAAGACATGATAAAAAAAGTGGTCGATGTAATTTTCTGTCATAGCGTTCCTCGATTCAATCTCTTATTTTTGTTCTTTCGTACCCATGAGATACTTCAATTCAGCCATAAAACTTTCCAAGTCGGCAAACTCTCGGTATACGGAAGCAAAGCGGATATAGGCAACGGCATCGACAGAGCGAAGTTCGCGCAAAACCATTTCCCCTATTTTTTCACTGGACACTTCCTGAGCCAGTGTGTTGCGGATATTGCGTTCAACCTTGGTGACAATCTCTTCCAGCTGTCGGCGCGTGACTTCCCGCTTGTTGCAGGCCCGAAGCAGGCCGTTGATCAACTTATTGCGGTCAAACAGTTCATGCCGTCCGTCTTTCTTGACGACGATGAGCGGGACTTCTTCGACCATCTCATACGTCGTAAACCGGCGGCCGCACTGCTGGCATTCGCGGCGGCGGCGGATAGCTTTGCCATCATCGGTTGCCCGTGAATCGGTTACTTTTGTATCTGCACATTGGCAAAATGGGCATCTCATCCTTCTTCCTACCTTCTTTCCGACGATATTTTCAAAAAAAGCGGGTCCGCCGGGATCCGCTTTTTTTCATGCTGATTATCTCATCCACGCAGGAATTTCTACGCCGCCGGCACTATCTTTTTTATCGCCGGATTTTGTCGTTCCGCCCGTTCCCTGTCCGAAAGAAGGAATCGAAGACGGTTCTTTACCGAAACCCGTAGCGACGACCGTAATGCGGATCGAATCTTCCATGTCCGGATCGATGACCGAACCGAAGATGATGTTGGCTTCCGGATCAACGGCTTCAGCCACTTTTTCAGCAGCTTCGTTGATTTCGTACAAGCTGACGTCCGGACCGCCGGTGACGTTGAGCAGGATGCTCTGCGCGCCGTCGATGCTCATTTCTAAGAGGGCACTGTGAATAGCACCGTCAACCGCTTCGACCGCACGGTTTTCACCGGAGCCGATGCCGATACCCATGATGGCTTCGCCCTGGTCGGACATGATCGTCTTGACGTCGGCAAAGTCGAGGTTGATGAGACCGGTCGTCGTGATCAAGTCGGAAATGCCCTGAACGCCCTGGCGGAGTACGTCGTCAGCGACGAGGAAAGCGTCTTTGAGGGGCGTCTTCTTGTCGATGATCTGGAGCAGCTTATCATTGGGGATGGTAATGATGGTATCGACCTTTTCTTTCAAGTAGTCGGCACCCTTTTCGGCAACTTCTCTGCGGCGCTTGCCTTCAAATAAGAACGGTTTGGTAACGACAGCGACCGTGAGGGCGCCCATTTCCTTAGCACATTCAGCTACGATAGGGGCTGCACCGGTACCGGTACCGCCGCCCATACCGGCCGTAACGAATACCATATCGGCACCTTGGAGAGCCTTGATGATTTCTTCTTTACTTTCAAGGGCAGCCTGTTCACCAACCTGAGGATTGGCACCGGCGCCGAGGCCGCGTGTCAATTTTTCACCGATCTGAATTTTGACATCGGCTTGGGATACTTCCAGTACCTGGTCTTCCGTGTTGACCGAAATGAACTGGACCCCCTGCAAACCGCTTTCTATCATACGGTTGACAGCGTTGTTACCGCCGCCGCCGACACCAATTACTTTTATATTCGCAAACTCTGCCATATCGCATTTTCCTCCTTCGGACTCTATACGCACACCTTGTGCAGTAGGATTCTTTATTATTTTACACTATCTTCGAAAAATTATCTAGCTGTTTTTAAAAATCAAGGCCTCCAGCCTGTTTATTTTGCCTTAATTGCCGGTGCTCTGAGGTCGGTATCGATATACTGTACATTGATTCCGTTGCTTTGAGCTTCGGTAAGTAAGGTTTCGGTCATCTTGGCCCGTTCAGCCGGGTCATCGCCCTTACCGAGGCGGATGGGAACGGAATCGGTCGTATAGGCGACGATACTTTCGGGATTACCGACGTTTACTTCGGCAATCGTTTTAAGCAGATCCGGCGGCAGACTCTGAAGGTATACCATAGCCGCCTGGAGCGTCGGATCGTTAATCGTATCGCCAAGGAGCAAATTGTCCACTTTTTTTCCAGTCATGATGGGCAGGGAAACGCCTTTGATCTGCGGTTCCAAATCGATGACCCGTCCCGTCTTATCGACGTAAGCAAAACCATAGAGCGTCGTAATGATAGCGGCCGGCTTGCGTTCGGTCAGCTCGATGTGAATGGTCGCCGGAAATTCCCGGGTTACGGTGGCATCGGCAATACGCAGGTCTTTTTTCAGCCGCTCTTCAATGCCGGCTGTCGACAGTTGGACGACGTTGACGTAGGAATAAGCGCCGGCGGCGCGGTAAACATCGTCAAAGGACATGTTTTCATTGCCGTCGACGATGATCGTACCAAAGGGAACCGGTGCCAGCCGCAGGAACAGCCACAAGGCAAAGACGCCGAGGACGCCTAAGATAATCGTACATCTGCGCCGGCGGGCACGCGCTTTTTTCTGCTGCTTCATTTTTTTCTTCAGTCGGGCAGCCTGCCGTATCTGCTGACGGCGACGTTCCTCTTCTTCAGCCAGTCTCATATCCTCATCGCTGCGCAAGGGATCCCTGTCAAGATGAGGAGGCACAAAGACATCATGAGGATCGTTCGGCACTACCGTTCGCGGCCGCCTTCCCGGATATGGATGCTGTTTCATCAGAATTTACCTACCGATGCTTCGAGCAAAATCTTTTCGCACAAATCTTCAAAAGAAAGGCCCATGGCCCGTGCTGCGTCAGGGACCAGACTGGTCGCCGTCATACCCGGTACGGTATTGATTTCAAGGACGAAGGGATGGCCTTCTTTATCGGTCATCATATCGACGCGGGACACACCGCTGCAGTGGCAGAGGCGGAAGACCATTAAGGCCAGGTCCTGCATTTCCTTCGTCAAAGCTGCTGAAATGGGAGCCGGGCAGATGTGCTTGGCAATGCCCGGTTCGTATTTCGAATAGAAGTCGTATTTCCCCGTACTGGATACGATCTGAATGACCGGAAAGGCCAGTCCGTCCATGACGGCAACGGTAAATTCATCGCCGTCGATGAAGGCTTCGGCTACAATCGATGTGCTGTACTTAAAGGCTTCTTCAAGGGCCGGTTCCAGTTCTTCCCGGGCGGTGACGATGACCGTTCCGATGCTCGAGCCCTGGCCGGACGACTTGATGACGACGGGCAGAGAAAACTGTTTTTCAATATCGGCGATGATCTCCTTGCGGTCCTGATTGGCAAAGTAGTAGGCAAAGGGAGCCGTGGCAATGCCGGCGCCCTTGAAGGCAGCCTTGCTCATGACCTTATTCATGCCGACGGCACTGGCCATGACGCCCGGGCCGGTATAAGGGATGCCCATCATTTCGCACAGGCCCTGGAGAACACCGTCTTCGCCGTAGCGGCCGTGAAGGGCGTTGAATACGACGTCGATTTTCTTTTCCTTCAAGGTTGCCGCCAAGGTATGCGGAACGAGTTCGATCGTTTCGACGGCATAGCCTTTTTTCTTCAGTGCTTCGGCAATGGCAGCTCCCGTACGGCGCGATACTTCCGCTTCTGTCGAAGGGCCGCCGACGACGACGGCAATCTGTTTACCTTTCATGTCTTCCATTCGTTATTTCTCCATTTCTTTCGCTTCGGCAATATATTGTTCGCCGACTTTATAAATATCTCCGGCGCCCATGGTGATGACTAGATCGAGGGGTCGGGAAGTTTCTTTCAAATAGGCAATCAAATCCTCTTTATGAGGAATGTAGGTGACGTCTTGCCCGGTCGTCTCCTTGACTTTTTTGGCAATGAGTTCGCCCGATACACCGGGAATAGGATCTTCACCGGCACTGTATACATCGGTTACGATCAGTTATCGGCCTTGGCAAAGGCACTTGCCGTACTGTTCGAGGAGGAGCTTCGTCCGAGTGTAGCGGTGCGGCTGGAAGAGACAGACGACGCGGTGGGTCCCCATGTCGCGGGCAGCCGTCAAGGTCGCATTGATTTCCGTCGGATGATGGGCGTAGTCATCGACGACCCAAACGTCGCCGACAAAGCCCCTTGGTCTGGAACCGACGCTTAGCCCCGTGGAAATGGCTCATGGCAGCGGCTATCTCAGAAAAGGGCAGGCCGCAGGCATCGGCAACGGCCGTCGTCGCCAAGGCGTTGAGGACGTTATGCCGGCCCGGTACGTTTAAGACCATGTCGCCCATCTTTTGGCCGCCTTTATAGACACTAAAGTGGAGTTTACCCTTCTGGTAATGAAGATCTCTTGCCTGGTAGTCCGCCGGCTGTTCGAGGCCGTACGAAACGTAGCGCCGCCCGATGGAAGGGGCCATGGCGCGAATCTTGTCATTTTCAAAGCACAAGACAGCCAGTCCCTTTTCGGGATCGAGTTTCTGGATGAATTCCTTAAAGGCTGCGATGACGTTTTCAAGGGAGTTATAGTGATCCATGTGGTCGGCGTCGATATTGGTAACGACGGCGATATACGGATGCTGCTTGAGGAAGGTGCCGTCGCTTTCATCGGCTTCGGCAATGACGTACTGCCCCTTCCCTAAGATCGAGTTGCTGTGCAAATAGTCGACTTCCCCGCCGATGACGATGGTCGGGTCCTGTCGGCATTCTTCAAAGACCTGTCCCAGCATAGACGACGTCGTCGTCTTGCCGTGAGCACCGGCAACAGAAATCCCCTTCCCCCAGCTCATAATGTGAACCAGCGCATCGGAACGGTGGATGACCGGAATCTGCCGGCGCCGTGCTTCGACGAGTTCGACGTTATTGTCGCGGATGGCCGACGAAATGACGACGACCTGGGCGTCCTGCAAATTTTCAGGGCTTTGTCCAATGCAGATACGGGCTCCGCGCTTGGCAAACTGCTCCGTTACAGGCGAGGCTTTGAGGTCTGAGCCGGATACGCGATATCCTTTTTCAATAAAAACATTGGCGATTGCCCGCATTCCGGCTCCGGCAATCCCAATAAAATGAACGTTTGTCACATCGTTCAGATTAACCATAGGTTTATTCCACACCCTTCTTCTCCTGTTACGGACGACGGTTTCGGGCAATCGACAAGGCCAGTTCAGCAATATCCTGAGCAGCCTGGGGCTTACCCATCGAACGGCTGGCTTTGCCCATGGCTGCCAGGGCCGACGGATCGTCTTTTAAGTGAATGATTTCTTCCAATAGTTCCCGCCCGGTCAGCATCTTATCGAGAATCATCTTGGCGGCGCCGCACATGACCAAGGCCTGTGCATTATAGCGCTGATGATCTTCCGCTGCATAGGGATAGGGAATGAGAATCGACGGTACGCCGCGAACGGTCAGCTCGGCAAGACCGACGGCACCGGCCCGGTATACGGCCAGGTCGCAGGCAGCCAGGGCTTCCGGCATATGGTGAAGATAAGGAATGATGCGGCTCCCTTTACCGTAGCGGCCGCGGCATTCGATGCCCGACAGCTGTTTTACGACGCGGTCATATTCGTGATCGCCGGTAACGTGGAGAATCTGTATCGTATCGTCGTTGCGAAAATGTTTATGAACCTCGATCATCGCCGTGTTGATGCTGCGGGCACCGCGGCTTCCCCCGGCGACGAGAAGGGTAAATTTATGGGGATCCAATCCCAGCTTTTTCCGGCCCTCTTCACGGGTGACCGTCAAAATATCCTTGCGGACGGGATTGCCTGTATAAACGAGAATGCTTTTTCTGCGAAAGCGCTCGGCAGCTTCTTCATAACCGAGAGCGACGCGATTGACAAAGCGGCTCAAAATCGTATTGGTAACGCCGGGAATGACGTTTTGTTCCTGGATCAATGCCGGTACACCGCTGAGACTTGCGGCTAGTAAGACCGGGCCGCAGACGAAACCGCCGGTACCGATGACGACGTCCGGTTTAAATTTATGGATAATGCCTTCTGCCTTAATCAGACTGGCTGCCGTCTTTCCGAGTGTAACCAGGTTGCGGACGGAAATCTTCCGTTCGAGGCCCCGCACGTCGAGGGTGACGAAGGGCAACCCTTCTTTTGGAATCAAGGTATTTTCCAGGCCGATTTTGGAGCCGACGTAGAGAAATTCGGTAGGCTCGATGTCGGCAATCGCCCGGGCAATGGTAATAGCCGGGTAGATATGGCCGCCTGTGCCGCCTCCGGAAATAATAACTCGACGCATGTTCCTGCCTCCTGTCGTCTGTGTTAAATAGTATCAGATCGCGTTGACAATGCCTTTAAAGACACGGCCACGCTGTTCAAAATTATCATACATATCAAAGCTCGAGCAAGCCGGTGAAAGGAGGACGGCCTGAGGAGCTTTGGCAATACTGCGGGCTAACATAATCGCACCTTCCATACTATAACCGGTACGACGAATATCTGCAATACCCGCTTTTTTCGCAGCGGCTTCAAAACGGTCGGCGGCATCGCCGATGAGGATCAGCGTGTCGACGCGTTTTGCCGCTAAGGCCATGAAGTCATCGAGGGGCGTCTTTTTATCGTAGCCGCCGGCGATGAGAATGAGATGGCCCTTGGGAAAGGCATCCAAAGCCTTCATGGAAGCATCGACGTTGGTACCCTTGGAATCATTATAATAAGTTACATCGTGGATGGTCCGAACTTTTTCAAGCCGGTGTTCAACACCCTTAAAAGATTTTAAAACTTGTCTAATGACGTCAAGGGAAGCCCCGGCAGCATAGGTCAAGAGAATCGTCGCTAAGCAATTCTGTATATTATGCTTGCCAAAGAGATGGAGCTCCGATTCAGCACAGACGACGGTATCCTGTCCTTCATGGCGCAGAATAAGGTCGCCGTCCCGATAAAAGGCTCCTTCAGGGACCTCGCCGTTTGTCGAAAAGTACAGGACCGTACCGGTCATGGCATCGGCCATGGCCCGGACGCGGTCATCATCGTAATTGAGGATGGCATAATCGTCCTTGTCCTGATTGAGGAAAATTCGCATGTTTCGCAGCACTGTAGGCTTCCATCGTGTGATGACGGTCCAAATGATCCGGCGTGATATTGAGGATAACTGCCGCCTTGGCCTTCATCGTACGCGTAAATTCGAGTTGGAAACTTGAAAGTTCAGGCCACGACGACGGCGGCTTTCGGAAGATCCTTTTGCCTGTTCCGAAAGGCCGTAGCCGATGTTGCCGCCAACGACGGTCTGACGGCCTGTAGCTTTCATGATTTCCCCTACCAGGGTCGTCGTCGTCGTCTTACCGTTGGTACCGGTGATGCCGATGATGTCAGCATCGGTAACGCGGCAGGCGACTTCGACTTCGCTCCAAATCGGAAGCCCTTTCGCAGCAGCGGCTTTCATAATGGGAATTTCCGGAGAAATGACCGGCGACGGTACGACGACATCCATGCCGTCGAGGAGGCTCGTTTCCTGGCTGCCAAAGACGAGCTTCACGCCGCGAGACGCCAAGTCCGGCCATGGCTTTTCGCTCACATCGATGGCCTTCATATCGTTGAGGACGACGGTCCCCCCGTGATCTGCCAAGGCCAGTGAAGCGGCACGACCACTAATGCCCGCGCCGATGACTAAAAATTTTTTTCCAGAAAAATCCATGATGCTCATTACCTACACCTGCTTTATGTAAAATATGGTCTTAACAATGGGAAAAGGCTGTTTACTTTCCTGCCATGACGACGATAATCGCCAAGATAGCCATTAACGCCGAAAAACTCCAAAAAACAGTAACTACTTTTACTTCGCTCCAGCCGGATAATTCAAAATGGTGGTGAATCGGACTCATTTTAAAGACCCGGACGCCCCGTGTTTTGAAGGAAATGACCTGGATGATGACCGACAAGGCTTCGAGGACATAGAGGCCGCCGGCCAAGATGAGCAAGAGTTCTGTCTTCGTTAAAATGGCCATAGCCGCTAAGGCGCCGCCGAGGGCCAAAGACCCCGTATCGCCCATGAACATTTTAGCCGGATGCTGGTTATAGAACAAGAAGCCCAAGCAGGCACCGGTCAGGGCCGTACTGAAAATGGCAAAATGAGTATACCCCAAGGCGACGGCGATGACGACGTAGGCAACGGCCGTGATCGAGCATGAACCGGCTGCCAATCCGTCGAGTCCGTCCGTCAGGTTGACGGCATTGCTGGCTCCGACGATCATGACGAATACGAAGAGATAGTAGAACAAGCCTAAGTCAACCGTAGTCGACGTGAAAGGAATCCACAAGGTCGTGGGAAAATGAAGGAAGGCTTGGAGGATGTAGCAGAAAACGGCAGCCATGACGAACTGGCCGGCCAGTTTCTGTTTTGCCGTAAGGCCCAAATTGCGGTGTTTAACGGCCTTGATGGAATCATCCAAAAAGCCGATGACGCCGTGACCGAGGGTCAGGAATAAGGCCAGGGCCTTTCTGATTTCCATCGGATCAAAGAGGAGGCAGGCCACGGTCAGCGCCGTCAGGATGAGGATGCCCCCATGGTCGGTGTACCGGCTTTATACTTATGGCTTTCCGGCCCTTCTTCTCGTTCAGACTGGCGGGCGTGGAACTGTTTCAGTTTTTTGATGACGAAAGGTCCCAGGACAAGGCCGATGACCAGGCTGACGATGAAGCTGAAAATCAGCATTTTAAACATTCACATTACTTCCTTTCAAAATAGGGCAGTATTTTTTCCATAGCAAAGCTGCGCGAGCCTTTTAACAGGACGGTATCGCCATGGCGGATCAAGTTTTTCAATTGTCGGGCTGCTTCTTCATGGGTAGCCGTCGTATAGACAGCTTCCATGCCGGTTTCCCGGGCTGCCCGGGCAATGTCTTCTGCTAAATCCCCCATGGTAATGAGGGCGTCGAGCTTCATGTCCGCCACTAAGCGGCCAATAGCCCGGTGTTCCTCTTTGGCCCAGTCGCCGAGTTCACCCATGCCGCCGAGAACGGCGATTTTGCGGCCTTTGGTCAACAGGTCCAAAGTACGGATAGCTTCAGCCATCGAAGCCGGATTGGCATTATACGTATCGTTGATGAAGGTATAAGGCCCGAGGTGCAGGAGTTCCTGGCGCATGGCCATGCCTCGATAGGCAGAAAGTCCGGCCTGCAGTTCCGCATCGCTGAGACCGGTCACATAGCCGGCAGCAATCGCCGCTAAGGCGTTATAGACGTTGTGGCGACCAATGACCGGAACGGAAACGTCAAAGGTGCGGTCGAAGCAGCGGCAGGTAAAGCGAACCCCTTTTTCATCACAGGCGATGTGCTCGGCCCGGATCTGAGCCGAATCATCGGTCCCGTAGAGGATAGACCGGCCTTGGCAGAGATTTTTCATGGGGGCGACAAAGGGGTCGTCCCCATTTAAGATGGCCGTTCCTTTGGCATCGAGGCCTTGGACCAGTTCGGCCTTGGCCTTGGCAATATTTTCCTGCGACCCCAAGAGTTCGATATGGCTCTTGCCGACGTTGGTCACAACGCCGATAGTCGGCTCACCGATATCGACCAGTTCGGCAATCTGCCCGAGACCGCGCATGCCCATTTCGACGACGCAGGCTTCGTGGTCTGCCGTCAACTGGAACAGGGTCTTAGGCAGTCCGATTTCATTATTATAATTCTTTTCCGTCTGCAATACCTTATATTTTTCACTCAAGACGGCGGCAATCATATTGCGCGTCGACGTCTTCCCTACCGAGCCGGTTACGGCAATGACGGGAATGGAAAAACGGCGGCGGTGAAAACGAGCTAAATCCTGATAGGCTTTCAGCGTATCGGACACGACGAAAATCGGTACGACAGCGCCTTTATATTCCGGCCGCAGTTCGGATACGACGGCACCGGCTGCGCCCGAAGAGAGGGCCTTTAAGACGAAGTCATGGCCGTCAAAAGAGGTCCCCTTGAAGGCGACGAAAAGGGAACCCTTTTCGACTGCCCGGGTATCGGTGCAAACGTCATGAAAAAGCACGCTCCCTACCGGAGAGAGCAAACGGGCTCCCGTCGCTTTCTGTACTTCTTCAAGGGTAAAGTCAGCCATTATTTATCTCCTCGATGCAGATCACGAACGGCATTGCGGGCTTCTTCACGGTCGTCAAAATGAATCGTACCGTCATTTAAGATTTGATACGTTTCATGCCCTTTACCGGCAATGACGATGATATCGTTTTCTTGTGCCAGTTCGACGGCGCGGTAAATGGCTTCACGACGGTTGACGATGACTTCATGGTGCTGTCCCGCCTTGAGCCCTTGTTTAACGCCTTCTTCGACTTCCGCTACGATGGCATCGGGGTTTTCCGACCGCGGATTGTCCGAAGTAACGATGGGAATATCAGCCAGTTCGGCACCGATGCGGCCCATGATGGGACGCTTGGTCCGATCGCGGTCGCCGCCGCAGCCGAAGACGGCAATGACGTGTTGGGGTTCTAGCCCTCGCCGTTTCCAAGGCCTTTTCGAGGCTGTCCGGCGTATGGGAATAGTCGACGACGATGGCAAAGGGCTGACCGGCTTCAACGAGTTCAAAACGACCGGCTACGGAGTGGAAGGTCTGAATAGCCTTGTCAATAGTGGCTTCGTCGACGCCTTCGGCATGGGCCGCACCGATAGCTGCCAGCGTATTGTAAACGTTGAACAGGCCGGTGATGTTCATATTGAGATGGACGTTGACAAAGGGGCCGACGACGTCGAAGGACGAGCGTTTCAGTTC
>ENA-OQDL01001407-OQDL01001407.1-human-gut-metagenome-genome-assembly--contig:-NODE-1407-length-11989-cov-2.619963_pt1 | contig 11989 bp, 12 predicted proteins | sample MGYA00242782_ERZ504609 | MGnify/ENA primary metagenome ERZ504609 (study PRJEB26092, sample SAMD00036320) | human gut metagenome | host: Homo sapiens | study: EMG produced TPA metagenomics assembly of... | reverse complement strand
TGTTGCTGTTCATGGTGCCTGCCGACAGTGACGACATCCGTAAGGAATACGAAATCCTGTTGAACGAGCTTCGCACTTTCAACCCCGAAATGCTGGACAAACAGAGAGTGCTTGCCGTCACCAAATGCGACATGCTCGACCAGGAACTGATGGACGAGATAGAGCCGACACTGCCCGAAGGGATTCCGCATATATTCATCTCTGCTGTCTCCGGCATGGGCATCTCTACGCTGAAAGACATCCTTTGGGAAGAGCTGAACAAGGAAAGTAATAAGATAGAAGGCAAAGTGGACAGCATTGCCCATCGCGCCAAAGACCTCAGCCACCTGCAGGAAGAATTGAAAGAAGAGGGTGAGGACGAGGACCTCAGCTATGAATACGTCAACGACGACGAGGACATAGAGGACCTCGAGGACTTTGAATACGAAGAAGATTGGGAGGAAGATAAAAAATGATTCCTCTTACAGAAGATAGGAAAATGTTGGGATATGAGCTGCTTGCCTCATATCCCGGCATTTCTTGTTTTGTAACCACCCGCCACGGTGGATGCAGCCAAGGTAACTATGCCTCCCTCAACTGTACACCTTACACGGGAGACGAAGCCGAAGCTGTACGCCGCAACCAGGAAATAGTATGTTCTTCCCTGCCCCAACGCCCCCAAGAACTGGTCATCCCGTTTCAGACCCACGGGACAAAGGCACTTGTCATTGACGGAACTTATCTGCATGCAACAGCAGAAGAACGCCACTCCATGTTGCAGGGCATTGATGCACTGATAACCCGTGAACCGGGCTGCTGCATCTGCATCTCTACGGCAGACTGCATTCCCATCCTGCTCTACGACCGGAAGAATGCCGTGATAGCCGCTGTTCATGCCGGATGGCGCGGCACTGTGAATTACATCCTCGGCCACACACTCGACAAGATGCGTGCCCGCTATGGCACAGAGGGCAAAGAAGTGATAGCCTGCATCGGCCCCGGCATCTCCCTTTCCGCCTTCGAGGTAGGCGACGAAGTCTATGAAGCATTCCGCAAGAACGGTTTCCAGATGGATTACATCTCCGAATGGAAACCCGCCACCCACAAATACCATATCGACCTATGGGCTGCCAACCGACTGCAACTACTGGACTTCGGAGTACCTTCCGCACAAGTGGAGACAGCCAATATATGTACTTTTACCCAATATGAAGAGTTTTTCTCGGCACGCCGGATGGGTATCAAATCCGGAAGGATATTGTCGGGAATCATGTTAACCCATTCAAACGGATTGCATTAATGTATCATATCACACTTTCTAAAGAAATCAAGCAGAATTGCCCCGAATTCCGCGGTGCAGCCGTATTTGCCGAAGTGACAAATACCCCATATTGCGAAGGGTTGTGGCAAGAAATCGCAACTTTCACCCAAGAGCTAAGAGCCCGTGAAACCACAGACAGCATCAAGTACCAACCCGTCATTGCCGCCACCCGCGAAGCCTATAAACGTTGCGGCAAGGACCCCAGCCGCTACCGTCCCTCGGCCGAAGCACTGAGACGGCGACTGCTGCGCGGATTGGAACTCTATCAGATAGATACGTTGGTAGACCTTATCAACCTTGTCTCCCTACGTACGGGCCACTCTATCGGCGGATTTGATGCCGACGAGATACAAGGGACCGACCTTGAGCTGGGCATAGGACGTGCCGAGGAATTGTTCGAGGGTATAGGCCGCGGCATGCTGAACATAGAAGGGCTGCCCGTCTACCGCGACCGTATAGGCGGTATCGGTACCCCGACCAGCGACCACGAACGCACCAAGATGAAACTTGAAACCCGCCATATCCTTGCCATTGTCAACGGCTACAACGGGCAGGAAGGTCTGAAAGAAGCAGCCGAAATGATATTGGAACTGTTGGAGAAATATACTTCCTCTACCAGTGGGACTATACAATATTTTGAATAAATGAGAATCCGTATTCTTGTCCCTCTCCTGCTCATAGCCCTTGGTGCCACGGCACAAGGGAAGAAAACGGTCTTTTCCACCATGGAAACCAACCATATCCGCGTGCCACTCCGGGACTGTTTTCGCAAAGAGAACTGATAGAGCTACCTTTGGAGGACATTCCGGACACGGAATACTCCTTTCCCCTGCCTGGAGGAAAAGTCATCTCCCCTTACGGACGGGGGCGGGGACGCCACAGTGGCATAGACATCAAGACCTACGCCAAAGACACCATACGGAGTGCCTTCAACGGCGTAGTACGGATGTCCAAGCCTTATAGCGCCTACGGCAATGTCGTCGTCGTACGCCATGACTTCGGACTGGAAACGATATACAGCCACAACTTCAAAAACCTTGTACATTGTGGCGACACAGTCAAAGCCGGACAGCCCATCGCACTGACCGGACGCACCGGACGCGCCTCTACTGAGCATCTGCACTTCGAGACACGCGTCAACGGGCAGCACTTCGACCCCAATATTATCTTCAACATGAAGGAACAGACGCTGAACCGACAACGTATCGGAATGCTCAAAAAAAGGAAACGGCATCGTCGATGCAACAATTACCGACAAATCTACCCGAAGCCACTGCAAAAAAAATACCCAATGGAACTGTTTAAGTATCCAAACGTTTCACTACATTTGCAGAACGTTTCACTAAAAGAACGAATTGAACTTTAAAACATATCAATGATAGAAAAAACTGATTGTTCTTGAAGATATTGACCCGGTAATATTTTATGGCGTAAACAACGCCAACATGCAGCTGATAAAGGCCTTGTATCCCAAGCTTCGCATCGTTGCCCGCGGCAATGTCATCAAAGTATTGGGTGATGAGGAGGAAATGTGTGCATTCGAGGAGAACATTACCAAGCTGGAGAAATACTGTGCCGAATACAACTCTTTGAAAGAAGAGGTCATTATAGACATCATCAAAGGCAATGCCCCGCAAGCGGAAAAATCGGGCAATGTCATTGTATTCAGCGTAACCGGAAAGCCGATTATCCCGCGCAGCGAGAACCAGCTGAAGCTGGTAGAGGCATTTGCCAAGAATGACATGCTGTTTGCCATCGGTCCCGCCGGTTCAGGAAAGACCTATACAGCCATCGCGCTTGCCGTGCGGGCACTAAAGAATAAGGAGATAAAGAAAATCATCCTCAGCCGCCCTGCCGTAGAAGCCGGAGAAAAGCTCGGTTTCCTGCCCGGCGACATGAAGGACAAGATAGACCCGTATCTGCAACCACTCTATGACGCCCTGCAGGACATGATACCTGCCGCCAAGCTGAAAGAGTATATGGAGCTGAACATCATCCAGATTGCCCCCCTCGCCTTTATGCGCGGACGCACACTGAACGATGCCGTCGTCATTCTGGATGAAGCGCAGAACACGACCACCCAGCAAATCAAGATGTTCCTCACCCGCATGGGCATGAACACCAAGATGATTGTCACGGGAGACATGACGCAGATTGACTTGCCTTCTTCCCAGACTTCCGGTCTGGTGCAGGCACTGAAGATTCTGAAAGGCGTAAAAGGCATCAGTTTCGTGGAGCTGAACAAGAAAGACATCGTACGCCATAAGTTGGTAACTCAGATTGTGGAGGCCTACGAGAAGTTCGACAAGGAAGCGAAAGCGGAGCGTGAACGACGCAAAGCCGAACAAGCCGATAGTAAGATTGAACAGAAACAGTAAATTCTCAAAATCGTAAATATTACAAAGATGAAAGCATTAACAGCAACTGAATTTAACTTTCCCGGACAGAAAAGCGTGTACCACGGAAAAGTTCGTGATGTGTACAACATCAATGGTGAAAAGTTGGTCATGGTAGCTACCGACCGCATCTCAGCCTTTGACGTAGTATTGCCGAAAGGTATTCCCTTCAAAGGACAAATGTTGAACCAGATTGCAGCAAAATTCCTGGATGCCACAACCGACATCTGCCCCAACTGGAAAATGGCTACACCCGATCCGATGGTGACGGTAGGTGTGATGTGTGAAGGATTCCCCGTAGAAATGATTGTACGCGGTTACCTCTGTGGCAGCGCATGGCGTGCCTACAAGAGCGGTGTACGTGAAATCTGCGGCGTGAAGTTGCCCGAAGGGATGAAGGAAAACCAGAAATTCCCTGAACCCATCATCACCCCGACCACTAAAGCCGAGATTGGCGAACACGATGCCGACATCTCCAAAGAAGAAATCCTGGCACAAGGTCTTGCCACACCCGAAGAATATGCCGTATTGGAGCAATACACCATGGCCCTCTTCAAACGCGGTACCGAGATTGCAGCGGAACGCGGATTGATTCTGGTAGACACCAAATACGAATTCGGCAAGCACGACGGCAAGATTTACCTGATGGACGAAATCCATACGCCCGACTCCAGCCGCTACTTCTACTCCGAAGGCTACGAAGAACGTTTTGCCAACGGCGAACCGCAAAAGCAACTCTCCAAGGAGTTTGTACGAGAATGGCTGATGGACAACGGCTTCCAAGGCAAGGAAGGACAGCAAGTACCGGAAATGACCGACGAAATCGTTACTTCAATCAGCGAACGTTACATCGAACTGTACGAACACATCACCGGCGAGAAGTTTGTAAAGGAAGATACCAGCAACATTGCCGAACGCATTGAAAAGAATGTAACCGAATATTTAAAGTAAATGGACTATCCCCAAGAACACATCAAGCCCTACGGTAATGACGGCAAGAAGAGCGAACAAGTGGAAGAAATGTTCGACAACATCGCTCCTGCCTACGACAAGCTGAATCACACCCTATCCATGGGCATCGACCGCAGCTGGCGTAGGAAAGCAATCAAGTACCTACGTCCTTTCCGCCCCCGGCGTATTATGGACGTAGCTACCGGCACCGGCGATTTCGCCATCCTTGCATGCCGCGAACTGCAACCCGATAGCCTGATTGGCACCGACATCTCGGAAGGCATGATGAACGTGGGACGTGAAAAAGTAAAGCAGGCGCACCTCTCGAACAAGATTTCATTTGTCCGGGAGGACTGCACCTCCCTCTCGTTTGCCGACGAAAGCTTCGACGCCGTGACCGTAGCGTTCGGCATCCGCAACTTCGAAGGGCTGGACAAGGGACTGTCCGAGATGTGCCGCGTACTAAAGACCGGCGGACATCTCGTCATACTGGAGCTCTCCACACCAGACCGCTTCCCGATGAAACAGTTGTTCACCATCTACTCCAAAGTTGTCATCCCCCTGCTCGGTAAATGTATTTCGAAAGACAACAGCGCCTACACCTATCTACCGGAAAGTATTCGCGCCTTCCCGCAGGGAGAAGTGATGCAGGAGGTAATCCGCAAGGCAGGCTTCAGCGAAGTGCACTTCAAGCGGCTGACTTTCGGGATATGTACACTTTATGTGGCAACTAAATAAAAAGAAGAAACTTATATAAAAAAGAGACCTTATGAAAGCTACACACACCCTCTATTTATTATTTATTACCCTCCTTTGCGTTGCCGGTTTCACAGCTTGCGATGATTCGGGAAGTGATGATATGATATGGGATTTTGCTCCTATCGAACTGCATATCGCAGTACAAGATGCTCAAGGTAATGATTTGTTGAATCCTGAAACTCCCGGCAACATTGCCAAGCAAGGAATCAAGGCAATCTATAATGGGAAAAAATATATGAAAAAGGACGTTCCAATAAGCCAAACCAAAGCTTACCTTGCACACTTCAACGGTCTGCAAACAATGAAATTTGAAACTGGCAAATACTTTCTCACTTTTGGAGAATTCAATGGCGACGATACATTCGATAACGAAAAAGTGATAATAGACTGGAACGATGGTACTCAAGACGTCATCACCTTCTCTAGCAAACTGATCTGGAAATCAAAAAATAAACCCGTATTCGACAGAAAGTTCTGTTTGAACGGAAAAGACAACGGATTGCAATTCGGAGGTTTTGTTATCATCAAAGAACCGGTAATCACCTCCTCAACTACTTCCGACCAATAATGTACTCCATAAACAAACGAATATAGTTCAATCAATAACTAAAATATTATGCAGAAATACGGTTTAATAGGTTACCCGTTGAAACATTCCTTTTCTATCGGATATTTCAATGAGAAATTCAAGGCAGAAAATATTGATGCAGAATATGTAAATTTCGAAATTCCACGTATCGAGGATTTCATGGAAGTTATCGAGGAAAATCCCAACCTCTGTGGACTGAATGTGACTATCCCTTACAAGGAGCAAGTCATCCCCTACCTGGACGAACTGGACAAAGACACAGCCAAGATAGGCGCCGTCAATGTCATTAAGATTATCCGCCTTTCCAAAGGCAAAGTGAAACTGGTTGGCTACAACTCCGACATCATAGGATTTACACAATCCATAGAACCACTTTTGCAACCACAACACAAGAAAGCCCTGATTTTGGGTACCGGCGGTGCATCGAAAGCCGTATATCGCGGGCTGGAGAACCTGGGTATAAAAAGTTCCTTCGTATCACGCGCCAAGAAAGAGGATTAAATACCTCACATACGAAGAACTGACACCGGAAATCATGCAAGAGTACACAGTGATTGTCAACTGTACCCCAGTAGGCATGTATCCCAAAGTGGATTTCTGTCCCAATATTCCTTACGAACTACTGACTCCCAACCATTTGCTCTATGATTTGTTATATAATCCAAACGAAACCCTTTTTCATGAAGAAAGGCCAGGCACAAGGAGCCGTCACTAAGAACGGTCTGGAAATGTTACTGCTGCAAGCCTTTGCTGCATGGGAAATTTGGAATAAATAATGAAGAAAACCATAAAATATTCGATTCTCGGTCTGGCTGCCCTCTGCACCGTAGTACTGTGCGGAGGGTACTATATGCTGGGGCATGCTCTGAAACCCGAAGGCCTTATCACACGCAGTCGCAACATTGCCGAATCCTACAACTTCATGTTCGAGCAATATCCCGAACTGCAACCGTGGGTAGACAGTTTGGTGACCGTAGGAGCATTGAAGGACTTCTACATTGAGAACGACCATGGAGAGACGCTACACGCACTCTACGTTGCCGCCACCCACCCCACCCCAAAAACAGCAGTCATCGTACACGGATATACAGATAATGCCGTGCGCATGCTGATGATAGGCTATCTGTACAACAAGGAGATGGACTTCAACATCTTGCTGCCCGACCTCTACGGGCACGGGATGAGCGAGGGAAACCATGCACAGATGGGCTGGAAAGACCGGCTTGACGTACTGCAATGGACCGAAACCGCCGACGAACTCTTCGGGCGCCGCCATACAGACAGCGTAGCATCCCGCAGCACAGAGATGGTAGTGCACGGTATCTCCATGGGAGCCGCCACCACCATGATGGTATCCGGCGAAGTGGAGCATGGTCAATACCAACAGCCTTTCATCAAGTGTTTCGTAGAAGACTGCGGCTACACAAGCGTATGGGACGAGTTTCGCGGAGAACTGAAAGCACAGTTCAACCTGCCCGCCTTCCCTCTTCTGCATACAGCAAACTGGCTCTGCCGGCAAGAGTACGGATGGGACTTCCTGGAAGCCTCTGCTTTGGAGCAAGTAAAGAAATGTACTTTGCCGATGCTCTTCATCCACGGCGATGCCGACACCTTTGTGCCGACGTGGATGGTCTATCCCCTCTACGAAGCCAAGCCCGAACCCAAAGAATTATGGATTGTGCCCGGTGCCACGCATGCTATGTCTTACAAGGATTATCCGCAGGAATACACCGAACATGTAAAGAAATTCGTAGGAAAATACATACATTGATGTGATTTTACCTATCTTCGCCGCAACAAATATTGGTAGTATGAGACGATTTATTTCCATAACATTCTTCTTATGCCTGCTCTTATCCTTGCAGGCACAAGAAGTCTACACCACTAAGAATATTCCTAAAGTACACCTTCAGGACAAGACACGCTATGTGTGCAACCCAGCCGGAATCCTATCCACGGAGGCATGTGACAATATAGACCGTATGCTCTATGCATTGGAGCAGCAAACTGGCATTGAAACGGTAGTTGCCGTTGTCCCGTCCATCGGACAAGAAGACTGTTTTGATTTCTCACACCAGCTGCTCAATGAATGGGGAGTAGGGAAAAAAGAAAAAAACAACGGTTTGGTCATTCTGCTGGTAACCGACCAACGCTGCATCCAGTTTTATACGGGATACGGTTTAGAAGGGGACCTTCCTGATGCCATCTGCAAACGTATACAGACCAAATACATGATTCCCTATCTGAAAGACGGTAATTGGGATGCTGGAATGGTAGCGGGTGTAAAGGCAGTCTGTTCACGTCTTGACGGCACTATGGTGAATGACACGGAAGAGGAGGATGACCTCTCCGTAGGAGGTATCCTACTGGGGCTTATCGGTTTCCTCGCAGTGGCATCTATTATAGGCATCCTTGCCCAACGCGCTGCCAACAAATGCCCCAACTGCGGACAACATAAATTGCAACGTAGCAGCAGCATACTCATCTCACGCCGCAATGGAGTGAAAACGGAAGATGTGACCTACACCTGCCGCAATTGCGGACATAAAGTAGTGCGCCGCCAGCAGTCATACGATGAAAATTACCGGGGAGGAGGCGGAGGTGGTCCGGTCATCTTCGGTGGTGGAGGTCTCTTCGGCGGAAGTGGCGGAGGAGGCTTCAGCGGTGGTAGCTTCGGAGGCGGTATGGGAGGTGGCGGTGGAGCCGGTTCCCGGTTCTAACGCCGAGGATGTGTCATCTGTGTGCCATCAACCGTTTTGACACACCTTCGAGGATACTGGAAGAAAATAAAACGTTTACATAGAATATAATTAAATGATTAATAACTGCCTTCCCCTCCTCCCCTCTCTCTATCGGAGAGGAATCGGAGGTGAGGCCTAAAAATGAAAAGTATGAAGAAATCAACCATTATCATTATCGTTGTTATAGCTCTTCTCGCCATTTGGGGTGTAACCGGCTATAACGGACTCGTAACCATGGACGAAAATGTCAGCGGACAATGGTCGAACGTAGAAACCCAATACCAACGCCGTGCCGACCTGATTCCGAACTTGGTGAATACCGTGAAAGGATATGCCACGCACGAGAAGGAAACACTGGAAGGTGTAGTAGAAGCCCGCAGCAAAGCCACTCAAATCAAAGTGGATGCGGCAGACCTTACTCCGGAAAAGCTGGCTGAATATCAGAAAGCACAAGGTGCGGTGACTTCCGCCCTCGGTAAATTGCTTGCCATCACAGAAAACTATCCGGACTTGAAAGCAAATCAGAATTTCCTGGAACTGCAGGCACAGCTGGAAGGTACGGAAAACCGTATCAACGTAGCACGTACCAACTTCAACAATGCAGCCAAGAACTTCAATACAGCCATTCGCCGTTTCCCCAAGAATATCCTTGCCGGTCTCTTCGGTTTTGAGAAACGAGCTTATTTCGAAGCGGCAGAAGGAGCGGAACAAGCTCCCCAGGTACAATTCTGATAAATACACAACTCTATAGCGAGGCACAAAGGCGAGAAACTTTGTGCCTCGCTTTTGTGTTGTAGAAGATTAGATGTATCTTTGCACATTCAATTGAACAAACCTATTATCTCATGAGTAATCAACGATACAATGATGCGAGGCGTCAGCGCATCAAAGGAAGATGTGCACAACGGCCATCAAGAATATCGACAAAGGTAATTTTTCCCCGCAGGCTTTCTGCAAAATATCCCCGACATTTTGGGCGGTGACCCGGAGTATTTGCAACATTATGCATGCCGATGGAGCAGGCACCAAGTCCAGTCTTGCCTATATGTACTGGAGGAAACCGGCGACCTGGGTGTGTGGAAAGGCATTGCACAAGATGCACTGATTATGAACATCGACGACCTGCTTTGTGTGGGTGCGGTAGACAACATTCTGGTATCCTCTACCATCGGACGTAATAAACTGCTCATCCCCGGCGAAGTAATCTCAGCCATCATCAACGGTACGGATGAACTGCTTGCCGAACTCCGCGAAATGGGAGTAGGCGTTTATGCCACCGGTGGCGAAACAGCCGATGTGGGCGACCTTGTACGTACCATTATCGTAGACTCGACAGTGACCTGCCGCATGAAGCGCTCAGATGTTATAGACAATGCCAATATCCGTCCGGGCGATGTGATTGTAGGTCTGGCATCTTACGGAAAGGCTACTTATGAGAAAGAATACAATGGCGGTATGGGCAGTAACGGACTGACCAGCGCACGCCACGATGTATTCTCCAAATACCTGGCAGAGAAATACCCTGAAAGCTATGACAAGGCTGTACCCGAAGAACTGGTATACAGTGGCAAGCTAAAACTGACAGACAGTGTCGAAGACAGTCCGCTGGATGCAGGAAAGCTGGTACTTTCCCCCACCCGCACCTACGCACCGGTAGTTAAGAAACTGCTCGATGCGCTCCGTCCCGAAATTCACGGTATGGTACACTGCTCGGGCGGCGCACAAACCAAGGTACTGCACTTTGTGGGAGACAACTGCCGTGTCATCAAAGACAATCTCTTCCCGTTCCACCGTTGTTCAAGACCATCAAGGAGCAGAGCGATACGGACTGGAGCGAAATGTACAAGGTGTTCAATATGGGGCATCGCCTGGAAGTGTACCTCTCTCCCGAACATGCAGAAGAGGTGATTGCTATTTCGAAGAGTTTCAACATCGATGCACAGATTGTAGGCCGCGTGGAAGAAAGCGACAAGAAAGAACTGATTATCAAGAGCGAATTCGGAGAGTTCAAGTATTAAATATATGGCAGACAACAATACCATACTCGAAAAGCTGGAAGGGCTTGTCGCCCGCTTCGAAGAAGTGTCGACCTTGATTACAGACCCGGCAGTGATTGCGGACCAGAAGCGTTACGTCAAGCTCACCAAAGAATATAAAGAACTGGGCGACCTGATGAATGCCCGCAAAGAGTACATGCAAGTACTGGGCGGCATAGAAGAAGCCAAAGAAATTATCGCCAACGAAACAGACCAGGAAATGCGGGAAATGGCACGCGAAGAGCTGGATGCCTGCCAAACCCGCCAACCGGAACTGGAAGAGCAGATAAAGCTGCTGCTCGTCCCCGCCGACCCGCAGGATGGCCGTAATGCCATCCTCGAAATTCGTGGCGGCACGGGTGGTGACGAAGCGGCAATCTTTGCCGGCGACCTCTTCCGCATGTACACCAAGTACTGCGAATCCAAGGGATGGAGAATGGAGATATCCAGCGCCAACGAAGGTGCAGCCGGCGGTTTCAAGGAAATTGTCTGCTCCGTGACGGGCGACAATGTATACGGCACACTGAAATATGAATCGGGCGTGCACCGCGTGCAGCGCGTACCGGCCACAGAAACGCAAGGACGGGTACACACCTCAGCTGCCAGCGTAGCCGTGCTTCCCGAAGCCGAAGAGTTCGACGTAGTTATCAACGAAGGTGAAATCAAGTGGGACACCTTCCGAAGCGGTGGTGCCGGCGGTCAGAACGTGAACAAGGTGGAATCCGGCGTGCGCCTGCGCTACAACTGGAAGAATCCCAACACAGGCATAGTCGAAGAAATCCTCATCGAATGTACCGAGACGCGCGACCAGCCCAAGAACAAGGAACGCGCCCTCTCGCGCTTGCGTACCTTCATCTACGACAAGGAACACCAGAAGTACATCGACGACATCGCCTCCAAGCGTAAGACGATGGTCAGCACTGGCGACCGCTCCGCCAAGATACGCACCTACAACTATCCGCAAGGACGCATCACGGACCACCGCATCAACTACACCATCTACAATCTCGCCGCCTTCATGGACGGAGACATCCAAGACTGCATCGACCACCTGATTGTGGCGGAAAATGCAGAAAGACTGAAAGAGAGCGAACTGTAAGGCAGTGATAAGTAACCCGTAACTAAAAAATAATATGAACAAACAGCAATTATTCGAGAACATCAAGCGCAAGAAGTCATTCCTTTGCGTAGGTCTTGACACCGACATCAAGAAAATA
>ENA-OQDL01001406-OQDL01001406.1-human-gut-metagenome-genome-assembly--contig:-NODE-1406-length-11989-cov-4.504637_pt1 | contig 11989 bp, 9 predicted proteins | sample MGYA00242782_ERZ504609 | MGnify/ENA primary metagenome ERZ504609 (study PRJEB26092, sample SAMD00036320) | human gut metagenome | host: Homo sapiens | study: EMG produced TPA metagenomics assembly of... | reverse complement strand
TGCCCGCCCAAAAGAGCGTGGGCGTATCGACCGTGTTGTGGCGTGGCTTGCACTCCATTAGCGCAAGCTGGCTTCCCACATCGTTGCGTATGCGTTTGAGTTCTTCCCGGTCGTCACTCCATGCCATAACGTTGCAGTGGCAGCGTACCGAGATAAGCCCCTTGCTGTGCGCTTCGTTCAGGTACTCGTCTATCCACTCCTTGTTCACTTGGTTGGCACGGGAGTAACGGGAGAGCGATTGCATGTTTGTGGAAAAATAAGAGTTTTCAACACGCATGTGGAAAACGATGTGGAAAGTGGGGAAAGCCCCTCAGGCCTGCTTTTGCGGCCAGCTCCCCACTTCGTGGGGCGCCTTTTTTCGCGGGCTTTGCTCGTTTGCCGTTATGTATAACCTCCCGTGGGCTGTGCGCCAGCCACACACCTCCCCGGAGCGGTCAAGACCGCTCCCTACAAACCGGCCGTGAACGACATTCCGTAGGGAGGGGTCTTGACCCCTCCACGCCCGTAAAAAGGCAATAGAGCCGTAGGGGCCGCACATGTGCGGCCCGCAGCCTGCCCGTCAGCACCCGTTCCAGGAAAGCCGCGGGCGGCATATATGCCGCCCCTACAAGCCATCCCGCAAACGCTCGCCTGCCTTATACGTCCCGGGCCGGGCATGCCCGGCCCCTACAATACAACCAACAAAAACAGGAGCATCACCACGCACGGTGACGCTCCTGTTCTTTTTTACATAGTATGGCTTGCTGCGGTCACTCCAGGTTACCGGTCAACAGCATGACAGAGGTCAACGCGGCTAACGGCGCGGTCTCGCAGCGCAAAATCCGGGGGCCTAACCCTACGGTCACAGCGCCCGCGGCCTTCGCGGCCTCGGCCTCCTCGACGGAGAAGCCGCCCTCGCTGCCGGTCACGATGGCAACGCGCTTGTACTGCCCGGGGTGCAGCACCTCCCGCAGGGGTGCGCCGCCGCCCTCGTAAAAAAACAGCACAACGTCAAAATCTGAAAATGCTTTGCAAACCGCGGCAAAATCGTTCAGCGGCAGGGCCACGTGGGGCAGCATGGCGCGGCCCGCCTGCTTGGCGGCCTCGGCGGCAATGCGGTTGTAGCGCTCGTTCTTGACGTCCTCTTTTTTCGGCGTGGCTACGCAATAGCGGCTGAAAAACGGCACGACCTCGGTCACGCCCAGCTCGACGCTGTGGCGGATGACCTCCTCCAGCTTGCCCGCCTTGGGGTAGCCCGCAAACAGCGTCACGGCGCAGTCCGGCTCGGCCTTGCTCGTCGTGCCGTCGGTGACGGAAAACTCCACCCGCCCCGGCTCGATGGTCGTGACCGTGCCGAGGTATTCCAGCCCGTCCGGCCCGCAGAGCACGACCTCCTCACCGATTCTGGCGCGCATGACGTCGGCCAGATGGTGGGCGTCGCTGCCGGTCAGCGCGGCGCGGCCATCGGCCAGCTCCCGCGTAAAATAACGATGCGGCATAGATCAAGCCTCTTTCTTTTCGCAGATGATGCAGACCCAGCCGCGCTTCTCCTTGACCTCGACAGGCTCGAGACCCGCGGCCTTCAGCCCGGCCAGCACCTCGTCCTTGCGCTCGTCGATGATGCCGCTGGCGATGAACCGTGCGCCCGGGGCCATGAGCACCGGCACATGCGGGGCCAGCGACAGGATGGCAGCCGCCACGATGTTGGCCGTGATGATGTTGTACTGGCCGCTGGCCTTGTCGGACAGGTCGCCGACGAGGACTTTAAAGCGGTCCGCCACGCCGTTGCGCGCGGCGTTCTCGCCCGCGGTGCGCACGCACATGGGGTCGATGTCCACGCCCTCGGCGGAATCTGCGCCTAATTTCAGCGCGGCAATGGCCAGAATGCCGGAGCCGGTGCCGATGTCGAGCACGCGCTCCCCGCCCTTGACAAGGCTATCCAGCGTCTCGAGGCAGAGCGAGGTCGTCTCATGCGTGCCGGTGCCAAAGGCCATGCCGGGGTCCATGACGATCCTGATGCGGTCCGTCCGGTAATCCTCCCAGCCGGGCACGATGGCGAGGCGCTCGCCGATGTCCATGGCGTGGTAGTACTTCTTCCAGGCGTTCTGCCAGTCCTCCTGCTCGACGCCGGTGGTGTTGAGCTGGTAGCCGATGCCGCTGTTTTTCAGCCGCTCTTCAAACAGGGGCAGCACCTCGGCGGGGTTCTCGTCAGGGGCAAGGTACATGTGTACGATCACGATGTCACGCGGTTTGTCCAGCAGGTCCTGTTCAATTAAATCAACGTGGGCGATCTCCCACGCCTGCTGCTCCAGGTCGCTGTAGTCCTCAATATAAATGCCGCCGTTGGCAACCATCGTTGCGATGGCTTCGGCAGTGTCGGCGTCGCGCTTGGCGACGGTGATGCTGATGTCAGTCCATTCCATGTGGGTGGCTCCTTTATAAATTGCTTGCGGGCGCATACGGAATGCGCCCCTACGAATAACGGGCGCGTTGTAGGGGCGGCCATTGGCCGTCCGCGGAACGCGGTGGCTGCCGCAATGTGCCTGCGGGCGGGCATTGCCCGCCCCTACATGCCCGTAGGGGCGGATTCCATATCCGCCCGAGAACTGCGCCATAACCCCATTTTTACCTATTATACCGTATTTTCCCCCATAATTCAATCACAGAAAGGAGAAATCCCTATGCAAATCACGCGCTTGTCTGCTGCTGAATGTGAGGACCTCTACCGCTCTGCCCTGCCGCGGGATTTCCCTGCCGCCGAGCTGAAGCCGTTTGCCGAGATCCAACGCCTGCTGGAGTCCGGCGTCTACGAGCCGCTCCTTCTGACCGATGACGCGGGCGCACGGCTGGCCTATGCGTGGCAGGTCGTGCTGCCGGGCCAGCGCACGGCGCTGCTGGACTACTTTGCCGTGCGGTACGACCTGCGCGGCAGCGGCGTGGGCACGGCGGCGCTGGGGCTGGTCCGGGACTACGACGCCATGCGGGTACACGACCTGGTGCTGGAATGTGAGCACCCCGCCGAGGCTCCCGACCCGTCCATCGCACGGCGGCGCATTGGATTTTACCTGCGGGCAGGCGCGCGGGCCACGGCGCTGGAAAGCCGGGTGTTCGGCACGCGGTACGCCGTGCTGGCCCTGCCCTGCGGCGGTACGGTCCCCGACGCGGCGCTTTGTAAAGAGCTGCGCACGCTGTACAAGGTCATGGTGCCGCACCCGTATTATCGCGGGCAGGTCATATTTTACGGCAGCTAGGCGCATACTACCCCCAAAAAGGGAGGAATGAAATGTGAAACTGGATCCCAGGCAATATGATGAGATGGTCAGCCGCGCGTCGCCGCCGTCGCCCGTGGTGCGGGACTGCGCGTGGGCGTTTTTGGTCGGCGGGGCCATCTGCACCCTCGGCGAGGCACTGCGGCAATTTTTCCTGATTTGGTACGACAAAACGCTGGCGGGCACGCTGACGAGCATTGCGCTGATTTTTCTGTCCGCCATTTTCACACTGCCGGGCTGGTACCAAAAGCTGGCCGCCAAGGCGGGCGCGGGGACGCTGGTGCCCATTACAGGGTTTGCAAACTCCGTCGTCAGCCCGGCAATTGAATTCAAGGCCGAGGGCTGGGTGACCGGTGTAGGCGCGAGGATTTTCGGCATCGCAGGGCCGGTCATCGCGTTTGGGACACTGGCCAGCTTTGTGTGGGGCGTGCTCTACTGGCTGCTGGGAAAGGTGGGGTGACCGATGACGCGCAGAGGCGATACCCTGCTGTTTGACGCGCCGCCCACCGTGGCGGCCTGGGCCGCGGCAGGCGGCAAAAAGGAGAGCGAGGGCCCGCTGGCGTCGGCCTTTGACTTTGTGACGCAGGACGCGGCTTTTGGCGAGCAGGGCTGCGAAAACTGGGAGCAGGCCGAAAGCCTCTTACAGCGCAAGGCCGTGGAGCTCTGTCTGCGCAAGGCGGATATTCCGCGTTCCAAAGTCGATATTGCGTTTGCGGGCGACCTGCAGGCCCAGTGTACGGCCAGCAACTACACGATGCGGGAACTGGGCATCCCGTTTGCGGGCGTCTACGGCGCGTGCTCGACCATGGCGGAGACGCTGGGCCTCGCCGCGGTGTTTGCGGCGGGCGGCATGGCCGAGCGGGTCCTGGCGCTGACAAGCAGCCATTTTTGCGCGGCAGAGCGGCAATTCCGCACGCCGCTGGAGTACGGTGCCAAGCGCACCCCCACGGCCCAGTGGACAGCCACCGCCGCGGGGGCCTGCCTGGTGCGGGCGCACGGCAGCGCGGGCGTGCCGGTGCTGTCGGTGACGTTTGGCCGCGTGCAGGATTTTGCGGTGCATGACATCAACAACATGGGTGCGGCGATGATGCCTGCGGCAGCCTCGACGCTGCTGCGCTATTTTTCGGCCACGGGGACAAGCCCGCAGGATTTTGACGCAATTTTTACGGGTGATTTGGGCGAGGTCGGCACGGCACTTCTGCATGAGCAGATGGCCAAAGAGGGGCTGCCGCTGGACAACCATAAGGACTGCGGCTGCTTATTATATGACACAAACAGTCAGAATGTACAGGCGGGCGGCAGCGGGGCAGGATGCAGTGCGGCGGTGCTGTGCGGGAAGATCCTGCCGATGCTGGCCGCGGGGCAGCTGCGCCGCGTGCTGTTTCTGGCAACGGGTGCGCTGATGAGCCAGACCACGTTTTTGCAGGGGGAGAGCATCCCGGGCATCGCCCACTGTGTCGAGCTGGGAGGTGCGGTATGAGCTACGTCTGGGCGTTTGTGGTAGGCGGCGCGATCTGCGTCGTAGGGCAGCTTTTTATAGATTACACGAAGCTCTCCCCTGCCCGGATCCTGACCGGGTATGTCGTGGCGGGCGTAATTTTAAGCGCTGTCGGGCTGTACAAGCCGCTGGCGGATTTCGCCGGGGCGGGGGCCAGCGTGCCGCTGCTGGGGTTCGGGCATTTATTGGCACAGGGCGTGCAGAATGCCGTGGACGAGTGCGGCCTGCCCGGTGCGTTTACCGGCGGCCTGACGGCGGCGTCCGGCGGCATAGCAGGCCAGCCTGACTTTTTGGCGTGCTGGCTGCGCTGGCTGGGAAAAAGTAAGGATCAGAACCTGGAGTGACGGAGTCAGGGGCGGACGCCGACCCCCTGAGTGGGGCAGACTTGCCGGCGGCAAGCCCGCCTGCCGGGCCATAATGGCACGGATTTCCCCTCATCAGTCAGCGGGCGGGGCCGCTGACAGCTTCCCCCGAGGGGAAAGCCATTCAAACAAAAACAGGGATGCAGATTTCGGTCTGCATCCCTGTTTCTATATTGTTTTTACTGTGCGCTGGACCCAAGCGTAACAGCCAGCGTCAGCACCTTGCCGTCGCGCTCGACCTGGAGGTTGACGGTGTCGCCGATGCCCTTGTCCTTCAGGTAATTCTTCAAGGCGGAGGAATCACTGACGGCGGTGTCATCGACGGCCAGCACGCGGTCACCCGCCTGTACACCGGCGGCGTCGGCGCCGCTGCCTTTTGTGACTTCGACAACGTAGACGCCCATTGTGGAGACACCCAGCTGCTGGGCGGTCTGGGCGTCGGTCACATCCACGATCTTGACGCCCAGCGCGGGACGAGCCACGCTGCCGTTCTCGATCAGCTGCCGGCCGATCTCCATGGCTGTGTTGATGGGGATCGCAAAGCCGATGCCCTCGGCCTCACTGTAGCTGGACTTGGCATTGACAATGCCGATCAGCTCGCCGTTCGCATTGAACAGGCCGCCGCCGGAGTTGCCCGGGCTGATGGACGCATCGGTCTGGATCAGCGTCATATCGTTGTTTTGCACGGTGACCTGACGGTTCAGCGCGCTGACGATGCCATCGGTGACGGTGTTGGACAGCGTGCCCAGCGGGTTGCCGACGGCAACGGCGACCTCGCCCACGGCCAGGGCGTCACTGTCGCCGATGACCGCCGGGGTCAGGCCCGTAGCATCAATTTTCAGCACCGCGATGTCGGAGGTGGAATCCTGACCGACGACGGTGGCATCGTAGCTCTCATCGCTGCCGTTCAGCTGCACCTTTACGCTGGTCGCGCCGCTGACGACGTGGGCGCAGGTCAGGATGTAGCCGTCCTGGCTGATGATGACGCCGGAACCGGCACCGCTCTGAACGTAGTAGCCGCCGAACCAGGTCTGGCTGCTGCTCATCTGCTCGGTGGTGATGGCGACAACGCTGGGCGAGACGACAGACGCGATCTGCTGCACGCTCATGCTTGTGCCATCGGTGCTGCCTGCGGCGGTGGCGTCCGTGCTGCGCTCTACCTGCTGGACAACCACCTGGTTGCCTGTCAGGCCCGCACGGCTGGCGACCACAGCGCCGCCCAGACCGCCGCCGAAGCCCAGCGCAGCCACGCCGACGCAGGCCAGCACGCGGAGCAGGACCTTGCTGCCCTTTTTCTTCTGGGGCACGGGGGGCTGCTGCGGGGCGCTGGAATAGCTGTAGCCGTTGTAGCCGCTGTTATTGCCATTGCCGCCGCTGAAGCTGCTGGTGTAGCCGTTGGAATCCTGCTGGGGATTCTGGCCGGACGTGCTGCCGGAATTGTAGGAAGAATAGTCTGTGCGCGCCGTGTTGGCGGTGTTGGCACCGCTGGAGCCTACGTTGGGGTAGCTGCTCTGTTGGGGCTGCTGGTTCTGCGCGGGGGCGCTCTGCTCGGGCTGCGGGTTCTGGCCGTTCGGCTGACCGCTGCCGGATGTATTGTTATAGAGACCGGAGTAATCGTATTCGTTGCTCATAGTGGTCGTCTCCTTTCGCTTTCTATGCCTACAGTATACAGGCTAATTGTGAAATAGGTTTCGTCAGAGAGTGAAAAGTATGTGAAAAACGGTGAAGATTATGACAATTTGCAGCGTTGCGCCGCACAATAAAATATGATATAATCAAATCATAAAACACATATAAAGGAGGCGTTTTCTGTGAAAAGGATGTTAAAACGTATTTTGGTTGTGCTTCTGGTATTGATCCTGCTGGCAGTGGCGGGCTTCGGTATGCTGTACGCCGGGCGGCTGCGCACGGTAAACAGCATAGAGCAGATCACCGCGTATGACGACTATAACCTTTACCGCATGGATGTCAAGTATGATTATTCCATCGACGATGTCATCAACTACGGCATCACCGACAACCAGTCGATGATCGACGCGATTTTAAAGGAAACGCTTCCCCTGCTGCCGGTCCACATGAAAGCCCCGAACTATGGATGCAGCGCCTTTGCGACAGTGTCCGATAGGAATATCCTGATGGGCCGCAACATCCTGATGGGCCGCAACTATGATTTCAAGCGCGATACCTCGGCCATGCTGGTTTATTGTACGCCGAAGGACGGCTACAAATCCGTGGCGCTGGCCGCGCTGGATAATATCTCGGCCAACCAGCCGGACATATCCATGGCGAAAAAGCTCGCCTGCCTGACCGCTCCGTTCATCTGTCTGGACGGCATGAATGAAAAGGGCGTTTCCATCGCGGTGCTGACGCTGGACAGCGAGCCGGTCAACCAGAGCACCGGCAAGCAGAAGATCTTCACGACGCTGGCTATCCGTCTGGTGCTCGACCGCGCCGCCACGACGCAGGAGGCCGTTGACCTGCTGGACAGCTATGATATGTTTGCGACCTCCGGGCGGGACTACCACTTCTTTGTCGTTGATGCAAGCGGCGATGCCCGCGTGCTGGAATATGACCCGGAGCAGGAGGGCCGCCCGCTGCGCTGGACATCCATGCAGGCCATCACGAATTTTTACGGCTGCTATGCCTACAAGGTGCAGCCAAACCAGAGAAACGGCATCTACGGCCACGGAAAAGAGCGCTATGACGCTATTATGGAAGTGCTGGCAATGCGCGATCCCGACGGGGATATTCCTGCGGATACCGCATGGAAGGCGTTGCAGGCAGCCGCCCAGGAGCCCAGCCCCAACGACGTGACCAGCAACACCCAGTGGTCGCTGGTCTATGACGACACCGACCTGACCGCGCAGATCGTCATCCGCCGCAAATGGGGCGACGTGATACACTACGACCTGAACACCAACGAAATCGACGGGTAATGCTATGCAGATCAGGCAGGAAAAAGGCTGCTACACTCTATATAAGGAAAACGAGGCCATCGGCACAGCCGTCGTGGACGGCACGACCATCCTGCGGCTGGAGGTCGTGCCCCGGTGGCGCGGGCGCGGCTACGGCAGTTATCTGTTGAAAGAGCTTCTGCGCCAAAACGGCGGACTGGACCCAAAGCAGGCCACGCGGTTCACCGCTCCCCTGCCCCGGGATGCCGCGGGCAGGGCGCTGGCGCAAAAATATGGCTTTGCCCCGGACGGCAGCCAGCTGGTGCGCCGCCGCGTGCCCGACCTGTCCGCCGTGCAGCTCTGCCATGCGTTTTTGACCGCACGGCTCGCCCCCGGCGGGCTGTACGTGGATGCCACCTGCGGCAACGGCCACGACACGCAGTTCCTGTGTACGCTGGCAGGCCCGGCAGGGCGCGTGCTGGGGCTGGATATTCAACAGCAGGCCGTTGATAACACAAACGCGCGGCTGGCAGCGGCAGGCTATGGCGCAGTGGGGTGTGCGGTGCTGCACGACCACGCCCGCCTGGCTGAGCTGGTGCAGCCCGGCACGGCGGACTGCGTGCTGTTCAACTTCGGCTGGCTGCCGGGTGCGGAGCATGATGTGCATTCCACGGCGGACGGCAGTGTGCCCGCCCTGCGTGCGGCGCTGGAGGCTCTGCGCCCCGGCGGCGTACTGGCCGCGGTGCTCTACAGCGGAAAGGTCATCGGTGACGCCGAGAAGCAGGCCGCGCTGGCGTTTTTTAAGGCCCTGCCGCTGACGCGCTATACCGTGCTGGTCTGCGAGTTTGCAAACTGGGCGCAGACAGCGCCGCTGCCGTGCTTTGTGATCAAAAAGTAAAGGCTGTACGTTAAGGCAAGCGGGCAGAGCCCGCGCAAAAAGGCGCCCCTTACAGGGGAGCTGCCGAGCCTGCGAGGCCTGAGGGGCTTTGCCCGTTCGCCGCAATAACAAAGGATACCCCCGTCAGGCGCACATACCTGACGGGGGTATCTTTATTCTATAAACAGAATTTACGCCTTGACCTCCGGTGCGCCGCCGCCCAGCTTGGGGATGGGGCAGTGGAGGATATACCATGCAAACAGCACGGACGAGATGCTCCAGGTCAGCGGATAGGCCCAGAACACAACGCCGATGTCGCGGATGAAGTGCAGCGTGACTGTGATGTAGGTGATGCGCAGCAGGCACCAGACCGCCAGCATGACCATCATCGGCACGACGGGGCGGCCCAGACCGCGCAGGATGCCCGCGCAGCAATGGCTGAACGCCAGCAGGCAGTAGAACAGCGTGATGGTGTGGGCCTGCCGCACGCCGAACGCAATGACGTCGGCCTCGCGGCTGAAAGCACCGATGAGCCACGGCGACGCAGCGTAGATGGTGGTGCCGACGACCTCGGCCATGAGCACCGAGCACAGACACCCGAACTTCATGCCCTTCTTCACGCGGTCCGGCCGGCCCGCGCCGACGTTCTGGCTGACGAACGTCGCCAGTGCCATGGCAAAGCAGGTCACGGGCAGGAAGGCAAAGCCCTCCACCTTGCTGTACGCGCCGCACCCGGCCATGGCCTGTGCGCCGAACGAGTTGATGTTGGACTGCACAATGACGTTGGCAATCGAGATGACCGAGTTCTGGATGCCGGACGGCAGGCCCTGCACGATGACAGCCTTTAGCGACGGACCGTCAAATTTTACCTCGCTCCAATGCACGGCCCACGCCTCTTGGGAGCGCGTTAGCTTGGCAAATGCCAGAACGGCGCTGACCGTCTGGGAGGCAATCGTTGCGAACGCCGCCGCGGCCACGCCCATGCGCAGCCAGCCGACGAGGATCAGATCGAGCACGATGTTGATGAGAGAGGCAGCAATTAAATACCGCATCGGGCTCTTGCTGTCGCCGACGGATTGCAGAATACTTGCACCTACGTTGTACATGACAACGGCAATTGAGCCGATGAAGTACATGCGGAAGTAGGCGATGGAGTTGACGAGCACATCGTCCGGCGTGCCCATCCAGCGCAGGATCTGCGGCGTTAAGATCACGCCGATCACCGTCAGCCCGACACCGGCCACCAGGCCCAGTGCCCACGGTGGTGTGGATCGTGCGGCGCATTCTGTCCCAGTCCTTGGCACCGAAATACCGCGCGACCACGACGCCCGCGCCCAACGATACACCGTTGACAAAGCCGGTCAGCAGAAAAATCAGGCTGCCTGACGAGCCGACAGCGGCGAGCGCCTCGCCGCCCAGAAAGTTGCCGACGATCAGCGAGTCGGCGGCATTATACAGCTGCTGGAACAGGTTGCTGATAAAAATCGGCAGCGCAAACAGCAGCATTCCCCTGGCAACACTGCCCTGGGTCAGGGTCGTTTTTTGTTTTGTTCCATAGTTTGCTTTCTCTATACCCATATCCTGAGCGGCAGAGTGCGGGCGCCTATAGAATGCGCCCCTGCGGGTGTGATTCGTAGGGGCGGATTCCATATCCGCCCGCAAAGTGCCGTATGTTTACACCAATACGTCCTTGATCAATAAGCTCAGCCCGCCGGTTGCCGAATGGATAAACTCCACGGCGTCGTCCGAGCTGCACAGCTCGGCAGGAATCCTGATCTCAATGCCGGACTCGGTCTTGAAGCTGCGGCTTTCCAGTTTTTTGATGCGCGCGGGGGTCACGGTCACGCGGTCATTCTCCTGCACGCCGGTCTCGGCCAGCGCCTCCTCAAACCTAGGGGCGGCCAGGGGAAAATTCTCCCGGATGCGCTCGCGCACGTCCTCGACGGAGATCTGGTTGTCCACGGCCTGGTTGCGCACCAGCAGCTCGACGGCAGTCTCGGTGCCGCCGTCAAACGGGGGCACATCGTCCAGCGACTCCGGCTCGGGGTAGGCCTCCTTCACGGCGGCCACGGCGGTCTCGCAGACGGCCTTGAGCTTGGCTTTCTCCTGCAAAGCCTCCGTGCAGCCGAACACGCGGGTGGACAGGTAAAAGTCCTTCCTGTCGTCCAGCGTGAACTTCTTCTCGATCAAACGCACCGTGCCGTTGGCGCGGTCAATGAGCGCGGCTTCGTCGGCCTTGGGCGTGCCGGGCAGCAGCGTGCGCTGCGGCACCATGCTGCTGAACCGGCCATTGCCCATCAGCTCGGTGTGGTGGGTGTAGCCGGGGCGGTAGTTGAGCTTGAGTACGCCGTAGAACGGCACGCCGTCGGCGGTAAAGTCCACGACGGCCAGATCGCCCGCCGGGATGGCCTGATATTGCAGCATCTGCTCAAAGATGACGCCCGCAATGCGGCGGGACAGGTCAATGAAATCCTGATTCTGCGCCATCTCCGCGGCAAAAGCGGAGTCCGGCAGGAACCGGCAGTTCTTTACCTCGTCGCTGGCGAACGCGCGTTCAAGCGTGGCGGTGTAATACTCGTACAGGTCAGCGTCCATGTCCATGGCACGGTCCGACAGAACCGGCTCTGATGCGCCGGGGTCCAGCAGATGCAGAACGACCTGATTGATTTTGACTTCCATAGAATGATAGCTCCTTAAAAATGGCAATATAAAATACTATACCACGATTTTCCGGGTTTGACCAGCGGCAGCCCCGGGCAAAATAGTGACGAAAGAGGTGATTTGTATGAACAAGGCCGAAAAGAAACGCTGCTGCGCCGCACCGCACCCAGCCGCCAGAAGCAGGCACAGGAATATCTGCAGGGCCGCAGCCCCGGCACGATGCAGCGCTACGCCCCCGACGCCACGCCGACCCGGAACAGGGCTGGGTGGAGAGTGAGGAGACGGTGAAGGAGCTGGTAAAGTGGCGGGAGGAGGCAATTTATGAGGGCGGCTTCCCCCTTGGGGGAAGCTGTCAGTGGCCCCGACCACTGACTGATGAGGGGCAGGTGCGCCAGTATAGCCCGTTTGCCGAATGGCCGCACGGTAGGGGCCGGGCATGCCCGGCCCGC
>ENA-OQDL01001405-OQDL01001405.1-human-gut-metagenome-genome-assembly--contig:-NODE-1405-length-12006-cov-4.897719_pt1 | contig 12006 bp, 9 predicted proteins | sample MGYA00242782_ERZ504609 | MGnify/ENA primary metagenome ERZ504609 (study PRJEB26092, sample SAMD00036320) | human gut metagenome | host: Homo sapiens | study: EMG produced TPA metagenomics assembly of... | reverse complement strand
TATAAAATATTGAATGGCGAAATCCGTAAGCTGGGATACAATATTCCGCCGTTGGTAAATGCCTACATGAGTCTCAGTCCGACAATGCGTATGTTCGGTACGGCCATTAATTACGGTTTCGGTGAATGTGGAAGAAACAGGTATCCTGATTGCCGTCGATGAAATCCTGGCGGAAAAGCGCATCCGCCATATCCAGTCATTCATCGAAAGCGAGCCGGAAGCATGCAAACTGACTTCCGGGGCGAATAAGATATTCTATCCGAGCAGATAAATCATACAGCCGGCAGGCTGTTTCCGTTGATTTTCCGGTAGAGGTCGAGGGCGAATACATCCGTCATGCCGGATATGTAGTCCAATACGGCCTGTATCCTTTCATACAGTGCAGTTGCTTTCATATTATATTGTCCGGATACCCGGTTGATGAGCAACTGCGAATATGCTTTTTCCGGTGAGCGTACTGCATCGATCATCAGTTCGAGCAAGGTGCTGATGATACGGAAACCGGCAAGTTCTATGTCCAATACATCGCGCGAACGGTATATCTTCTTGAAAGATACCTCTGCGCAATGTTGGTAGGCCGCGGCAGGCCGTTCGGTGATATGCTTGATGAGACTTCCCTCAAATTCCCCTTCCAGTATCTGTACTTCGTTATCGAGGAATGCCCGGGTGCATTCGCCGATAAGCAGCCCGATGACGGAAGAACGCAGATAGGCTATCTGTTCATTGGTGTCGCTCACAATCTTGAGCGTGTCGAGGATGTGCGCCTTACGTTCGTCGGGAAAGTAGGCCAGCAGCAGGTCCTGCGTTTCCTGCGTAGTGAGAATCTTCAGTTTGTGGGCATCTTCAATATCCATCATCTGGTAGCAGATGTCATCTGCCGCTTCTACCAGGTAGACAAGCGGGTGACGTGCGTATTTCAAAGGTGAACCGTTAAGTTGTTTCATCCCCAGTTCTTCGGCTATTCGCCGGAAACTTTCTTCTTCGGTAGTAAAGAAGCCGAACTTGGATTTCTGTCCTGCCAGGCTCGATGAAAAGGGATATTTTACGATGCTGGCAAGTGTGGAATAGGTCAGGACAAAACCGCCTTTGCGGCGTCCTTCAAACTGATGGGTAAGCAGACGGAAAGCATTTGCGTTTCCTTCAAAATGAGTCAGGTCTTCCCATTGTGCCGGGGTGAGTTGTTCTCCGTCTGGTTGTTTTTCTTTTAATGCCAGCCCTTTTCCTTCCGAAAAGAAAGTAGAGATGGCGCGTTCGCCGGAATGTCCGAATGGCGGATTACCCAAATCGTGCGCCAGACATGCTGCGGAAACAATGGAGCCGATTTCGGGCAGATAAGAGTCTTGCAGTTCGGGGCGGCGGGCAAGGATGGCTTTGGCTACGTCATTGCCCAGCGAACGGCCTACGCAGGAAACTTCCAGGCTATGTGTCAGCCGGTTGTGTACGAATATGCTGCCGGGCAGAGGGAACACTTGCGTCTTGTTCTGCAATCTCCGGAAAGGTGCGGAGAAGATGAGGCGGTCGTAATCCCGCTGAAATTCAGAACGGTTCTCGTGACGCTCTTTATGAAACTCTTCCAAGCCGAATCGTTTGGCGGATATGAGGGTATTCCAGTCCATCATGTTCTTACTTTCTTATTATTTAACTGCAAATGTATGACTATTTGCTTCAAAATCCGTAATTTTGCCCGTTAAATAGTGAATTAAAGTAATCTCAATCGTAACTTCATTGAAATGGCAAATAATAGTATGACCGTCCGAATTATAAATAAGTCGAAACATCCGTTGCCTGCATACGCCACCGAATTGTCTGCCGGAATGGACATCCGTGCCAATCTTTCCGAGCCGATAGCTTTGGAACCGTTGCAGCGTTGCCTGGTTCCTACAGGTTTGTACATCGCTTTGCCGGCTGGGTTTGAGGCGCAGATTCGTCCCCGCAGCGGTTTGGCTATCAAGAAAGGTATCTCGGTATTGAACTCTCCGGGTACTATCGATGCAGACTATCGCGGTGAAATCTGTATTATCCTCGTAAATCTTTCTTCGGAAACATTTATGATTGAGGACGGAGAACGAATCGCCCAAATGGTAATTGCCCGCCATGAGCAGGCCGTATGGCAGGAGGTGGATGTGTTGGATGAAACGGAACGCGGTGCCGGTGGCTTCGGACATACGGGCGTGTAGTTGGAATGGGGTATGAGTGATTAGCGATGAGTGATTAGTGATTGACGGAGGGTTGCTTATACCATTTGATTTTATATAGATAATGAGCATATTCAATAATAAGAAAATAGGGCTGTTTTTGTTGGTGGCGGGCTTCTTGCTTGTCTCCTGCGGGACATCCCGTAAGCAGGCAAAGGCATTATCGGCGAAGCCTGTGGCGGAACTTACTCCGGAACAGCAGCGTAAGTACGATTATTTCTTTTTGGAAGCAGCCCGTCTGAAGATTCAGAAAGACTATGATGCGGCTTTTGATTTGCTGCAACATTGCCTGACTATCAATCCGAATGCTTCGTCGGCCTTATACGAACTGGCGCAATATTATTTGTTCCTGAAGCAAGTGCCTCAGGGGCAGGCTGCATTGGAGAAGGCCGTGGAAAACGATCCGGATAATTATTGGTACAGTCAGGGACTGGCGAATCTTTATCAGCAACAGGACGAAAAGGAGAAAGCGATGAAGCTGCTGGAAGATATGTCTATACGTTTCACCGACAAGCTGGATCCGCTTTATGCCTTGTTGGACATTTATAATCGGCAGGAGCAGTATGATAAGGTGATTGCCACTTTGAACCGGATTGAGGAGAAGATGGGCAAAAGCGAGCAGTTGAGTATGGAGAAGTTCCGTATTTATCTGCAAATGAAAGACAATAAGAATGCTTTCCATGAGATAGAGAGCCTGGTTGCGGAGTATCCGATGGATTCCCGTTATCAGGTTGTGTTAGGGGATGTATATATGCAGAACGGAAAGAAAGAGGAAGCATATAATATGTACCGCAAGGTGTTGGATGCCGAGCCGGATAATGCCATGGCGATGTATTCGCTGGCGTCCTATTATGAGGAGACCGGTCAGAAAGACCTTTATCAGCAGCAGTTGGACACTTTATTGCTCAACAAGAAAGTTCCTTCGGAAACGAAACTGAATGTAATGCGCCAGTTTGTCGTGCAGAATGAGCAGGACGGTAAGGACAGTACGCGGGTTATCAGCCTTTTCGACCGTATTCTGGAACAAGAGCCGGATGATGCCGGGATACCGATGCTTTACGCTCAGTATCTTTTATCTAAGGGAATGAACAAGGAAGCCTTTCCGGTACTGCGTCAGGTGTTGACAATCGATCCTACCAATACAGCTGCGCGTATGATGTTGCTGGGTGAAGCGGTACGCAAGGAGGATTACAACGATGTGATTGATTTATGCGAAGCCGGCGTTGAAACCAACCCGGAGATGCTGGAGTTCTATTTCTATCTGGCTATCGCTTATAACCAGGCGGAACGGACGGATGATGTGATTTCCATTTGTCAGAAAGCATTGACGCAAATTACGGCGGACAGTAAGAAAGAGGTCGTTTCGGATTTCTATTCCATTTTGGGAGACGCCTATCATACGAAAGATTTGAATACGGAAGCCTATGCTGCCTATGATTCGGCGCTGGTGTACAATTCTTCCAATATCGGAGCTTTGAACAATTATGCTTATTACCTGTCTGTTGAGCGTCGTAATCTGGATAAAGCCGAGGAGATGAGTTATAAGACGGTGAAGGCGGAACCCGATAATGCCACTTATTTGGATACTTATGCCTGGATTTTGTTTGAGAAAGGCAATTATGCCGAGGCCCGTTTGTATATAGACGATGCCATGAAAAGTGACGGAGGCAAAAGCGACGTCATCGTAGAACATTGCGGCGACATCTACTATATGACGGGTGATGTGGACAAGGCTCTGGAGTATTGGAACCAGGCATTGAAGATAGGCAGTAAGTCCAGGACCCTACAGGAGAAGATTCGGAAGAAGAAGTATATCAGTGATAAGTAAGTCGGTCAAACGGTGAAGTGATACATAATAAAAGTAACAAGGTAATGGAACAAACAAAATTCAATGGCAGGACTCTGGTCTTTATGCTCTTTATCCTCTGCTGTCTGGCAGGCTGTAAAACCACCCGGAAGGCGGAGACGTCCAAATTTTCCCGAAAGTACCCGCTACCTGTCTTCCAAGGTGCGGCTGACCGTTCCTACCAAAGACGCCGTTTTCACCGTAAACGGTACGATGAAGCTGATAAGCGGCGAACGGATGCAGCTTTTCTTTCCTCATGCCTATCATACGTACAGAGGTGGCGCGCATCGGAAGTGACGCCCCGAAGAAATATTGCTGGTAGACCGCATGGGCAAGCGTTACGTACCGTGCTACCCGTAAGGAATTGAAAGATGTGCTACCGAAGAAAGCCGACTTTGCCCATTTGGAAAAGATTCTATTCAATGCTTCCAAGCCCAACGGAAAGAAAAGAGTTGTCGGGAAAGGAATTGGGCATTCCTTCGCTGGAGAAAAGGCAGAATCGAGTTGTCCGGCTTTTCCAATAATTCGTTTTCGCTGACGCCTACCGAGCTGTCTTCAAAGTACACACAAGTTGAGTTGAATGAAATATTAGAAATGCTGATGAGCTTATGAGACGTTTGCTTTGTATTTTTATAGGTTGTTTCTGTCTGGCTTTTCCGCTTCTTGCCCAGTCCAACAAACTGATAAAGGAATTGGAAAGCAAGCGCGGTGCTTTGCAAAAGCAGATTACCGAATCGGAAACACTTCTGAAAACTACAAAGAAAACCGTAAGCAGCCAGTTGAACGGACTTGCCGCTTTGACGGGGCAGATAGAGGAACGCAAACGCTATATCCTTACCATAAATAACGATGTAGAGTCGATAGACCGTGAGCTATCGTCATTGGAACGCCAGTTAGGAAAATTGCAGCGCGACTTGAAGGACAAGAAGAAGAAATACGAGTCGTCTGTCCAGTACCTTTATAAGAACCGTTCCATTGAGGAGAAGCTGATGTTTATTTTCTCTGCGCGGAGTCTGGCACAGACCTATCGCCGCTTGCGTTATGTGCGTGAGTATGCCACCTACCAACGCCTGCAGGGCGAGGAAGTGCTGAAAAAGCAGGAACAGGTCAATAAGAAGAAAGCGGAACTCAGGCAGGTGCGGGCTGCCAAAGCCAATCTGCTGAAAGAGCGCGAGGCCGAGAAAGTAAAACTGGAAGCGCAGGAGAAAGAAAAGCGTATCCTTGTGGCCGATTTACGGAAGAAGCAACGCGGATTACAGAACGAGATTGCCAAGAAGCGGCGCGAGGCCAGCCAGCTTAATGCGCGTATCGACCGCTTGATTGCCGAAGAAATAGAGAAAGCTCGCAAACGTGCCGCAGAGGAAGCACGCCGTGAAGCGGCTGCCCGCAAGAAAGAAGCGGCTAAAGCGGATAAGTCGGGAACGTCCGCTTCCGGAAAAAAGGTTGCTCCTCTGGAAACTTATACCATGAGTAAGGCCGACCGCGAGCTGTCCGGTGACTTTGCCAATAACCGCGGCAAGCTGCCTATGCCTATCAGCGGAGCCTATATCATAACCAGCCATTACGGGCAATATGCCGTGGAGGGATTACGCAATGTCAAGTTGGACAATAAAGGTATCGACATCCAGGGAAAACCGGGAGCGCAGGCGCGTGCCATTTTCAACGGCAAGGTGGCGGCCGTATTCAAACTGAACGGGCTGTTTAATATCCTTATCCGTCATGGAGCCTATATTTCCGTATATTGCAACCTGGCTTCCGCTTCGGTGAAACAAGGCGACACGGTCACTACCAAGCAAGCTATCGGCCAGGTATTCTCGGATGGGGCGGACGGCGGACGTACGGTACTTCACTTCCAGCTACGCCGTGAAAAGGAGAAGCTGAATCCCGAACCCTGGCTGAACAGATAAGTTTTATATTGTTGCTCCGTCCAGCAGGTCCAGATAAAGTGCAATAGCCTCTTCAATCTCTTTGACGAAGATAAACTCATCCGCAGTATGGGAGCGGCTGCTCTTGCCCGGTCCTATTTTTATGGACGGGAAAGACATCAGCGCCTGGTCTGAAAGGGTAGGCGAACCGAAAGGAGTCCGACCCATCGCAACGGCCTTTTTTACCAGCGGGTGTTCGGGAGAAACATGCGAAGAACCCAAGCGGAAAGAACGCGCTTTGGCTTCACAGGCGATGTGTTTCCGTATCTCGTCGAAAAGTTCCTGGTTGGTGTAACATTCGTTGCTGCGGATGTCGACTACGAATGTGCAGCGGTCGGGTATTACATTGTGCTGTGTCCCTGCATTCACCATGGTTACACTCATTTTTACCGGTCCCAATAAAGCCGATTCTTTCGGGAAACGGTAATCGCGGAACCAGGCAATGTCGCTCAGCACCTTGTATATGGCGTTGTCGCCTTCGTTCCGGGCAGCATGCCCCGACCTGCCGTAGGCAGTGACATCCAGTACCATCAGCCCTTTTTCGGCAATGGCGGGTTGCATCTCCGTGGGTTCGCCCACAATGGCGAATTGTATGGGCGGCAACTCCGGCAGTACGGACTCTACTCCTTCCTTGCCCGACACCTCTTCCTCGCAGGAAGCCAGGTAAATCAGGTTGTAAGCCTGTGTAGTCCGGCACAATTGCAGGAATACCTGCAGCAGGCTGACTACGCTTGCTCCGGCGTCATTGCTTCCCAAACCGTAAATCTTGCCGTTCTCTTCCGTAGGGGTGAACGGGGCTTTCCGCCATCCGTTTACGGGCTTCACCGTGTCGATGTGCGAGTTCAGCAGCAGCGTAGGTTTGTTCAGGTCGAACATCGGGCTGAGACACCATATATTGTTGCCTTTCCGTCCGGTTGCCATTCCCTGCATTTCGATGTAATTCTGAAGAAAATCCGCAGCCTGCTCCTCTTCGCGGCTCAATGATGGTATGGCTATCAATGATTTAAGCAGTCCGATTGCCTCGGAAACCAGTGTTTCTATATCCGTTGTCATCGTTGGGTTCTGTTATATATTCGTTATTACTTTGCAAACTTACGGATAAATCCCGAAAAAGGGAGATAGTTTCAAATAAAACTAATACCTTTGTACCCATATTTACCAATTCATTAAAAATATGACTTATCATCATTTGTCTGTTCTGATACATCGTCAGGCAGAGAAGTATGGAGACAAAGTAGCCCTTAAATACAGGGACTATGAAACATCACAATGGATACCTATCACTTGGAATAAATTCTCTCGTACAGTACGTCAGGCAGCCAATGCGTTGGTGGCTTTAGGTGCAGAGGAACAGAGAAACATCGGTATCTTCTCACAAAACAAGCCGGAATGTTTATTTACCGATTTTGCTGCCTTTACCAACCGTCTGGTTACCATACCGCTGTATGCTACCAGCTCTTCGGTTCAGGCCCAGTATATTATCAACGATGCTCAGATACGTTTCCTCTTTGTGGGCGAGCAATTCCAGTATGATGCCGCTTTCAGCGCATTCGGTTTTTGCCACTCTCTGGAGAAACTGATTATTTTCGACCGCAGCGTTGTGCGCGATCCCCGCGACAAGACCTCTATCTACTACGACGAGTTTCTGGCATTGGGCGAGGGGCTACCCCACAATGCCGTTGTGGAAGAGCGTACCGCCCGTGCATCGGACAGCGACCTTGCCAATATTCTTTATACATCCGGCACCACCGGCGAGCCGAAAGGAGTGATGCTGCACCACTTCAACTACAGAGAGGCTATCCGCATCCATGATATCCGCCTGACTGCCATGACGGATAAGGATGTGTCCATGAACTTCCTTCCGTTGACGCATGTGTTTGAAAAAGCATGGACTTATTTCTGTCTTCACAGAGGTGTGCAGGTTTGTGTCAATCTTCGTCCGGCAGATATTCAGACCACTATCAAGGAGATACGTCCTACATTGATGTGCAGCGTTCCCCGCTTTTGGGAGAAGGTATATGCCGGTGTGCAGGAGAAGATTGCCCAGGAGAGCGGCCTGCGGAAAGCAATGATGCTGGATGCTCTTAAAGTTGGGAAGATGCACAACATTGATTACCTGCGTGCAGGCAAAACGCCGCCCCTGATGCTTCATCTGAAGTATAAATTCTATGAAAAGACTATCTATGCCCTGCTGAAAAAGACAATCGGTATTGAGAACGGTAATTTCTTCCCGACTGCCGGTGCTGCCGTATCCGATGAAATCTGCGAATTCGTGCACTCGGTGGGCATCAATATGGTGGTGGGTTATGGATTGACGGAATCTACGGCTACCGTGTCCTGCTTCCTCGACAAGGGGTATGAGATAGGTTCGGTAGGTACTGTCATGCCCGACCTTGAAGTGAAGATTGGAGAAAACAATGAAATCCTGCTTCGCGGTAAGACTATTACTACCGGCTATTATAAGAAACCGGAAGCCACCGCTGCGGCTATTGACAAAGACGGCTGGTTCCATACGGGTGATGCCGGCTATCTGAAAGGAAATCATTTGTACCTGACCGAACGTATCAAGGATTTGTTCAAGACCTCGAACGGAAAGTATATCTCTCCGCAGGCTCTGGAAACCAAACTGTCGATAGACCGTTACATTGACCAGATTGCTGTCATTGCCGACCAGCGTAAGTTTGTGTCTGCCTTGATTGTTCCGGTTTATGGCTTGGTGAAGAACTATGCCAAGGAGAAAGGCCTTGAGTACAAGGATATGGCCGATTTATTGCAGCATCCTAAAGTGCAGGCTTTGTTCCGTGCCCGCATTGATACGTTGCAACAGCAGTTTGCGCATTATGAGCAGGTGAAACGTTTCACTTTATTGTCCGAACCGTTCAGCATGGAACGGGGCGAACTGACAAATACATTGAAGCTGAAACGTTCTGTGGTGGCAAAGAATTATAAGGAGCTGATTGATAAGATGTACGAAGAATAAAAGTCCGGATGACTTTAGAGTTTGCTTAAAATAATAAAAAAGGAGGGCGGTATGCCTCCTTTTTTATTGTCGGATATGCCGTCAACGGTTTAGGCTTATATGTTTACAAATGGAACGGTATGATTCTTTCTTCTTTTTCCTTCTTTTCCGCTCCGTTGAATGAGCTCCATCGAGTCAGGGACTGAATGCCTTTGACTTCCTGACTGAATGCCTTTCACTCAGGGACTCATTGTTCCCCTGTTCAGAAGTCTTTGTGAGCGGGGAGGGAGAAAAGGGGAAAAAGTTGGAAGTCGGGATAAAAAATGTGTATTTCTTCTTAGGGTTGTGCCGGTGTGGTCTGTTTATATTCTATGGAAAGATATTTTTAATCTTAAAACTTAGTATGCTATGAGAAAGCTTTTATCGGCGCTGATATTGTCGTTTTCAATATGGAGCGTTTTTTCATGCCGGCAGGAAAATAATGTAACCGTTAAGCAGTATCCCATGTTCTGGACATGGCTGGATTATCGTCCCGGCATGAATTTCGATTCGGTATGCCAGGTGATGAACGACATCGGCATGGATGGAATAATGCTGAATGCACCCACTCCCGACGACTATCGCATTGCCATTCCCATAGCCCGTAAACACGGCATTGAAGTATATGCATGGTTGTGGACCATGAATCTGGAGCACGACCGCGATAAGATTTTGGCAGAACATCCCGACTGGTTCAGCGTAAACCGCAACGGAAAGAGCCTCGCAGATACTACGGCATATGTGGATTATTATAAATTCCTCTGTCCCGCACTGCCTGAGGTGCGCGAATTCATCAGGGAGAAAATTAAGTCGTATTGCGAAGTCGAGGGATTGAACGGAATTGCCATCGACTACAACCGTTTGGTGGATGTAGTGCTTCCTACCACGTTATGGCCGCATTACGGTATTGTGCAAGACCGGGAATATGCCGCATGGGATTACGGTTATCATCCCGCCATGCTCGAAAAGTTCAAGAGCAGGTATGGCTATGACCCGCGTGAGCAGCAGGACCCTTCGACAGACATAAAGTGGCGGCAGTTCCGTTGCGACCAGATAACGGAAGTTGCGAATATGATTGCCGGAGTGGTGCATTCGTATGGCAAGACAATGGCGGCATCTCCGTTTCCTACGCCGAAGATGGCTTCACGCATGGTGCGGCAGGACTGGGGTAAATGGAACCTGGATATCGTTTTTCCGATGGTTTACCATACTTTCTATACGGAAGATGTCAGTTTTATTTCCGATTGTACCGTTGAGAATGTGCGCGACAAGAATGATAAAACCGTATTGTATTGCGGCATGACTGCTACCGATGGTCCGGAAATGTTCGAATGTATGGATGCCGCGCTGAATAGCGGTGCTCAGGGCATTGCCGTATTTACGGTGGCAGGCTTGCGCTCGTCCGAGGTAAAGAACCGGTTCAAAACTTATACCGACAGTGTACGGGCGGTGCGCGCGGCTAATGGCGGTATCATTGAAGCGGTGCATCCTCACGTGGCGGATACCAATCCTTTTACTCATAAAGGCATCATGGCGTCGGTGGAAAAGCGTATGCGACGGATTGTGGCCGAAGCATCCGGTAAAGAGGAGTTACCCCCGTTGGCTTTGGGTGAGTATAAGCAAACGGAATCTTACGATGCCACCCGTTGCTATCGGGTGGCGGATGAGAACAGCAGGACGGTCTTTAAGGTTACTTTCTACTTCTACGGTGATGTACTTTCGGGTTGGGATGTAGTGGCGGAATAGCCCGCCCTCTTTCTTATTCCGTTGATTGCAGCGGATTTATGCGATTTTTTCAGACTTTTGCACTATCTTTGCGGTTTGAAAAGATAGAATTTGAAGAAAGTATATGATTACCATTGAACAACTGAAAGATATCAAGGAACGTACCGAAGCGTTGAACCGCTATCTGGACATCGAAGGAAAAAAATACAAGTGGAAGAGGAGCAATTGCGCACGCAGGCTCCGGGTTTCTGGGATGACCAGAAAGCCGCCGAAGCTCAGATGAAGAAAGTGAAAGGCTTGCAGCAATGGATTTCCGGCTACAATGAAGTCAAGGTTATGGCGGATGAGTTGCAGCTTGCATTCGATTTCTACAAGGATGAACTGGTAACGGAAGAGGAAGTGGATGAGGCCTATGCAAAGGCATCCGCTGCCGTAGAGGCCCTTGAACTCAAGAATATGCTTCGTGAGGAAGCCGACCAGATGGATTGTGTACTGAAAATAAATTCGGGAGCCGGCGGCACGGAGAGCCAGGACTGGGCGAGCATGCTGATGCGTATGTATCTGCGATATGCCGAAACACACGGATATAAGGCAACTATTTCCAACTTGCAGGAAGGCGATGAGGCCGGAATCAAGACCTGTACCATTGAAATATCGGGCGATTATGCCTACGGCTATCTGAAAGGCGAGAACGGTGTCCACCGTTTGGTGCGCGTATCTCCCTATAATGCTCAGGGCAAGCGTATGACTTCTTTTGCATCCGTTTTCGTCACTCCGCTGGTGGACGATACGATTGAGGTGAACATCGAACAGGCGCGCATCTCGTGGGATACTTTCCGTTCCAGCGGTGCGGGCGGACAGAACGTAAATAAGGTGGAGTCCGGCGTGCGGTTGCGCTATCAGTTCAAAGACCCTTACACTGGCGAGGAAGAGGAAATCCTGATTGAGAATACCGAAACGCGCGACCAGCCCAAGAACCGGGAGAATGCAATGCGTCAGTTGCGTTCCATTCTGTACGACAAGGAACTTCAACATCGTATGGCGGAACAGGCAAAGGTGGAAGCCGGCAAGAAGAAGATTGAGTGGGGTTCGCAAATCCGCAGTTACGTGTTCGACGACCGCCGCGTGAAAGACCACCGTACCAATTTCCAGACTTCGGATGTAAACGGGGTAATGGACGGTAAGATAGATGGTTTCGTCAAGGCCTACCTGATGGAATTTGCAGGCGGAGATAACATTTAGTCCTTTCTGTTTTCCTTTTTATAGGCACGGGATTGCACGGATTTCGCAGATTTGCTTTATTCTTTTTCGGTGAAC
>ENA-OQDL01001404-OQDL01001404.1-human-gut-metagenome-genome-assembly--contig:-NODE-1404-length-12012-cov-9.130837_pt1 | contig 12012 bp, 7 predicted proteins | sample MGYA00242782_ERZ504609 | MGnify/ENA primary metagenome ERZ504609 (study PRJEB26092, sample SAMD00036320) | human gut metagenome | host: Homo sapiens | study: EMG produced TPA metagenomics assembly of... | reverse complement strand
ATAAAAAGATTTTTCCAAAGTACTTTTCTGTAATCTTTCAACAGCCTTTTCAGCCTTACTGTAATACTTGTCATATACCTTAAGTACAGTCATATCCCAATCCTTCAAAGTCTTTGTATTGGATATTGCTTTTCGGCATTTTGCCATTGTAGTAAGCCCTTTTTCCATTTCATCAAGGGGATGAGGTTTCAAAATAGATGCAGCCCTTACCATAGGCTGACTTTCTATTCGGCTCAAAGCATACTGCATACTGCCTATGGTTTCAATAGCTTTTACAACTTGGGCATTATTAAGGAAGTCCAGTTCGTTGGCTCCCTTAAAAGGCGAAAGGATATATACATCACTATCTCTCTCTACATATGGCAATCCACTTTTTGCCGGTAAATATCTGTCAAAAGCCCTAAAGCCTTTTATCCATAATTGTTCCTTTAATCTGTAAATTTCCATTATTCTGTTGGTATTGACCCTTGCCTTGCAAATACTGTAATTGCCCTTGTCAGTATGCACAATATAAAAATATTTGCAACGCACTATATTCTTAGGGCATATTCCAAAATCATAGACAGCAGAATATATTTCGGGATACATATTGTCACTTCCTTAAATAATATTTATCCCTTAATATTATGACAAATACAATAAAAAAAGAACCTATCAAAGGATAGGCTCTCTAAATCAGTCTAAATTTATATCTGTAGCATCGCCACTAAGCATTTTGTCAGCTTCTTCTACTGTAATTGGCACAACAGAGAATGGGTGCGTAATACTTGCAGTTTTTGTTTCTCCGTCCCACTTAATACCAACAAATTCTACACTTTCAATAGCTCTTAAAGGCAACATAAATCTGCCCTCAATAATCTGCTGAGGTACTTCTGTTTCTATTTTCTTATCGTTGTATGTAAAATAGTTTTCTCCTGCTGTAAACTTTAAAACATCACTACCCTTTTTGAGAGTAGCAGTCTTTGTTTCAGCATCATATTCAGCAGTATATCCCATTTTTTCAAACACGCCACGAACAGGCACAAGAGTTCTATTATCTACAATAACGCCCTTTTGTTCTACTGGAGTTTTATCCACAACAACATTTACCTCTGTTGCTGCAAAAGCATTTACACTAAGAGCCATAACAGCCATAAAACAGCCAATAACTTTTTCATATTATACCTCCTAATTTATCTTTCCGATTCAATATTAATATAAGAAAAGAGCCTAAATAAATTAGGCTCTTTATTAAAGTTTCATCAAAATTCAATTTATTAGAATTCAATAGATGTATACTTGTTTGTAGTGTTGAACTTAGTAAGGTTTACACCTGCGCTTGTAGAAACTACATTTTCGCTATCAAAGGAAGCGATTTTAATTTCTGGTTTTTCGTACTTTTTCATTATCAATCTACCTCCTTATATTATTTAGCTATTGTACCATTAACTGTATTGTAGCTAGTTACTGTACCGTCCATAGTAAGGTTGATTGAACCAATCTTCTTGTCAGTAGAAGCAGTTGCACCAGTTGCAGAGTTAACTCTTACTGGGAATTCATAAGTTGTAGTACCATCAGCGTGTACACAAGCTGTAATTTCCTGCTTAGTAGAACCTACCTGAGCATATAAGCCCTGTACCCAGTTACCTGCTGGAAGTGCATCAGCATCAAGAACAACCTTGAAAGCACCCTGAGTAGCGTTAAGCTTTGCTGGGTCAGCCTTAAGAGCATGGTCTTCCATGTTACCATCAATATCACTGAAAGAAATAACTTCACTAGATGAACCAGTAAGTGCTGTATTTAATTCATCAGCAGTAACATCCTTTGTTACTGAACAAACGATATATGCTTCTGGATCGTCAGTAGTGCTAATAGTTAATGCATTAGCCCAAACGGCTCTTACACATCTAACGCCATCCTTAACATAGTTAGGATTAATTGTCCAAGAACCTGGATATGTCTTCTTACGACCAGCCTTGTAAATATTCTTTACAACAACATCTGTACCGTCATCTTCAGTAATGATTTCACCTAAACTTTCAAGATTAGCATACTGGTCATCTGAAAGGTCAGTATCAGCATAACCGATACTTAAAACATCTGTAAAGTTTACATCAAATGTAAGTGAATCAATACCACCTGTTGATGAAAATACATCTACAGGAATAGCGAGAACATCACCAGCTGTTAAAGTATCTGTAACTTCTTCGCCTGTTGCTAAATTAATAGGAGTGCGAACTGCAAAGCCATTATCTGCTGCTGAAACAACAGATGAGCAAGTTGCTACTGTAGCAGCTGCCAAGCACACACTTAAAACTCTCTTTAATTTCATACTTCTATATCTCCTCTACAAATAAACAATTATTACTCTTCTACTGGGAATGTAGAAATAAGACCGGCTACATACTTAGCAATTAAAGTTGCATCCTTTGCCTCTATACTACCATTACCATCTACATCAGCTGCCTTTATCTGAGTGTCTGTAAAAGTAGTTAAACCGGCTACATACTTAGAAACTAAAGTTACATCCTTCGCTTCAATTGCACCATTAGCATCTACATCACCGTAAACAACCTTTGTAGCTGTATCAACAGTTACAGTACCAGAAGCAGCTTCGATTGTACTTTTATCAGCTAAAGCTGAATCAGAATTAGCTACCTGAGCAACAGCAACTTTTACATCAGTAGAACCAGTAGCATTTGCATTAACTGTAAAGTCTACAGTTGCAAGTGTACTTGCTTCAGTTACATTAACAGGTGAAGCTGCAGCCCAACCTATAAGAACTTCATCATTGCCTGTTTCATTATCTTTTAAATCAGCTGTAAGCACGCCACTATTAAAGCTGTCACCAACAGTTGCATAAGTGTTGTCGCCTACTTCGTCAGTTCCCTTTACCACTGGTGTGAGCACAGATGAATCATAGCTAATAGCTATAGCATAGGCGTTCACATCTGTAGATGTTTCTCCAGCACTTGGAGCAACAGTAATAGGTACTGATACTACATTACCTGCTGTAGCATTTTCACTACCTGCTGTAAATGTAGCGGCATTAGCACAAACACAAGAGCCAATAACCATAGTAGAAGCTAATACAGAGCATAATAAACTTCTGAATTTCATAATTAACCTCCTTCTTTTATAATAGAAACATTTTCCTCACCTTTAGAAAAAATTTCCTTTATAAAAGTATACCCTTTTCTTATTAAAATTGCAAGGGTTTATACAATTTTTTTGTGAATATTTTGTGTATTCATTTATTCTTGCTATAAACCCTCGCCCAAATCAACTAATTTTGCTATAAAATCTTATTACTTAACAGTAACCTTGTATAATAATGAGTTATAATCTGGAGTTACAGTAATTGTACCCTTACCAGTTGCAACAAGTTCGAAAGCTGTTGTTGCAGTCTTTCTGCCACCAAGGTTAGCATCTGCTGGAGTAATATCAGTTACAGTACCACTTTCGTCAGTAAATGTAGCCTTAATTACACCCTTGTTTGCTGTATTGTTGTTACCAGCGATGAATACGCTTGCTGTTAAAGCATCAGCAACATCAATAGTAATTGAACTATCAGCTGCTACATTTACAGTCTTTGTAAATGCAGTACCATTAGCACTTTCTGCTGCGAAAGCTGTGTAACTACTGCTGTTTGTTGCAGTTGTAAGCTTACCACCATTTAACCAAGTTGGTACGCTATCGTTTTCAGCTGACCAGCTGTCACCACTTACAGCAAATGCCTTGTCAGCTGGTGCTGTTGTAGTAGTTTCTGTTGTATCATCAGCCTTTGTAGTTGTTGTAGCTGTTGTTGCTTCTGTTGAAGTTTCAGTTGTTGTAGTTGTAACAGTTGTTGCATCAGTTTTTTGGTCTGCTAATGCTACATCAGTACCGATTAAGTAGAAGTTGATACCACTCTTACCTGATACTAAATAATATGTACCTGCACTTGGAATTGCAATTGTGTACTTAGCAAATGTTGTACCAGATACTGTTACTGTACCTACTGTTGTACCTTCTGCATTAAGTAAGTTTACTGGTCTGTCTTCCTTGTTACTACCACTCATTGCATAGAAGATTACATTACCTGCACCAGTTGTTGTGAATGAGATTGCTCTCTTATCAACTGCACCAGTACCGTTTGTCTTTAATCTCTGTGTAAATGTGTAACCATCTAAGCTCTTGCTGTTTGCTTCAACTGTTAATTTGTTTGTTGCATCTGCAATAAGCTTGAACTGACCACTTACTGTGTTAGCTGTAATATCGCCAGCTGTTAAATCACTTGCATTAATTGTTGCTACAATGTCGCCTGCTGGAGTTACTGTTGTTGTTTCTGTAGTAGCTTCAGTAGTAGTTGTTGTAGTAGCCTTTGTTGTTGTTTCTGTAGTAGTTTCTGTTGTTGTAGCCTTTGTTGTTGCTTCTGCAGAAACCTGTTCAAGAGTACCTGTTACTGTAATTGTACCAATGTTTACAGAAGAATTAAGACCACCGTTTGTAGATTTATCATTTGAATCAACATTTACACCCTTAATTGTGTAAGTACCTGCTACAAGTGAAGTAGCACTTAAATTGTTCTTAGCACCATTCTTATTTTCAACATCTAAAGTTGCAACTGTATCTCCATTTGAGTTAACAATCGCTACCTGTCTAGCATATGCACCTGAAGAAATAGCATTTGTTAATGCAACTGTACCATCAGAAGTAAGTTTGAACTGAACTGTCTTAGAACCACTAATCTGAACTGAACCACTTGCATTCTTAACGCCAGTCTTTGCAAGGAACATATTTTCTGTACCAACATTTGTGTCTGCTGTAAGAGCAGTGCCAGAAGTAGCATTAATATCAGTACCTGTTAATGTATAAGTCTTAGTTTCAGGTGTAGATGGCTTAGAAGTGTTACCCTTGTGGTTTAATACCCAAGTAGCATCAAGTACATTGATTACACCGTCGCCATTTGCATCTGCAGCATCTTCATCATAGAATGTTTCGTCCTTGATACCCTGAATGAACTTCAAGATAAGGGCTGCATCCTTTTCATCAATCTTACCGTCTTTGTTTACATCACCCTTAGTAGAGTAATCAACAGTAGTTGCTTCTGTAGTAGAATCTGTTTCAGTAGTAGTTGTTGTTTCTGTTGAGGTTTCAACTGAACCACCGTTTGCTGTAACTGTTACTGTACCATTAGAAGTAGTGTAGTTTGCAACTGCAAGTTTACCACCCTTTAATGTATTTACAGTAATTGCAACAGGAGTTGCACCTTCCTTGTTTGCTGTAAATGTTACTTTTACAAGAACTGTACCGTTTGCGTTAATTGTATCAGCAGGGTTGATACCAGCAATTCTTACTGAACCGTCAGTAATGTTGCTGTTGATTGTAGCCTTGCTGTCATTGATTATGTCGCCGTTTTCAACCTTAGTAGCTGTAAGAGCAGCTGAGTCATAAGTTAATGTAATGTTGAAGTCTGCTAAATCAGTCATACCTGTCAACTTAACAGGAACTGTAACAGCAGAACCATTCTTAACTGTTTCATTGTCAACAACAACCTTTACACCATCAACTGGAGTAGCTGTTGTAGCTTCTGTAGCTTCCTTAGTTGTAGCTTCTGTTGTAGATTCAGTTGTTGTAGTAACTGTTGTATCGCCACCGTCAACTGCATAGCTCATTACATAAAGATAAACATTAGTTGTACCCTTAGTAATTGTATGAGTACCAGCTGTTAAATCAAATACATTAAGACCATCAACTACATCTTGTTCTTCGCCATCAATCTTGATAGTTCTTGAGCCAGCTGCACTTAATACTAACTTTAACGCACCATCTGCTGGAGCATTAACTGTAATGTTAGTAGATGATTCCATCTTAATACCACTATTATAAGTTACCCCGTTATAAGTATACTTATTTGTTGTATCATTACCACTAATATTGAAGATGTTAGAATTTGCAGCAGCAACATTATTACCACTTGCATCTACACCATCATCATGCCATACATAACCGTCATCAACAACAGTACCTGATGTAGTAGTTTCTGTAGTACCGTCATCACCAGTATTAGCCTTTGTTGTAGTTTCTGTAGTAGCTTCTGTTACTGTAGGAGCATTAGGGTCGTAAGCAACAACCTTTAAGTCATCAAGGTAACCATCCTTCTGAGTGTTACCAGACTTAATTACATAAACACCTGCTGGAATGTTAGAAACAGTAGCTGTCTTGCCACCAGCAACAGCAAGTTTAAGTTCGCCATAAGCATCGTAAAGTTCGATACCGTAAGCACTTGATGCACCAGCTGTAATAGTTACATTTGCACCAGTATTTACCTTAAAGATAACACCGTTATCTCTAATCTTCATATTTGTTGCTGTGTTAGAAATCTTAGCAATAGGAGTAACTAAAGCATTGCCCATATTGTACTGTGTATTAGCAGTTAAGCTAGTATCGCTAATCTTCTTTGCCCAGTAATTTGCATTAGTTGGGTCTGTGCAATTTAATTCATATGGAAGAGTTAAAGCATTTGGATTTTCAGTTACAATAGGCTCTGGAGTAGGTTCCATATTGATTTCAGATGCAGTCTTCATAACACCTGCAAGGTTAAGACAGTCTGCCTTTGCCTGAATAGGTGAAGTAGCTGTATATTCATACATATCGCTACCAGTTTCAAAACCTGCATAAGGGTTGCCACTGCTGTCGCTTACCTTATCAGTCTTGTTTGTAACCTGCTGTGCAGCATTTGTACCATTACAACCTGCAAAGCTATCATTATAAGACTTAACAGTTGCAGAACCTTCTTTTGCTGAGTCTACAGGGTTCTTACAAGCACCGAAGTAGTTACCTTCAGAGAAAATGTAAGCATGAGCTCTTGGAGAAATAGCATAAGAAGTAGCACCATCAAAGTATGTATTGTAAATGTGGATGTTAGCCTGTCTTGATAATGGCTGTCTTGATTCAACCTTTTCGTACCAGTTGTGATGAAGTGAAGCATCATACTGAATACTAGAACTTGAAGAACCAATAAGGTTTGTCTTATGGTTGTTTATATAATGGTTATAAGCCATTGTGTAACCATAGCCACGCTTCCAGTCACAAGAACCATCACCTTCTGCCTTATCTGATTCGGCAGGGTTCTTACAGAAACCTTGATGGAATGTATTGTTATGTACCCAACTAAACTTAATTGGTGCATAACCGTTGCTTTCGAACCATTCCTTAGTCTGTGGAGATGAAGAAATAGCACAAGTACCTTCAAGACCGATAGCATCTTCAGGAGTATTTGTGAAGTTAAGGTTTCTGAATTCAAAGCTCTGACTTGTATAACCTGTCTGGCTGATAATCTGAATACCCCAACCATCAAGAGTTGCGTCATCACCAATACCTTCAATTGTTACATTTGATGACTTGTATACTCTAATCATCATACCGTTATCGCCCTTAGTACCACCGTTTGTAGTAGTATTGTAACCAGTAAGACCCTTAATGTTCTCTGCTGGTGGGTTGTTACTTGTGTTAGAGTCACCACCTCTGATTTTACCAACAAATCTTACATCAAGAGGGATACCTTCTGCTCTTAACTGCTGAACAATATCAATCTTGCCACCACCAGTTACACCGTTGGCATCTTCTGACTTGTAGTTAAGGATATTACCAATACCAGCTGGATACTGGCTACCAGTGTAACCAGGAAGCTGTACTGTATTCTTGTTTTCTTCTGTTACATAAACAACAACAGCATTAGACTTTAATGTACCGTCATCATTGTATGCACCAATACCAGTTACGCCTTCCTTATGAGCATCATAGTGAGCATAACCACTTCTATCATATTCATATACCTTAATGTTGTCCTTAGTGATTGTACCACTATTTGTTGTAACAGTTAAGTTATATGTACCTGCCTTTAAACCAGGAATATCTAATCTTACATTAGAACCGTCCTGTCTTACAAGGTAAGTTAAATCATCGCCAGTAAGTGAACCACTTGCTGTACCACTATAGCTAACAGCTGTAACATCACTCTTGTTACCAGCCCATTCAGCATAAAGTGTTTCAAACCAACCACCTGCAGCACTAAAAGATGTAGCCGCAAAAGTGTTTATAGGCATAGCAGTAAAGCTTGTTGCGAGCATAGCTGCTGCAAGTACGCTACTGATAGCTTTCTTAAAACATTTTATCATGTTTTTGTTTCCTCCCTTTAAATTTAGAAGTATCTCCCCTGCCATAGGCAGGAGAGGAAAAAGTTTCACGACCTATGTCGAATTATAAAGACTTGATTAAGCCATTTAAGAACTGGCTAATCTTGTAAGCATCGTCAACATCAACAGTCTTGTCACCTGTTACATCGGCGTTTGTAGCATTTGTTACAGCTGAAATCTTGCCAACTGCAAAATCCATAATCATTGTAACATCAGCTGCGTCAACCTTACCACTATCATTAGCATCACCCTTGATTACTTTAGGTGTACTACCGTTTGGAGTGTATGCAATGTAGAAGATGTAGTTTGAACCACTACCCTTAGTGATTTCGTAAGACTGAGAACCGTCTAAGCTGATTGTTGCAACACCATCAGAACCTATTGTAATTGCCTTATCGTTTAATTCAATAATACCACTATACTGAGGGTTAGTAACAATTGTTAATGTACCAGCAACACCGTCTGGGTCGAAGTTAACAGCTGTCTTAGATTCCATCTTTAATGCCTTAGTAAGTGTTAAGCCATTGTAGTTTACAGAACCATAGCTAGATGTTAATGTACCAGTAATAGTATAGAAAGAACTGCTAGTACCGTTTAATGTAAAGTTATGAACCTGAGCACCTTCAACTGGAGCAATAGTTGTACCTTCTGTTGAAGATTCCTGACTGTTAGTTGTAGTTTCAGTTGAACCATCTTTGTTTGTAGTTGTTTCTGTTGTAGCACTTGTAGTTGGGTCAGTAGCACCTGTACCGTTACCACCAATAGACTGAATAGTAGTCTTGTAGTTTACAACTGCTGTTTTAAGAGCTGTAATTACAGAGTAGTTTCCATCTTCAGTAGAATTATCAAATTTCCACTTGAAGTCACCACCGTTTACACGACCAGCATAAGTTGTAACCTTTGCAGGTACATCAGCTGGGTCATCAACCTGTGCATCTGATACATTGATACCAAAGTTAGCATCTGTATCGAAGTTGTTGTATGTAGTGCCACCCTTTTCAGTTGTTTCGCTTGAAGGAACCTGTGCAGTTCTGCTAGTTACTTCATAAGCATCATAGCCTGTTGAAGCTGGGTTATTCTGAGTATAGTAGCTGAATACTCTGTTTTCATTTACCATTTTGTTGTTGTATGCCTTAATGATACCACCGTTTTCACCAGAGAATGTACCCTGACCTAAGGCATCAGAACCCTGACCAGAACTCATCATTGGCTTAGAAACATTTCTAAAGTAGTTTGCTTCAACGAAAGCAGAAGCACCCATTGTTACACCAACACCATACTTTGCATTACCATCAAAGTAGTTGTTATAAATATGTACAGACATTGTTCTGATTCTTGGATGTCTTGAATCAGAGTGGTCGAACCAGTTGTGGTGATATGTAATTAATGAAGAAGTTACTTCACTCTTCATACCACAAAGTGATGACTTACCATTATCAAAGAAATGGTTGTAAGAAATTGTTACATAAGTTGACTTACCCTTAACATCTACAGTACCATCACCCTTTGCCTGGTCAGCGTCGCCACCAGTCTGACCATAGAATAAATCAAGGTTATGAACCCATACATTACAGTTGCCTGTATCAAGAGAAACTGAGTCATCTAAACAAGCCATAACTGCAAAATTTCTTAATTCAAGGTTACCAGCATTTCTGATAAGCATACCGAAACCATGGATACCTGAGTCTTCACCAATACCTTCAATAGTACAATTAAGGTCAGCATAATTACTCTTACCTTTAATCTGAAGACCTTCTGCACTAGAGCCAAATGAATCCATATCGTCTGCATTAATCATACCTACAATACGAATATCAATAGGAGAAGTTTCTGTACCCTTCTGTAAACCATAAACGATATCCTGTAAACCAGTGTGTTCTGCACCACCTACATTAGCCTTTACAGTTTTAGCAGTAGCAGGTGTAACATAAATAACCTTAGCACCAGCCTTTAATGTACCGTCTGCATTGTAAGCACCAGCACCTTTATAAGTAGACTTTGGTGAAAATGCTGAACCAGCTCTGTCATAAGCCTGAACTGTTAAATTAGTTGCAGTAACAGCATCAGCTGCTACTTCGCTACCATTCTTCATTGGTACAACCTTCATATCGTATGTACCAGCAGCAAGACCAACAGCATCTGCTCTCCAACAATCAGAATATCTTCTGATAAGTGGGTCGTCAAGCTGTGTCCAGCTAGAATCGCTTGACTTCTTAACATAAGCATTATAGCCTGTGTAAGATGAATCACTAACAGACCATTCAATGTAAGCACTTTCAAGCCAGCCTTTACTTTCTGTGACTGAAATTCCGCTTGCTGCATATACAGTAGCTGGAGTAGTAGCAAAAGGTACTACAGCAACGCCTGTTGTAATCATACAAGCAGCTAACACTGTGCTTATGAATTTGGACAAACCTTTTTTCATAAACTTTTTCCTCCCTTTAAACACATAAAGTTTATATTTTGCATAAATACTATACATATATTATACCTTGAAAGTCCCCGTTATTACTCACAGCGATTATCAACATACAAGATACATATAGGTACTCACGCTGATACTAATTAAGATACCACTTTGCAATAAAAGTGTCAATAAATTAATTGTTAATAAAAATTTTTCCATATTTTAAACAATTCTTAAGTATTGTTTTTGTTCACTTTAACAATAGTATTGTACCTTTTTTTTACCCATTATCAAATTTTGTGTATTATTGTAATTTACTAGAATTTTTTTGCCATTTTCTATTATAGGCATATTGCCGGTTTTACACTAATATAATAGAGAGTATCTACTATATATAATGTAGTGAAATACGGTATTTTTTATAGCTTAATTTCTTAAATATGTACCTTATTTCAATTTTGATTTACAAATTATTCATATTTTACAATATATTATCACAATATTAATGAAAAGAGGTTTCAATAATATGAAGAAAAAGCTTTTCATTCTTATATTTGTGACCTGTGCCATATTCCTTACAGGTCACAAAAGTATAATGTAACCGTTGCCCACGATGTTTCTTTCCTTGAAATAGGTGACTCATCATTAGTTACTGAAGAAACTCTGCAGGAAACACCCTCACCTATTACAAATGTATCAGCTTTGCAAAACCTATCTACTTTAAGACAGAACTACTATGCTGTAGATAAAAAGACTGGTATGACTTCAGATTTATTTGACGTAAATTCCTTTTTATCTACTGATTTAAAGATACATGCTGGGAAAAAGCCTACTATTCTTATTTTTCATACCCACGCCCACGAAATGTTTGCCGACAGCAAAGATATATCTGAGGGTATAATAGGTGCTGGCAACAGATTAGCTAAGGACCTTGAGGAAAAGTACGGCATTAAATGCCTGCATATTACTGACAGCTTTGACACAGTAAATGGCAAAGTGCAACGTGACGGTGCTTATGAAAGAGCTGAACCTGTCATTAAAAAGGTTCTTGCCGAAAATCCTTCTATAGAATTAGTAATAGACTTACATAGAGATGGTGTAAATCCTAATCTCCATTTAGTGACAACAGACAATGGCCAACAGTGTGCAAAGGTAATGTTTTTTTAATGGTCTTTGTAAAAGCAAACCAATGGCAAACTTCAAAATATACCGGGGCTTTCAAATCCATACATAAAAACAAACCTTGCCCTTAGTTTTCGTATGCAACAAAAAATGAACGAACTATATCCCAATTTAACTAGAAAAATTTATCTCAATGCCTATAGATATTCTCTCCATATGAAAGATAAGAGTATGCTTATTGAATTAGGAGCACAGACAAATACTGTGGAAGAAATAAATAACTCCATTGACAGATTAGCGAAAACAATATCGAGGTAACGAAAT
>ENA-OQDL01001403-OQDL01001403.1-human-gut-metagenome-genome-assembly--contig:-NODE-1403-length-12015-cov-3.377692_pt1 | contig 12015 bp, 10 predicted proteins | sample MGYA00242782_ERZ504609 | MGnify/ENA primary metagenome ERZ504609 (study PRJEB26092, sample SAMD00036320) | human gut metagenome | host: Homo sapiens | study: EMG produced TPA metagenomics assembly of... | reverse complement strand
AGTAATTTTTGGGGTAAAAAATTAAAAAAGGAGAAGGAATAGTATGCGAAAGAAAAAGTTATGGAAAAAGCATTGTGCGCTGGGAATGGCGATTGTATTGGCATCCGGCAATGCAGTAACTCCGGCCCTGGCTGATAACACAGCCGTACAGTGACAATGACACCGAAAATGATAATAAGGCGGAAAACTTGGATTTTGAAACCAAGGATGACGAAACCGATCACCCTAACAAAGGAGACTCCGAAGGCGATAATAATACGGAAAACAATGCCAAAGGACGACTCCAACAAGGCAGATACAGATCAGTCAGAAAAAGAATGATCCTGAAAAATTCTGGAGAGGATGCCGGAGATCCTGATAAAGAAGGAACAGACAAAGATACCACCGGATCCGACCAGACAGATGAAAAAGAGTCCGAAGCAGAAGATGAGGATAAAAACTCAGGATCTGACGATGAGGCAAAAGATGATGAAGTAAAAGATACAGATGAAAATGAAAAACAAGGATCCGGAACAGTCTGATACAGATAAAAATGAAGACACTGTTAAAGATCCGGAACAAAGCGATGTTGTAGTGACTCCTAAACAGCCGGTACCAGTAGAAAAAGTTCAAAAGAAAAAAATCGAAGAAATCGAATTGTTAGAACTTCCAGATATCCGACTGAAAGGTGCAACTGTTAAAGTAAAATCTGACTCTGCTTTTGATCTTGAAGATGCTCTTGCCGATGCTCTTTTGGACGAAGATGAGGAAAGACCGGATCAGTGGTTTTATTACTACGAACGCAGTGATAAAAGTAAAAACTGGATAGATATTAATGGTGAAACATTAAAAAGATTAGGAAAAGATGTTCAGTATGGATCTCTGGAAGATTATATTTCTAAAGGAACAAATCCAAGCATTAAGATCTGTATTGGCAGAAAATTATCAACATCCTTTGGAACCTCTAAAACAGAAGTAGTAGGAAGCAGTGTTTCCGTCAAAATTTATCAATGCTGCTACCGTAACCATAAATGGTCTTACAGATCATGGCAGTTCTAATTCCATTGATTCATTTGTCAAGTACGGAACTGAATTTTTAATTTTTCTATCACTCCAGATGCAGGATATGTTCCAACTGTAAAATACTCTGCACAGGATGAAAACGGAAATGAGATCATTGAGGAAGAAACATTAGAAGCGGATATTTCTCCAGATGAAAATAATAGCAGCTATCATTATACCATCAATGGTGAAAATATCATAGATGATATACAAGACATACAAATTGAAGTATCTTACGAGAAAACATTGACGAGAACGGTTGAGATCACAACAAATGGCGGTAACGTTTCTGTTAATGATAAAGCAGAGTCTGATCAGGCCAGTGTTGAAATTGCGCCAGAGTCCCGTTCCATCAAATTAAAACCACAGGATGGATATGCCATCGAGTCTATCAAAGCAGACGAAACAGAAATTACTTTAAAAGATAGTGATTTCCAAAATTATGCTTATACCTATATTGCAGACAAAGATGAAATTACAGAGGATGCGGAGCCTCTTCAGCTTACTGTAACGGTGAAAAAAAGTAGAACTGGTTGGAAAAGAAGGAACACCGGAGGTTCAGTGGATAAAAGATACCACAGAATTAGACGATGATTTTATAAATCTTCTGAAAAATGCAATTGTTGATACCGAAAACAGCTATCCAGATCTGGATGAAATGGATAACAAGTACATTAAAGTAGAATATCTGGCAAGAGAGGGACTGTTTGGAAATAATACCTATGCGGAACTGGATTATATCCCAAGTGGCTTAGCCGGTGCTGGCGCACATAAATTTGGTGAGAATACAGATGCTAATGGCAATTCAACGGAAACGATCCGTATTTCCTTAACAGGAAATAGCCGTTATAAGGATGCTTCTGTTGAGAAGAAAGTTGTGTTAAAAGATATTCGTGAGGATGCCTCTTTTGCACTTCAGGATGAAACAGAAATTGCTTATACAAGTGATTTAGCTGCTTTTAAACAGACTGTATATGATCAGATCGTATGGAAGAGTGCTGGTGCTAAACCTGAAATCGGTAAATTTAAAATAGAAGTAAAAGGAAAACTGACAGACTATTCCCTTGAAACAGCCCAGCTCCTTGGACTGCTGAATGTTGACAAGACTCCGGAATTAAAGATTACCTTTGCCGGAAATGAAGCCTACCGTGAAGGAGAAATTACTGCTTCTGTTAAAATTGTGGATCCACGTCCAATTGGTGAGTTTACGATCATGACTACACCAATTACTTATACTTCGGATGTAGAGAAACTGAAACAGGAGCTTTATGACAGAATCACATGGACCAATGGTGTAAAACCTTCTATTAATCAGTTTACCATGCAGGTAAAAACAGGAGAAATCAAAACAGATGGACTTCCTAATGTCGAATTTTATGTTAATCTGGACAAGGCGCCATCCACCAATCTCTCTGTTGGTACAAGAACATTTAAGGTGAAATTTGCAGGAAACGAAGAGTTCCGTGGTAAATGAAGTGGTTGCTGATCTGGAAGATCGTAAAAGCGAAAGCCTCCATTTCTGTTAAAAACAAAAAAAATTATTTATGGTGATCAGATTCCAGAGGATCTGGTAGAAGTTGTTCCTTCTGATGCCGGAGTATTAAAAATCTATGCTGGTGTAAATAGTGACCTGGCTGCTGCTATTTGCATACAGTTCCCATCTTATATGGTTAATATTCCTGTAGTCGGAAACGTTGATCTGGCAGAGTACCTGGAAAAATTGCTTGGTGAAAGTGCATCTATAGATGATCTCCTTGAAAAGCTGAATTCAACAGAAGGGCAGGCTGTTTTATCTATATTAAAGGCAATTGGTGTGGATACAGATACTTTCATGAAAGCTTTCCAGACCATCAGCGATTACCTTCCAGAGAGTGTAACTTCCTTTAAAGTTACCTTTGGCGCTCCTCAAAAAGCAGGTGGTTACACAGTAATTGCCGCTGTTGTTGATCCAAATTACGAGGCTGCTGTTGGAATTGGCTCTTTGATCATTCTGCCAAAGACAGAAAATATAGAGTTGCGTTGGACTCAGGATTTCTCTGTATTAAGTTACAAAGATATTCCTCTGAATGATGACGGTTCTCTGGATGAAGAACAGGCCATGAAGCTGTTCGGCGCGGTTCTGATGGATAAAGAAACTGAAACCGTTCTTGATAGTAGTAAAGTGCGCTATTTGTTTGTTGGCAAAGATGGTGATAAAGAATTCTATCGCAGCAACAAACCATCTGCAAAGCCTGGTGTATACACAGAAACCGCCTATGTATTAAACGGAAATAACATGGATTGGCCTATCGTCCGTACCTATGTGATCGGACGCACAGCTGCACTTATTCAGTTTAAAGACGGACAAATGGAAACTGCGCCAAAAGAAGATAAGGAATACGGAACTTCCGAGGCTTTATTTGCAACAAAACATGTTACTTACAATGGGGAAGCACAGGAGTTTAAAGCCGGCCTGTACCTTGCTGCAACTCCGGAAACAGAAATAGAAGATGCGGACATCCAGTATCGTTATTACGATGTTGTGACAGGAACTTACCTGGAAGGACTTCCTGTAAATGCAGGTATTTATCGTGTTACTGCTGATTTTAAAGGAAATGGACAGTATACAGATGCTGCAGACCAGACTGGTTATCTGATCATTGAAAAGTCCCAGCCTAAATTTGTGCTTGAAGAACAGCAGAATTTTACATACAATGGCGAAGCTCAAAAGATCATGGTTCAGTCTGTAGAAGATCAGGATCCTGAAACAAAGTATTCTGTTCTGTATAAAAATGACCAGACAGACGAAAATGCTTCCCTGGAAGCTCCCGTTCATGCAGGAACCTATCGGGCTATCTTAGATCTGCCAGAAACAGCAAATTATGCTGCTGCCCATGCAGAAGTGATCATGAACATCATTCCTGCAAAGGCAACCATCGAGATCCATCCGGTTTCTTTCAGCTTTGATGAACAGACCCATGGAGGATCCTATTTGGTATATGGTATTAGAGATGAAATTCCTGAGCATGAAGTAAGCTACAGTACAGATAATGAAATATTTGTGGCAGACGAGCCAATGGCAGTAGGTACTTATGCAATGCGAATTCAGATCACAGATCCTGACTATGAAAATGATGTAGAAACACAGGAAGATGCAGTTGTCATCAAGGAAAAGGAAATTGTTCCTGTAATTGCAGAAGCGTGCCTTGATATTCAATATGTATGTAATGGTCAGATCGTAGGACATCAGCTCGTAAAAGTAGAAGGAAATTCCGGTGATCTCTGCCTGTTTACAGATGAAAATGTAGTGTTGGAAATTCCTGAAGGCTATGAGAAAGAAGCTGGTTTCGGAAGTATTGAAGTTCCTTATGGCGAAACAGCGCAGACGATTGTTTCTGTAAAGCTCAAAGAAACCCAGGATGATAATGAAAAACCTGGTGATAACGGTGACAACGACAACAGCGGAGATAATGACGATAACGGAAGCAATGACAATAACGGAAATAGCGGTAACGGAGGTAATGGCGGATCCAGTTCATCTAGTGATGGTTCTTCCTCTTCCAGCCGTAAGACCATTATTTCCGAAAGCGGAAGCTGGCGTCAGGATGAAAAGGGTATCTGGTTTGAAAGAGCAGCTAGCGGATATCCGAAAAACTGTTGGAGTTTTATTGATGGAAAATGGTTCCATTTTAATGCAGAAGGATACTTAACACTTGGCTGGTACCTCTCAGAAGACGGAAAGTGGTACTATTGTGCTCCAGACGGAACATTGGGCACACCGATCGGAGCTATGTATACCGGATGGCTTAAGGATGGAGCAGATGGTTACTGGTATTATCTGGATCCAAACACAGGAGAGATGTTAACAGGCTGGAGAGAGATCAAGGGACAGTGGTACTATCTCAACCCGGAAACTCTTGGTGACAGTGGCTGGATGCAGGATTCTTCAACAAAGCAGTGGAATTATAATGTGAAAGCCGTTATGCCAAAAGGCGCACTGTATGTCAACACACAGACACCAGATGGTTATTTCGTAGATGAAAATGGTGTTCGCAGATAATTTCTAAATTAAAAGGCAATGCAGAGTCAGATGTTTTTCCGGTTCTGCATTGCCTTTTTTAATTTTACGAGTAATTTGCCTTTGGGCGCTGATTTTAGGGGTGATCCCTTGATTTTCTCTTAATTTAACCGCATTACGGGCGCTGCGTCGACGCTCGTCTTCAAGAGCAGCATAATGCTTTTTAGTGGTATTAACATCGGAATGGCCAAGAACATCTGCTACCAGATATATATCACCGGTTTCCCGGTAAAGGTTAGTACCATAGGTGCTGCGAAGCTTATGCGGAGTGATCTTTTTTAACGGCGTAACGATCTTTGCATATTTCTTAACTAAATTCTCCACGCTGCGCACATTCATACGTTTTTTCTGGAGAGAGAGGAAGAGAGCATTTTCACTGCCCTCTTCGGGGATAATGTCATTTCGTTCATCCAGATAGTCCTGTAGCGCCGTTTCTACTTCCGTACCAAAGTAAACAGTAACTTCTTTCCCGCCTTTCCGGTGAATATGGATCCCACCATTTTTGAAATCAATGTCATTTATGTCTAATCCTACACATTCAGAAACACGGATGCCGGTTCCGAGAAGCAATGTGAGAAGAGCGAGATCGCGCAGTTTAGTCCGGTTGTGAAACGCTTTCTGCTTATCAGTCAGACCATCCCCTTGTTCCACTGCATCCAGAAGAAGAGCAACTTCATCAATATCAAGACGGATGATTTCTTTTTCATGAAGTTTGGGAAGCTGGACCAAAGCAGCAGGATTTGTTTTCAGTTTTTCTGTACGGAAAAAGTAGTTATAAAAGCTTTTAAGGGAAGAGATCTTGCGCATAATTCCCCGTTCTTTATTAACAATTTCCTGATTGTGCTCATTAAAGCGATATTTTAAATATTCCATATATTCTTCCAGATCTGTTACCGTGATCTGATCCAAATGATCTAATGTAAAATCCATTCGTTCCATTTTGGAAAAAACCGGATTTTCCTTTTTGAGGAAATCGAAAAAAACAGAGAGATCATAAGCATAGGCAATCCGGGTCCTGGTAGAAGTTCGTGGTTCGATCCCACGAAAAAATTCTGTACAGAAGGGTGGGAGAGTCTTCGTCATTTCCCGCAGCTTTTTTATATTCTCAATATCTTTTTGTTCGTAATAGGGTAGTGTCGTTGCCATAATTATGTATGCCTCATTTATAATTTATATATAATAAATATTTTCAGATTATTTTGTATTATTATTTAGAAAGCCTGGGCCAGTCTTCAAAATTTCCGTTAATGACCGCATGAAATAAACGTTCACGGACACCGGGACTGTCCATATTCAGTGTCCGGATCAGATTTTTCACATATTCACGGTGTGTATGTCCATCCATAGGACATGGATTTTTACAGACTGGAAGCTGATATTTATTCCGGAAACCTTTTACATCCGCTTCGGAGACCAGCATCAAAGGCCGGATAACCGTTAAATCGGTACGATCCAAATGGGTAACCGGTGGAAAGGCATAAAATCGTCCCTCATATAAAAGCGACATTAAGGCAGTTTCGATCAGGTCGTCCTTATGGTGGGCATAAGCAATTTTGTTGCAGCCAAGTTCCAAAGCTTTCTGGTTTAGGGCACCTTTTCTCATTTTCGCACACAAAGCGCATGGATTAGACTCTTTACGGGCTTCAAACAGGATCTTTCCAATTTCTGTGGAGATGATCTCATAGGGAACATTAAAATCTGCGCAAAGGGCCTTTATAGGCTCTAAATTCATAGTATCTAAGCCCATATCTACAGTAATGGCAGACAGGGTGAAATACTTCGGATAAAATTTCTGAAGCTGTGACAGACCATAAAGTAAAGTAAGACTGTCTTTTCCACCGGAAATACCAATGGCAATATGATCACCGTTTTCAATCATCTGGTATTGGTCAATAGCCTGGCGGAGAAGGCTTAAGAGACGTTGGAGTTTCATTTGAGAGTGGGTCCTTTCTGAACGAGAATGAATAAAGATGATTTTGTTTTAGCATGTACGGATTATATTAATTAAAATAAATATAGAAATTTCAGAAAAATATAGAGATATTAAGGTATGGAGAGTGATATTCAACTATTCGCGAAACAATACTTTAACGAATAGTTAAACCGATTTCACATTATATTCTTAATAAACCACTTACATACATCCCAATATTTTCAATTATTTCCACATATATTTTATTTCATTTCATCTACGCATAAACTGACTAAAAGCCCTAGTTTTTAATCCAGGGCTTTTAATTACTGTTCAATCAATCCATTCTATTATCGATCATATACTACAATTGATCATTTACATTATTCTCAAGTATCAATATCATTTAAAAATCATTTAAAGCAAATCACAAAATCGTTCTCAAAATCCCGCTTAAATATCCCATAGCCAGTTTCTCATCCGGTCCATCGGCAGTCAGGATCAGGGACTCTCCCTGTTTGGCGCCAAGGCTCATCAGGGATAAAACGTTTTTGCAGTCGGCAACTCCCTTGGCACTTTCCAGTGTGATCTTGCACTGGTAGTCGGAAGCGGCACGGCTTAAGCTCATGGCATTGGCTGCATGAAGTCCGTGATTGGTAGAAATAACATAACGGCAGCTGATCATAATGGCATCTCTTCTTTCGCAATAATGTTGTTTTAAAAACTCGTTTATTTGTTATTTATTTATCTTTTGAAAGCATTTTAACACAGACTTTTGACAAATACAATATTGGAAATTAAACTCCCGGACCTATCGGATCTGTATTTCCTGTATTTTCACCAGAAACATTGTCATTTTCTGAATTTTCGGTTGTTTTCTGGACACCAGGTCCTTTGGAGGACTCATCCGCTGCCGTTTCCGCTTTTTCTGTTTCTTTTGGCTTTACAGTACCTGGGCCGCCTTCCGATGCGTTGGTAGTTTCTTTCTCTGTTTTGGAGTCGTCCAGTTTTTCAATAATAGCTGCTGTACTCTCTTCTGCTGCTGTTTTATCCGTTGTATCGCCGGTCTCCTCTGTTGTTTCTTCTGCTTCAGAACTTTCTTCAGCTGCTGTTTGTGCAGCAGTCTGGGCCGGAGCATTATTTTTACTTATTCCGGATGACTGGCTCTTGCTGTCTGATTTTCCGGAACCGGAAGAAGTCGGAGCCGCCTTACCACCTTCATAAAAACCTGATTCTTCAGCAATATGATCACTGATTTTCTTTACTGTAGAAGAAGGACTGTACAGGGCGTCTTCCCCATACAGGAACTGATGAAGGGTAACTACGTTGCTTTCCAGTGTTACAGGGATAACACAGTCCATTTTTCCCATTTTCTTTGTTTTCTGTGCAAATGGGAAGCCTGCTGTTTCACCAATATGATACTTACTTGCATTCTTTGCCATTGGAAGTACATCATCAACACCCACACTGGTGGAGATCTGTGGGAGGATCGCTTTTACCAGATTTGTACGGGTAGCAAGGTCTGCCTGTTTTGCTTTTTCAAGGGCAAGTGAAATAACCTTTCTCTGACGCTCTGTACGCTGGAAATCCGTATCCATGAGACGCAATCTACAGTAAGCTACAGCCTGTACACCGTCTAAATGGTTTGGACCTGCACTTGCCAGCTGTGTGGAACCAATGCCAGTAGAATTAACAGTTTCTGTAATAAAGGCATTAATATACTTAAATTCCGGCTGTGTGATCTCTATATCCACGCCACCTAAAACATTGATCGCCTGTGCAACAGCTTTCCAGTTAAATGTAGCGTAATCGTTGATCTTTACATCCAGGTTCTCTTCCAGGGCAGATACAGCCTGTTTATGACCGCCTTTGAAATAAGCCTCGTTGATCTTATGGTAGGTCCCCTTGGAGTCGATCTTTAAATATGTATCACGGTAAACGCTTACCAGTTTTATTTCTCCTGTTTCCTGATTGATACTGCAGATCAGCTGGACATCCGCCAGGGCGTTTTTCGTATTTCCGTCACGGCTGTCTACACCAAATACCGCAATATTCCAGTATCCCGTAGCTCTGTGAAGGAAAGACCAGCCTCCATATACACAAAGCACCACTAAAAGGCTTAAAAGAATAACTGGCCATTTTGCCTTTTTCCGCTTTCTGGATGTTTTACCAGGATTGTTTCTGCCGGTTTTACCCGTTTTGCCTGATGATGCAGAAGCTTCCACATTTCCTGTAGTTCCAGATGTGCTATAACGGTTGCTGGTTTTTCTTTTTCCCCTGCTTTGGTTGCTATATTCGCTATATCGGTGAGAAACACCTGCACTGCGGCGGTTGTCGTTTTCAAAAGGAACTTCCAGTCCGTCCGGATCCGGTTCTTCCTCATCTTCATAGTCGTAATCTTCTTCTTCGTAATAATCCTCGTCATATGTATGATCGACAGGTTTTGTCTGTCTTGGACGGTTTTTATAGTTTCTTCCTGTTCCCTGGCGGCGGGCCCGCAAACGCTGCAGTTCGTCACCTTCCTTATTTTCATGTAAACGCATGATCGGTTACCTCTATTCTTTTCTTTCTACTAAAAATAAATACCGTTTATTTTTCCCGGCGGTTTGGTCCACTCAGGTTTCCCGCGCTGACGCGCTCCACTGTCTGCTAACGCAGACGGTTCGTTCGTTGATGAGCTTGCGAAAAATAAATGCCACCTGCGGTGTCGCTTACTTTTCGCTGCGCCCATCACATTATAACATACCCTTTTAGCAAAATACAGTGTGAAACTCTTACAGAAACTTTAAGGCGGGCTGGGAAAAAGGCAGCATAATAGCGGCAAAATTAAGAGTTGACGCATATTGTAAATATGAGATATAATATACGGGATTTGTTTTTGGAGGAAACAGAGATAATAGTAAAGCTATAGCGCCATGCACCTGGGTCGGGTCGTGAACAGTAACGGATGAATGAATAATAACTTACTGCTGACACAGGTTAACGAGGTGGAGAGAGAATCGAACATATTCGGCGGGTGCTCTCCCATGCAGTCCGGGCGTGTTTTATACCGGAAAAATATGCGGGTAACTGCAAAACAAAGCTGGTATAACCGGACAGAACAGATACGAAAAGCAAAACGTCAAAACGAAATTAAAACAAGGTTAAAATGGAAGCAGACAGTCATATATCAGGGGGATCATATCCCTTTTCTTTGCGTACGCAATAGTCGGATATTTACGGCTGCTCTGGGAAAGGAATTGTATTATGTGCGGAATTATTGGATATACAGGGCCTCTTGAGGCAGATAACATACTTTTAAATGGACTGGCTGGTCTGGAGTACAGAGGTTACGACAGCGCCGGTATCGCTTATTTTGGAAATGACTCCAAGATCCATCTGATCAAAACAGTCGGTAAAGTAGCGGCATTAAAAGAACTGGTAAAACAGGAAAGCGACTGCTCTTCCCACTGTGGTATCGGACACACCCGTTGGGCAACCCACGGCGGTGTTACAACAGAAAATGCGCATCCACACCGTCAGGGACTGGTAACTCTCATCCACAACGGCATTATTGAAAATTATCATCAGCTTACAGAAGAATATGATCTGGCGGATCATCTGCTTTCACAGACAGACAGTGAAGTAGCTGCCGGTGTGTTAAATGCCCTTTATGAGCGTATGGATCATGATCCGCTTCTGTCCATCCGTCATTTTGTAAAAGAGCTTCAGGGTTCCTACGGCTTCTGTATCATGTTTGAAGACCGTCCAGGTGAGATTTATGCAGTACGCAATGTAAGTCCCCTTGTAGCGGCTTATACCCACTCAGGAGCAATGATCGCCTCTGACCTTACTGCTCTGATCGCTTATACAAAAGAATATTTTGTAGTGCCTGAGGGAAATATCGTTCGTCTGACTCCTTACAAGGTACGTGTTTATGATATGGAATTAAACCGTGTCGAGCCGGATATGATGGAAGTAAACTGGAATGTGGATGCAGCTATGAAAAATGGTTTCCCACACTTTATGTTAAAAGAGATCCACGAACAGCCGGATGCATTAAAGAATACCATTCTTCCCCGTCTTTCCAAGGGACTTCCGGATCTGACAGATGACGGTATTCCGGATTTTATCTTAAAAGACTGCAGCCGCATCCATGTGATCGCCTGCGGAACCGCCATGCACGCAGGAATGGTGGCAAGAGCTCTGATCGAACCTGGTATCCGTATTCCGGTCACAGTGTCTATTGCATCCGAATTCCGTTATGAGACACCTCTTATTGACGAAAAGACCCTGGTGATCGTGATCTCCCAGTCCGGTGAGACCATTGATACCCTGGCAGCTATGCGTCTTGCCCAGTCTTATCATGCACCGGTCCTGGCTATTGTCAATGTAAAGGGCTCCACCATTGCAAGAGAAAGTGACTATGTTCTTTACACACACGCAGGTCCTGAGATCGCGGTAGCCAGCACAAAAGCATATTCTGTACAGCTGTCTGCATTATACCTGATCTACTGCCGTATGGCTCTTGTTCGAGGCGTATACAGTCCAAAACAGGCTGAAGATTTTATGAAAGAACTCTTAGATGCCATCCCTGCTATGGAAGCTATGATCAGCCGCAGAGATGAGATCAAAAATATTGTTACTCATATTATTTCCAAAAATGACGCCTTCTTTATAGGAAGAGGTCTTGACTACGCCTTCTCCTTAGAGGGAGCCTTAAAATTAAAGGAAATCTCTTATATCCACGCAGAAGCATACGCAGCCGGCGAGTTAAAACATGGTACCATTGCACTGATCTCCGAGCAGGTACCTGTGATCGCCATTGCTACCCAGGAGCATATTTTTGCAAAAACCATCTCCAATGTACGGGAAGTAAAGGCAAGAGGCGCTTTTGTGATCCTCCTTGTAAAAGACTCTGCTGTGATCGAAGATGATATCGCCGATGTTCAGATCCGTATCCCGGATATTGCAGACAGCTTTACTGTGTTCCCGATCGCTGCTATCTTACAGCTGATCGCATATT
>ENA-OQDL01001400-OQDL01001400.1-human-gut-metagenome-genome-assembly--contig:-NODE-1400-length-12016-cov-10.658844_pt1 | contig 12016 bp, 15 predicted proteins | sample MGYA00242782_ERZ504609 | MGnify/ENA primary metagenome ERZ504609 (study PRJEB26092, sample SAMD00036320) | human gut metagenome | host: Homo sapiens | study: EMG produced TPA metagenomics assembly of... | reverse complement strand
TTGACGCAAAGCGATACAATGTATGTAACAGAAGGCAGCATTATTTTTCCGACACTTCGAAGGGCACTCATGAAAACCTGAGAGAAGCCCATAAACATAAAGGAAAATGAGACCACCTTCAAATACTCGCTGCCGGCAGCAATCGTATCCGGACTGTTTGTAAAAATCTTCATGATCGTAGTCGGCATGGAAAAGGAGATAACGAAAAATACAAGAGAAACGATCAGTGAGATCCGCTCCGCCAGGCCGAGAATCTTTTCTACTGTCTTTTTATCACCCTTTCCCCAGTACTGGGCACATAAAACCGAAGTACCTGTAGCCATGCCATAATACAAACAGAAAAGAATAAATGTGTACTGGTTGGCAAGAGATGAAGCTGACATGGCAGTCTGGCTTACATATCCCAGCATTACAGTATCCGCAACATTTACTAATGTTCCGATCAGATTTTGGATCATGATCGGAAATGCTAATTTTGATGCATATTTTAAAAAATCTTTTTTATTCAGCATCGGTCAGATCCTCCGTGAATTCCGATAAGATATTTACTTATAAAGAACAGTATATCATATACCCTACAAAACCGCGAGGTTTTTTCAGTATTCTTTCCAATATAATTCTCTATTGTATACTATATTTTACCCTCTGGTCATATTTCCATTGTACATAAAAAAAACAATATCACTTTAACGCAAAAAATCATTCTATTTTTTCACTTCTATGATATAATATTTTATTGTGAAACTAATAAAACGAGGTGAACCAGGTGAAGAAAAAAACAATTGTACCTCTTATCGTTTTTTTACTGGGCATATGCCTTGTTGGTTTAATTGTATACAAAATAGACTCACATGAAACTGAACAACAACACATAAAAGCACAATTAAATGCAACAACCTACGGCGAACGTATAAAAAATGAGATTACAAATGGAATTGCGATCACAGATACGCTAAAGCAGGTCCTGATCAGTGAAAACGGAAAGATCAGTCAGTTTGACACAATTGCGGAAAATATTATGTCTGACGTTATTGAAAGCATACAGCTTGCTCCGGATGGTAATGTAACAGATATTTATCCTTCTGAGGGAACGGAAGCGAGTAAGATCGATCTGCTCCAGGATAAAGATTGCAGCAAAATTTCCTGTTACGCAAGAGACAATCACGTGATCATTACACAAGGTCCTTTCGATTTAAAACGGGGCGGCTGTGGAATTGCTGTCCGCAATCCAGTCTACCTGAAAGATGAAAACAACCAGGAATATTTCTGGGGATTTACCATTGTTATCCTGCGTGTTCCTGACATTTTTTCAGATGCGATCAGTGCACTTTCGGATTTCGGATATGAATACAGGCTCTCAAAAACCGACGCTCCCTGGAGCGATACTTATAAAGTTGTTTATCAGTCAGACGACCAATTAACTCATACTGTTTCTTATGGTTTTACGATAGGGGAAGAGAACTGGACATTAGAAGTAGCTCCTGAAAGCGGATGGAGAGACCTTAGATTACTGGTAATCGTCGGCGGAATGTTTACTACTGTCGTTTTACTTTTCTCAGGTCTTACCCGGGTATGGTTAGTATCGAAAGAAAATAAAAACAAATTTCAAATACTGGCACACACAGATTCTCTCACCGATATTTACAACCGCTATGGATTTGATGAATTAGCCGAAAGAATGATCACTAAAAATCCAAAAACGCATTTTGTGGCCGCACTCCTTGATATTGATGACTTTAAGTTTATTAATGATATTTACGGACATGTCTATGGAGACAGGGCACTAAAGAGTCTTACAGATAGCATGAAGGCTTTTTTCCCCAAAAACACATTACTGGGAAGAAACGGTGGCGATGAGTTCTGCATTCTTCTGCCGGATCATACCTATAAAGAAGCGGGAGAACTGCTGCTGCAATTTACCAAGCTTCCAAAGACATTTTCATGTAAGGGAAAAGAATATCCGTTTTTTATTTCTCTCGGATATGCAGAATATCCAACCTTTGCATCCAGCCGTTCACAGCTTATGCGCTGTGCAGATGCAGCACTTTATGAAATAAAGCTTCACGGAAAAAACGGATGTATGGCTTACAGGGAGGGGCTCCGGTCAGGAGTCCGCAAACAGCTCGGATTTGCATTCAAGGATATCTCTGAACACCTTCCGGGTGCATTTATCATATACAGAGCGGACAAAGATGATGATGAACTCCTGTATGCAAACCATGAGTTCCTTCAAATGACCGGATATAAAAATATAGATGAACTCTTCAGCCTTACAAGGAAAAGCTTCCACAACCTGATCAGGGAAGATGAACAACAGCAGATAGAAACAAGCATCTGGAAACAGATCGATGCCGGCAATAACAATGACTATATCCACTTTCATCTTCGAAAAGCAGACGGCACTTACCTTTCTGTTCTTGATCACGGAAGGATTGTGGACAGCCAGCAATACGGAAGAGTATTTTATGTATTGTTTATGGACTGGGAAGCTATGCATGTTCATTACAGTGATAAATTTTCCGGCTAAGGTACAGACATCTCAGTCTGTATCTTAGCCGGCTGTTTTTTTCCTAAACAATTCAACATCTTATAATATGTATTCCATCTGCCTTTCTTTTGTCCGCATTCCCATTTTTTCATAAAATTTTTCTGCTGAAGTATTTCCTGCCCACACATTCAATGTCACTTCATAGCATCCCAGCTGCTTTGCTTCTTTTTTTACATATTCAAACAGGCTTTCCCCAATATGCTGTCCTCGTGTCTCCTGATCGACACACAGGTCATCTATAAAAAGAGATTTAAACGGTACCATATTGTTTGAAAAAGGCTGCTCCTTTAATTGACAAAATGCATACCCCACACAAACATCAGCCTCATCCGCTGCAACATATATTGGCTTTTCTTCATTTTTCAAAAGCTCTGCTAATTCGTCTGTCGTATATTTTGTTGTGCCCGGAATAAAGATATCAGGCCTTATATCTGCATGGATCTGCAGCACCTGTCCTAACAATTCCAGAATCCTCGGAATATCTTTTTCTTCTGCTTTTCTGATGAGCATTTTTTTCCTCCTGTTTTTCAATAACTGATTTCATAGATTCTTTATACATACACCATAATACCATCGTGTGAACGCTTATAACAATAAAATCTCTTTAAGCAGTCTCACTTTCCTTTTGCATTATAATGAAAAAGTTTATCGTTTTCCGTGATGTATATCACATTTTTATTCCTGAATCCGTATCATTACAGACAGTCAGCTCAAAATGGTTTCTGTTTGTTTTTATAAGCCCTTCTTTTTGCAGCTTTGATATCTCCGAAGACATTGCCGCACGGTCAATGCAAAGATAATCTGCCAGCTGCTGCCGGTCAAAAGGAATATCAAAGGATAACGATGCCTGTCTGATAGATACCGACGACAGATAGGACAACAGCTTATCCCTTGTCGTTCGCTTGCCCACATGTGTGATTTTATCGTTGAGGATCAGGATCTTATTTGCCAGGACACCGACCAGGTTACGGATCAGCTTCTGATGATGCTCACATACTATTGGGCAGGAAACCAGAAGCCTTTGAACATTTAATAAAATAATCTCACAATCTTCGTCTGCTACCACACTGACATTCAGAACAGCTCCCGGACTTGCCGCATATGGTTCACCAAAAAAATCTCCCGCATGACATTTTGACAGAATATTCCGATGTCCCCACAGGTCTTCCTGAATAACAAGAACACAGCCTGCCACCACAAGTCCCATTACTTCGGTAGAGTCTCCGGCTCTGAAAATATAAGAATCCCGTTTTCTGGAGATCGTTGCTGCATTTACACAATGCAGTATGGATAATATCTCATTATCAGTAAGACCTTTAAAGAAAGGGCTCGTTCTTAGAATGGGTAAATATTTTTTCAAAATTAATCCTCCTGTTGGAAATCAAACATACACGTTGTAATTATTATACTATACTCCTAACAGAAACCAAGGATAAATACTACTGGTCGAGGATAAAATAATAAGAAAGATCCTTCGAAAAAATCACAGAATAAAAGGAGAATACAATAATGGATAAAAAAATGTTTTGTTTTCAGTGTGAACAGACTGTCGGGTGTACCGGCTGCACCGGAAATTCCGGTGTCTGTGGAAAAAAAGCAGATACAGCGAAATTACAGGACGAACTGACAGGTGCGTTGATCAGTCTGGCTAAAGCTGCCGACAGCACGGAAACTATTTCAAAAAGAACCGGACAGATCATAATCGAAGGACTGTTTACTACAGTTACAAATGTAAGTTTTGACAATGCAGCAATCGAAAATATGATACAAAAAGTCAGAGCTGAAAAAGAAAGACTGGCTCCTGACTGCAGAACAAAGGAATATGATCTTCAGCAGCTGTGGAATGCCAATGAAGATATCCGCTCCTTGAAATCTCTTATTCTCTTTGGTATCCGCGGAATGGCTGCCTATGCCTATCATGCAAATGTTCTGAATTATGAAGATGCCGAAGTGAATCAGTTCTTCTGCGAGGCATTATCTAAGATCGGTTATGAAGAAAGCACAGAAGCACTGCTTTCCACAGTACTCAAAACAGGAGAGATCAATCTGAAGTGCATGGCACTTCTTGATAAGGCAAATACAGAAACCTATGGAACACCAGAGCCAACTGATGTTACACTTACGGTAGAAAAAGGGCCTTTTATTGTCGTGACCGGACATGATCTGAAAGATCTGCAGCTTTTACTTGAACAGACTGAGGGAAAAGGAATCAATATCTATACACATGGTGAAATGCTCCCTGCCCATGCCTATCCATTCTTAAAGAAATACTCTCACCTGAAAGGCAATTTCGGAACTGCATGGCAGAATCAGCAGAAAGAGTTTGACCATCTTCCGGCCCCGATTCTCTACACTACCAACTGTCTGATGCCTCCAAAAAGCAGCTACGCTGACAGAGTGTTTACAACAGAAGTGGTTGCCTTCCCGGGAGCTGTCCATATTGACGAGAAAAAAGATTTCACACCGCTTATTGAAAAAGCACTGGAGCTGGGTGGTTACAAAGAAGATCGGATGTTCTCCGGTATCAACGGTGGTAATAAAGTGACAACTGGTTTTGGTCATGCAGCTATCCTGTCCCATGCAGGTACTGTGGTAGAAGCCGTAAAATCAGGCGCGATCCGCCATTTCTTCCTGGTTGCCGGCTGTGATGGTGCCAAGCCAGGTCGAAACTATTATACGGAATTTGTGAAACAGACACCTTCTGACAGTATCGTTCTCACCCTGGCATGTGGAAAATTCCGTTTCAATGATCTCGATCTGGGAGAGATCGGTGGTCTTCCACGACTGATGGATATGGGTCAGTGTAATGATGCTTATGGTGCGATCCAGGTTGCTGTGGCACTTGCAGATGCATTTGGATGTTCTGTAAATGAGCTTCCGCTTTCCTTCGTACTCTCCTGGTATGAACAGAAAGCAGTCTGTATCCTGTTAACCCTCCTGCATCTGGGTATCAAAAATATCCGTCTTGGTCCTTCTCTTCCGGCGTTCCTTTCTCCTAATATTCTGAACTTTCTGGTTGAAAATTATGGTATTGCACCTATTACCACACCGGAAGAGGATATCAAAGCACTGATGAACCAGTAAAAGTAAATTTTTCAAAGCCTTTACAAAATCAACAAAGCCGATACAGGATTCCAAAAGTCCTGCATCGGCTTTATTTACAGGTCTGAAGACTCGGATCAGCCGACAACACTTTTAAACATGTGCAGCGATATTCTGATGGAGTTAAATGATAACGTTTTTTAAACAATCTGCAAAAATAATCAACGTTATGAAATCCGCTTTCATAAGCGATCGTTTTTACTTTTTTATTCGTATTTTTCAATAACCAGGAAGCTGCCTGAAGTCGATATCCTATCAGATAATTAACCGGTGTAGTATGTAAAAAACGGTGGAACAAATTAAGTGCAGTACTTTTGCTGATTCCTATATGCGAAGCAATTTCATCCAGAGACAAATTGCGATTATAGTTTTCATGTATATATTGCATGAGCAACTGCACCCTTTTCTGTGCAACTTCATCCACTGTCTGTACATCTCCTTTATCAGATAACTTTACATTTTCATAAAAAGTCAGCCATAAATCCTGCAGCAATGCCAAAGTAGCAAGTTCTCTTATTTTCTCATTCCTCTGTATTTCCATTATTTTTATCATAGTTTGTATGATCTTTGTTTGCCATAGTTCATCAGGCTGAAAACGCTGGAAATATATATTCGATGAAATGATTGGCAAAATATATTTCTTATAGATCAGGCTGTTCTCCGGCGCAATAAATTCCGGCATACATACAAAGTTAGGAATGATACCACCTGATGATGCGTAAAAGCGGTGCAATATTTTAGAATTAATAAAAATTGCTTCTCCTTCTGACAATATAATCTGTTTTTTCTCCTATTCCGCATGTAACTTGTCCGGACTCGACATATAAAAACTCAAATTCTCTGTGCCAGTGCCACTCAATACAATGAAAATCAAACAATTCCAGATTATCATAATAATACTGGAATGGATAATCACTGCTTCCATGCTGTTTAATTTCCATAAACTCCTCGTCTGTAAGTATTTATTATAATCCATCCCATATTCACGTTCTTTCATTTTTTACGATATTATACAGTATTTCTACAATTTAATTCAATGTATATATCTGATAATTTGCTATATAATCAAGTAAAAAAAGAAAATAGGTATTCATTATGATTTTTAAATGGATGAATGAAAATGAGATCAACATTGAGGGCGACAAAATTGAAATAGCCGCACCACCCAGAACAGACCTTTTTTGTGGAAGTATTGATGAATGTGAAGATTGAACATAAAACTGTTAAAAACATTCGGAGAGGAAAATAAAAAATGAATGCTGTTAAAAAAAACTAACTACCATAAGACAAAAATAGCCTGTTATATGGGATTTATCACACAGGCTATTGCGGCAAACTTCGCACCGCTTCTTTTTTTAAAATTTCACAGTGACTACCATATTTCTCTCGGTAACATTGCTCTGATATCCACTTTCTTCTTTTTCACACAGCTTCTGGTTGATCTGTTCTGTGCCAAATTCGTAGATCATATCGGATATCGTGTGTGCATTGTTGCATCAGAAATATTTGCTGCATTGGGTCTGCTTGGACTGGCATTTTTACCTGATTTTTTACCTGATCCTTTTATTGGAATTATATGTAGTGTTATTGTTTATGCCATCGGAAGCGGTTTAATAGAAGTACTTTGCAGTCCTATTATCGAGGCCTGTACGTTTGAAAACAAAGAAGCAACTATGAGTCTACTCCATTCGTTTTACTGTTGGGGAGCTGTTGGGACAATTTTGATTTCCAGCTTATTTTTCCTGATATTTGGAATAGACAGTTGGAAGTGGCTCGCCGTAATATGGGCAATCATTCCTGCAATTAATACTTATAACTTCATGACATGTCCCATTGAATCTCTGGTTGACAATGGTTCTGGAATGGAAATTAAGGATCTGTTTTCCAAGCCATTTTTCTGGGTTGCAATATGTCTGATGATCTGTTCCGGAGCTTCTGAACTTGCAATGGCTCAATGGGCATCTGCTTATGCAGAATCAGCACTGGGATTATCAAAAGCTCTGGGAGATCTAACAGGTCCATGTATGTTTGCAGTAACAATGGGAATCAGCCGTATAATTTTTGGTAAATATGGAGAGCAGTTAGATTTAATGAAGTTTATGAGTGGTTCAGGCATATTATGCGTTGTCTGTTATCTGCTTACTGCTTTGTCATCCAACCCGATCATCGGACTGATCGGTTGTATTGCATGTGGATTTTCAGTTGGAATCATGTGGCCTGGAACCATCAGTATTTCCTCAAAAACTTTTCCAACAGGTGGAACGGCTATGTTCTCTCTTCTTGCCATGGCAGGAGATTTAGGTGGCAGCATTGGACCTGGAATTGTTGGTCGTATCACCCAGAATGCCGGAAATAATATTAGGATTGGCATGGGATTCGGACTTATTTTTCCAGTAATTCTATTGTTTATGTTATTCCTGCTGTATCGAAAAAAATCCACACAGCCCCAAATATCAAAGCACTGATGAACCATTAAAAGTAAATTTTTCAAAACTTCTGTAAGATCAATAAAGCCGATACAGGATCCAAAAATCCCGCATCGGCTTTATTGATTCTGATTATCTTTTCCCTGAAATTATCTGTAATGTATTCCGCTCCAGTAAATATTATCTTTTACGATTGTTTCCGGTGGAAGTTCTACACCATCCAATGCCCATTTTTTATATTCTGCAAAACCCACTCGGTCAATAATGTATCCCACATGTTCCTTACCGCCAGGCGCATTGGGATCAATATATTCCTTCACAAATTTATAGGTATTCAGGATAACTTTGATGATGGTGTCTTCGTCTGCCCAGATCAGAAAATCTTCTCCCAGACGTGGATTTTTCTTTCCTGTTCGTCCCATAAGTGTCAGACGATAGTATTTCTTTTCACTTCTGGTCCATGCTCTGGTCGGACATTTTGTCACGCAGACGCCACATCCTACGCATTTTTCTTCGTTGCGTACAATCCTGTAGTTTTCCATCTTTAGCGCATCCACAGATAGCTTATCACAACCTTTTATACAGGCATCCACAGGAAACACAACGATTCGGGTCATATTGTGGCTCTGTCATGCCGATAATTCCAAAATCATGCATTCTCGCCTTGATACAGTCATTGGCACATCCTGTAAGTGCAATTTTAAATGAAGATCATTAGGAAATATCGCCTTTTCAATTCTCTTCGCAAAGGCTGCTGTATTATAATTTCCAAAAGGACAGACTCTGTTTCCGATACATGCACAGACATTTCTGGTTCCTGATGCCGGATACCCGGTACCTGTCTCATTTTGATTAATCTGAAGATTATCTATGATCGGCTGGAGCATCTCATTAACTTTATCCATATCTTCCATATGGATTCCTTCAATTTCAAATCCCTGGCGTGTGGTAAGATGAATCTGTCCGTTTCCATATTTTCTGGCAATATCCACCACCTGCTGCACGACATCTGCATTACAGCAGCCTCCCGGAACACGCACTCTGGAGGCCGTAAGCCCACGAACCTTTGATACACGGAAGGCATTTTTCTTCAGTTTCTTTGTATTAATATCCATTATGATTTCCTCCCTAATCAAACAGTTTTTTGCCTTCTGAATAGCAGAATACCGGACCATCCAGACAAATATAGGTGTCATTCATTCGGCAATGCCCGCATTTACCAAGCCCGCAGCACATTTTTCTTTCCTGCGAAATCCATATCTGTTCTTCCTTCATTCCCAGCTTTAAAAGCTCTGCTACTGCAAATTTCATCATGACCGGAGGTCCGACAACAATAGCTGCAGTCTCATGGATATTATCAGGTTCAAGCTCCAGAATATATTTTGTAACAAGTCCTGTCCTATAAGCATCATCATCAGATGAGTCCACCGTCAGGATCAGATCCATCTGCTGTTCCCATTTCTTCAGATCTTCACGGAACAGAATATCTGACGGAGATTTAAAACCAAGGATCGTATGTAATTTTTTTACTTCATTCTGATGCTCACCGAAGTAACTGATCACGCCTCGCACAGGAGATACTCCTGTTCCACCGGCTACCACGATCAGTTCTTTCCCCTGATAATTCTCTTTCTCGAAACCATTTCCATAAGGACCACGCATAAAAAAGCTGCTTCCCTCATTCAGTTCAAAAATTTCTCCGGTTACTTTACCAACCTTACGTATGGTCAGATCAACATAATCTTCTCCGATACCACTGACAGAAATAGGCGCCTCACCATATTTAGGAACAGAAACTTCAAAAAACTGCCCTGGTCTTACATCTCCCACATATGTCATACGGAATGTATATTCTGTCTCTGTATGCTTCACTATTTCTTTTATCTTAGATAAGAAAGGAATATATTCATTTGCCATCTTATTTTCCCTCCTTTTCTTTCAGTTTCTGAAGACATGCAATATAGGAAATATACTCCGGACACACATTTTCACAACGTCCACAGCCGACACACATATGGTATCCAAATCTTTTCTTATAATCTGAAATTTTATGTAATACCTTAAAACGCATTCTTTCACCCTGACTCTGGCGGAAGCTGTGCCCTCCGGCAATATCAGAATATCCATTCACCTGACAGGAAGCCCATACACGACGGCGCTCTCCAGCCTTTGGATTGTCTTTATAAAAAATATCCTGCATAGTAAAACAGGTACATGTGGGACAGACAAAATTGCAGCGACCACAGCCAATACAGCGGCTGCCATATTCCTGCCACATGGAATCCTGGTGAATTGTATCCGGAAGTTTCTCCGGAATCTCTACATGAACCTCATTCTTTTCCACAAAGTCGGTTCCTCCTGAACATTCTGTCCATAATCCCATAATAATTCTTCCAGTTCTCTGCATCTCAGTTCCACATAACAGCCCTTTTCATCCTGAAAAATATACATATCATATTCTTCACAACGATTTGTGCCCATACTTACACAAAAACAGTTTTTGCCGGATTCCTTACAACCCATCACAGCAAAAACTGTATTTTCCCGCATTCTTCTGTAATAATAATCCTCTGCACCGTTTTTCAGATACATCTCATCCAGACGTTTCAGAGCATGAAAATCACAGCTTTTCAAAAAATCAATCTCTGTCTCGGTGCTCCGTCTGCTGTTTTCATCTCATTCTCTGTAAAATAAAGAATCGTCTCTGAGATTGGAAACAATGCTTCTTTAAAACTGTAATCCGACTTCTGATCCCAGACAAGTTCTTCCCAGCTGTCCAACCGTCCATAACGAATTACATCTGTATCTGAAAAACAGCCTGTTCCCTGGTAAATTCTCGGTCCATACACATCATAGGATTCCTGCAGAATTTCAAAAACCTTCTGCATCTCATCACTGTTGAAACGTTTTCCCATCAGATACCCCTTTCTCATAATCACATTTTATAAAATTCTGCAAGACCTTCAAAATCTATCAGTGTAAATCGCTTATTACCATAATGGATCAGACCTCTGTCTGTAAGGACCTTACAGGCACGGGATACATTTTCCCTTGGTGCTCCAACCAGATCTGCCATCAGGGTAATGGTAAGATCAATATCTATCATCACTCCGTCTTCCGTATTCACACCAAAATCACGACCCAGCTTCCACAATTTTGCAGCTATTTTTCGCTCCATCTGCATGTTCCCGGTCGTATTTTTTAACTGATGGCCCATTCGCCAGAGATTTCTTTCATATTCTCTCAGAACAGCTCTTGTCAGATCATGACTCTGCTCCATAAGATGAAGGAATGGTTCTTCTGCAATTTCCAGTATCTGCACCGGACAGGCAGCCTCACAAAAAAGTGCATTGGGCTTTTTTACTTACAATACTCTGATTTAAAAGCCGTCCTTTTCCCAGGATAAAAATCACCTTTCGATTTCCGTGCTTTGTCAGATTATAAAGCATCACTTCTCCGGAATACACAAAATACACTGTTTTTGTTCTGCTGCGTGAATGAAAAAATCACTTCCTTTTTTCTTATAAGAAACAATCTTACTTTCATTAAGCAGATTCTGCAGAATGTCCTTTGGTATTTCTCTGAAAAATCCATATCCCCATTCCTGATTGTTATCTGTCCCCATTGTATCAACCTCACTGGCATTAACTTTTTGCAGTCTTGATATAAACTACTCCTGTCTTGCTTTCCTTTTGTATTATAATGAAAAAGTTTATCGTTTTCCGTGATGTATGTCACATTTATAAATATAATTACAAAGCCAGTATACATTTAACGTACACTGGCATAATGATTCTGTAAAATAATTTCTTTCTATAGCAATCCTCGTAAATAATGCATTTAAGACAGTTCAGCAGAGTGCGAAAGACAAGGAAGATATCTGCAGGCGTGCTGACGCACGGCAAAGATATCTGACGCAGGATTTCACACTCTGATGGGC
>ENA-OQDL01001399-OQDL01001399.1-human-gut-metagenome-genome-assembly--contig:-NODE-1399-length-12018-cov-2.635523_pt1 | contig 12018 bp, 14 predicted proteins | sample MGYA00242782_ERZ504609 | MGnify/ENA primary metagenome ERZ504609 (study PRJEB26092, sample SAMD00036320) | human gut metagenome | host: Homo sapiens | study: EMG produced TPA metagenomics assembly of... | reverse complement strand
CATGTATCCAGGAAGTCTACAATTTTTGCATGCTCCTCCTTGCTACTGGATCCCAATTCTTTCATATCACCTAATATCACCATTTTATGAGCTGCCTCTACATGTCGGAAATTTTCCAAAGCAGCCATCATACTCGTAGGATTTGCATTATAAGCATCCACAATCAAATGATTATTTGGGGTTCTTCCAATTGAGAGCGGTTATTTTGCGGTATATAAGATGACAGAGCCAAACTAATTTCCTCTTCTTCCACCCCAAAGAAACGGCCAATAGCAGCGGCAGCCAAAACATTATCCAGATTATATGTTCCGATTAAATGGGTCTGAACTTCATGCAACCCCTTCTCGCCTATCCAGGCAAAGCCAAAAAAGAGAACACTTCAGTACATGTCCGCTTACATATAATCCTTCGGTCTGACCATAGCGAATACAATTCAGTCCTTCAGCTATTTGGTTCAGATAAGGGTTCTCATTCTGAATAAAAACAGAAGAATTCTTCCGGCTACGCAAATAATCATATAATTCACCTTTAGTGCGTATTACCCCTTCAAAAGAGCCAAAACCTTCCAAATGTGCTTTACCGACATTCGTAATAATTCCATAGTCAGGTTCTACGATATGCGTCAGCATATGAATTTCCCCCGGATGACTGGCCCCCATTTCCACAACCGCTATTTCATGCTCCGGTTTCAATCTAAGCAATGTAAGGGGCACACCTATATGATTATTAAGATTTCCTTGTGTATAAAGAACGTTATATTTTCGGCCCAAAACTGTTGCAATCAATTCTTTCGTTGTTGTTTTGCCATTCGTTCCAGTGATACCAATAATACGTGTTCCCAACTGACGTCGATAGTAATTGGCCAACTCCTGCAAAGCCTTCAGGCAATCTTCAACCAACAAAAATACGCGGATCATCCTTTTGTGCATATTCCGGTTCATCCACAACCGCATAGCGGCAACCTTTTTGCAAAGCCTGTTCTGCAAAAGCATTACCATTAAAGTTGCCTCCTTTCAAAGCTATAAACATTGATCCTTCCGGACAATTCCGGCTATCAGTAGTTACCTGACCACACTCCGTAAAGAAATCATATAAAGAAGTTATTGTTTCCATTCTCATTTTTAATCTTTAACCTAATTATACGCACAAAGATAACTGAAAATACATAGCAAAACGACAAAAAGTAAATAATTGTGCGTACATTTGCACCCGTCAAGATGACATGTCATTATGGAAACAACACTCACCAAATACATAAATATCAACGGACAACTGATGGATCTATCCCATCCGCAGGTAATGGGAATCCTAAATGTTACGCCAGATTCCTTTTATGCCCAAAGCCGGCAACAGACAGAAGAGGGAATCCTTTCCCGTGTGCACCAGATTCTAGAAGAAGGAGGAAATATTATTGACATCGGTGCTTATTCGTCCCGCCCCAATGCTGATCATATTTCTACAGAAGAAGAGACAAAACGCCTGCGCCATGCATTAAGCCTCATCATCCGCGAATATCCTCAGGCCGTACTTTCCGTGGACACATTTCGCGCAGACATTGCACGCATGTGTGTAGAAGAATATGGAGTTGCGATCATCAATGACATTTCAGCCGGAAACATGGATGCACAAATGTTTTCCACTATAGCCCGGTTGGGAGTTCCCTACATCCTGATGCATATGCAAGGAACCCCACAAAATATGCAACAACATCCGCACTATGAACATATAGTCCAAGAAGTTCTTTATTACTTTTCCGAAAAGGTACAACAATTACGTGACTTAGGAGCAAAAGATCTCATTCTGGATCCCGGATTCGGATTCGGCAAAACTTTAGAACATAATTATGAATTACTGAACCAACTCGAAGAGTTCCAGATATTCAATCTTCCACTGCTAGTTGGAGTTTCACGTAAATCCATGATATATAAATTGCTGGGAGGAGGACCTGAAGATGCTCTTAACGGCACAACTGCCATTCATGCCATTTCCTTACAAAAAGGAGCCAATATCCTCCGAGTTCATGATGTAAAAGCAGCCACAGAAGTCGTACGGATTATGGCAGCCATGCAGAAAAACATCAAACCTAGTTGTCAACCTTCTAAAAACCAAGAATAAAGATGCCTTTCGATATTCATATCATGAGTCTGAAGGATATTCTGGATATCCTCCTTGTTGCCTTTCTGCTATACAAGACCTATAAGGTCATGAAATCTTCCGGGTCTATCAATGCATTCATCGGCATTCTGGTATTTATTGTTATCTGGGTTATCGTATCCCAGGTTCTTCAGATGCGTCTGTTAGGCTCCATCTTTGACAAATTAGTCAGTGTAGGAGTTATTGCACTGATTGTCCTTTTCCAGGATGAGATCCGCCATTTTCTGCTAACGTTAGGTTCTCATCACCGCGCCAATAGCCTGTTCAGATTTCTGAAAGGGAATAAAGAACAAAAGAATCAGAAAGAAGACATCATGCCCATTGTCATGGCTTGCCTGAACATGAGCAAAGGCAAAGTAGGCGCTCTGATCGTTATAGAGAAAAATTTTCCGTTGGATGAAATCGTACGAACCGGAGATATGATCGACGCCAACATCAATCAACGGCTCATTGAAAATATCTTCTTTAAAAACAGTCCGTTGCATGATGGTGCCATGATTATCAGCAACAAGCGAATCAAAGCAGCCGGATGTATTCTGCCCGTATCTCATAATCTGAACATTCCGAAAGAACTGGGACTCCGTCATCGTGCAGCCTTAGGCGTTTCACAGGAAACAGATGCACTTGCCATTATTGTTTCTGAAGAAACCGGAGGAATTTCCATTGCCTATAAAGGAGAATTCTACCTCAAACTAACGGCAGAAGAGCTGGAGCGTATGTTGACCAACGAAGATTAATCCTGCCCAATAGGTCAAAGAACAGAATCTTGAGGGAAATAAAATAAATCTGAGAAATTTTGGCAGTTTGACAAAGTTAACTTACCTTTGCGCCCTCGAAAGGAGAGGTGCTCGAGTGGTTGAAGAGGCACGCCTGGAAAGCGTGTATACGCCAAAAGCGTATCACGGGTTCGAATCCCGTTCTCTCCGCAAGAAAAGGTGTAAATCAGAACAGATAAGATTTACACCTTTTTTGTATCCCGGATTATACCAAACAGTATCTCAAAACTTCATGTAAGAAAGTTTGCTCCAGAGCAACACATTGAGAAGTTCTGACCCCTACTTTTCCGGAATCTCCTCATCCTGTTTCGGACAATATCTTTGTACCGTCAGTTCTCCATTCAAGGCTCCCAGTGCATTCATCGCCAGAGCTCCCATTTCATCCTCACCCGGAATTATTTCCACCGGAGCCAAAGATTCAACCCAGCCCCGCAATACATCCGTACAATATTCATTATAAGCAATTCCACCAGTCAGGATGATGGCATCTGTTGCACAATGCAATGCCACATGCATGGCACCGATCTGTTTGGCTACCGTATATAACATCGCATCCAGCACCCGCTTATAATGGATCTCTCCGGCATGAATGCCCCGAATAATCGTCGGGACATCTGTTGTCCCCAGGTGGGCAACCAGTCCTCCCCGTCCATTTAACATCCGGCAAAGTTCCCGATGCGTGTATTTCCCGCTGAAACACAGATCGACCAGTTGACGCGCCGGAACGGTCCCGGCTCTTTCGGGACTGAAAGGTCCTTCACCATTGAGAGCATTATTCACATCAACTACCCTGCCATACTGATGAGCACTGACTGAAATACCACCTCCCAAATGAACAACAATCAGATTCATCTCCTCATATTTCTTCCCTATACGCGCTGCATAACGCCGTGAAACAGCCCGACTGTTCAAAGCATGGAAGATCGAAATACGGGGAAGTTCCGGAACCCCGCTGATCCGTGCTTCCTCACGCAGTTCATCGGTTACTACCGGATCGGCGATATATGCCGGACATCCGGCCTGCTGCGCAATTTCATCGGCAATCCATGCAGCCAGATTTGAAGCATGTTCCATCGAAGCATTCCATAAATCCTGCTTGACCCGTTCATCAACCAGATACACCCCTCCCGGTATCGGTTTCAGCAACCCTCCTCGCGCAATCACCGCATCAAACTGCAGCGGAATTCCCGCTTTCTCCAAAGCTTCATGCACGTGCTGGCGACGATAATCATATTGCTCATTAATATGACGGAATCCGGCCACCTCTTCAGCCGAATGATACAGACTTTCTCTCCAGACGAGAACATCATCTTCATAAACAGCCAACTTCGTGGAAGTTGAGCCAGGATTGATTACAAATATTTTCATAAGCATTCATTTTGGGGGTTCATTGCCAGCCAGACAAGCAAGTGCCAGACTGTAATATTTGGAATTTCCCGAATCCGCCCGTGAAGGTACGACAACCGGAGCAATCGTTCCGGTCAACATTCCTGCCATGTTGGCATCACCGAACAAGGACAAAGTCTTATAAAGGTATTACCAGATTCGATATTCGGAAAAATCATAATGTCAGCGTTTCCTACCACAGGCGAGGCCAGACCTTTGATCTGACCGCTATGCGCATCACAAGCCGTCTTCGCATCCATCGGCCCATCTACAAAAACAGAACCGAATTTTCCCTGCAAAGCTTCTTCTTTCAGCTGCACATAACTGATGGTATGCGGAAACTTCTCGTTGATTTTCTCCGTACAATGAATCAAGGCAACCCGCGGCTGCTCACTTCCCAGCTTACGGCACAAGGCAACGTCGGCCATGATCATCGCCCGAAACTGGTCAAGTGTAGGACGAGGGATAACGGCTGCATCCGAAAAAAACAACAATTTATGATACAAAGGAACCTGGGCAACTGCTACATGGCTCAAAACTCCACCCGAAGGGAGCAAGCCTTTTTTCTTTATTTAAGACAGCACGTAAAAGATTGTCTGTATTGATCAGACCTTTCATCAGAATATCGGCTTCTCCTGTCCGCACCAGCTCCACAGCCAATGCCGCCGCGGCATCCGGAGTTTCTGCTTCATAGACTCGTACAAAATCCGGTGAGGCCATACGTAAATGATACGCCATTTCCATATCTGCCGTATCAGACACCAGTAAAAATTCTGCTATTTCTTCACGCAGAGCCCGGATGATAACATATTCCGTATGCGAATCTTTCGGACAAACCACAGCCACTCTCCGACGAATTCCTCGGGCGCGCAGGCTATGCACCATTTGCGTTAGCGTTCTTATCAGTTCCATAACACTAGATTTTAAACAAATATGGAAAATAAATCTGGATTTATCCCTATATTTGTCCGAATTACAAGAAAGATTTAACTTATGAAAACATCTCAAAAGTTTAATATCGATTTCGACTATAATGAACTGCATCATGACGCTCCGAAAGCAGTTCAGGCTCCCCTTATCGGATTGACCGGAAATTTCAGTGACAATAAGCTCAGTTTACTTCCAGGCTATTACACTTCCATTCTGAAAGCAGGTGCTGTGCCCGTCATCCTCCCGCCGACTGAAGATGCTGACATTTTGATCAGTTTCCTGAATCGGATCGATGGACTTCTTTTTACCGGAGGAGCGGATATCAATCCCCTCTTCTTTCAAGAAGAACCCATCCGGGAACTACAAGACATCAACCCGTATCGTGACCGGCAGGAACTGCTGCTGGCACGTCTGGCCGCCGACCGGCAAATTCCCATACTGGGCATTTGCAGAGGAGTACAGGTTTTGAATGCTGCCTTCGGAGGAAGCCTCTATCAAGATATCCACTCACAAATGGAAGGAACACGCATCAAACATAGCCAGCAACTGGACCGAAGCTTTGCCTCACACACCATAGAAATAGAGCCGGGCTCCCTGCTGGAGAAGATTATGGGATGCAACCATGCTGCCGTCAATTCATTCCATCATCAGGCAGTCCGCGAGGCGGCTCCGGGGTTCCGGGTTTCCGCACGCGCCAAAGACGGAGTCATAGAAGCAATCGAAAGTACAGAAGGAAAATCCATACTCGGTGTACAATGGCATCCCGAATGTTTCATTCTGAATGGCGATGAATCCATGATGCCATTGTTCCACTGGCTGACTCATGAAGCAAAATCTTTCGCCAAAGCCAAAGAACTGCACAGCCGAATCCTGACTCTGGATTCGCATTGTGACACTCCGATGTTTTTTCACGAAAACATTCATTTCGAAAGCCGGGATCCCAGAATTAAGGTCGATCTGCACAAGATGAACGAAGGACGGCAAGATGCTACCATCATGGTGGCCTATCTTCCCCAAAAAGAATGTACGGAAGAAGCTCTTTGCCAGGCAACGGCTCAAGCAGATTCTCTGCTGGACCAGATCGAAGAGATAACAGCTGCCCATCCGGAGTCTGTCGGAATAGCCTATACACCGGCCGATCTCTATCGCCTGAAACGGGAAGGACGGAAAGCCATCATGCTGGGTATTGAAAACGGCTATGCCATCGGCAATGATCTTCACAATGTAGAACGCTTCCGCCGTCGGGGGGTCGTCTATATGACACTTTGTCACAACGGAAACAATAATATCTGCGGTTCGGCACGCTACAATGATGTTAATCTGGGACTGACATCTTTCGGCGAACAAGTCGTCCGTGAAATGAACCGTACGGGAATGATGATCGACCTCTCTCACAGCGGGGAACGAAGCTTTTACGACGTGCTTCAAGCCAGCAGCCAGCCCGTTGTCTGTTCACATTCTTCCTGCCGTGCCTTATGCGACCACCCGCGTAACCTGACTGACGATCAGCTAAGAGCCATCGCTGCAAAGGGAGGTGTCGTACAAGTCTGTCTGTATGGCGGATTCCTCCGTTCCGGACAACCGGCAACCTTATCTGATGCAATCGCCCATCTGAATCACATGGTACAGGTCATGGGCATTGAACACGTAGGAATCGGAAGTGATTTTGACGGTGATGGAGGCATCATCGGATGTAACGACTCCTCGGAACTGATCAATTTCACCCGGCGTCTGCTGGAAGAACGTTATGGAGAAGAAGATATCCGGCTGATCTGGGGAGGTAATTTCCTGCGCGTCATGGAGGAAATTCAAAATGGCAAAAAACACTAAAACGTTTTTCTGCTCACGTGAAATGATGTACCTTTGCAACAGAAAAAATAAAACGAAGCATTACATGAAATTTTACAGTAACCTATTGACTGCAACCGCCTTGCTGATGGGTACCGCCCTCCTTTCGTGCGGCAGCAGCAACCGGAACGACAACCGGACAAAGGAAGAAAGTACGGAAGAGATATCCAACATACAGGTCCCGGAGTTCAATGCTGACAGCGCATACGCCTACGTGGCAGCACAGACAGCTTTCGGTCCACGTGTTCCTAACTCGAATGCCCATAAAGCTTGCGGAGAATATCTGGCCAAACAGCTTGAAAAGTTCGGAGCCAAAGTCTACAACCAGTACGCCGATCTGATGGCTTATGACGGAACTCTCCTGAAAGCCCGCAATATTATAGGAGCTTACAATCCGGATACACGCAAGCGAGTATTGCTTTGTGCACACTGGGACAGCCGCCCTTATGCTGATGAAGATGATCCCCAGCATCATCATACCCCCATCGACGGAGCCAATGATGGTGCCAGCGGTGTAGGAGTCCTGCTTGAAATAGCCCGCCAGCTGCAACAGCAAGCGCCGGCAATCGGTATTGACATCGTCTTTTTCGATGCAGAAGATTATGGTACTCCTGACTTCTATCAGGGCAAACACCCTTCTGATTCCTGGTGTCTGGGTTCACAATACTGGGGACGAATTCCTCACACTCCTGACTACAAAGCACGATTCGGTATCCTGCTTGACATGGTAGGAGCTCCAAATGCAACTTTCTATTACGAATATTATTCGAAAGAAACTGCCAATGATGCCATGAAGAAAATCTGGAAAACGGCAGAAAGTCTCGGCTACGGAAACTACTTTGTTCCCCAGGATGGCGGAAGCATCACCGATGATCACATCTATGTTCACTCCTTCCGGCAAATCCCCTGTGTCGACATTATCCATTATGACACAAGTACCAATACCGGATTCGTATCGACCTGGCACACACTGGATGATACACTGGAACACATTGACAAATCAACGCTGAAAGCTGTAGGACAAACTGTAATGACCGTTATTTACAACGAAAAATAAAGAAGACAATGAAGACAATCAATGAACTCCAAGACGAAGTGATCGCTGAATTCAGCGATTTTGATGACTGGATGGACAAGTATCAGCTACTGATAGACTTAGGAAATGAACAACAACCGCTTGCTCCGGAATACAAAACGGAACAGAACCTGATAGACGGATGCCAAAGCCGCGTATGGCTACAGGCTGACCTTGAAGATGGCAAGGTTGTTTTCCAAGCAGAAAGTGATGCTCTGATCGTAAAAGGAATTATCAGCCTGCTGATTGAGGTTGTATCAAGACATACACCGGATGAGATTCTGAATTCAGACCTCTATTTCATCGAAAAGATCGGCCTGAAAGAACACCTCTCACCGACACGCAGCAACGGACTGCTTGCCATGATCAAGCAGATGCGCATGTATGCACTGGCATTCAAAGCCAAGCAAGGAAAATAACTGATTCCCATGTATGGATCATATAAAAAGCCCGGGGGGCTCAAAAGCCTTCGGGCTTTTTTTAAAATGTCGAAACGTTTTCATGCATACGCCGAAACGTTTTTTAAAAAGCCCGAGACGTTTTTTGGGGAACTTATAGAAAGACCGTGCGCTTCCCGGCTATCGACAGTTTTGAATAAGGAGAAACAGATGTCCACAAAGCCAGATCGCCGGCAGTAATCGGATATGTCATTTCTCCCCGGAAATCAGCCGCCAACATACGAAGCATGATATAATCCATTCCCTGATGATGCACATCCTGTATCAAGGCTTCTTTTCCCCACTTTTGCCAGCAAATATGTTCATAGCGGGCTATATATTTCTCATCATCTTCCCAGGTCTCATACGGTGATTCACCCTCAACATAAATTTGCCGAAACTCACCTCTCCAGATACCTTTCGAACCCTGCAGTTCAAAATCAAGGCTCCGCGGACGAGGCAAGGTGGTATCATGAGTCAAAGTTATCAACACCCCGGCTTCCGTACGCATCTGGGTTATCACAATGTCTCCCATACTCACAGGCAAAGGTGAAGTCCCGCCCCGGTGTGCAACGAACTCGTTCAGCCCACAGGCCCGTGAAGAAAACGAAGTCAGTTCGGCTATGCGGTCAGTCCGTCCCACTCCTGCAGCCAGACAAAGCGGAGCCAAACCATGAGTCGGATAAAGATCCCCATTTTCGGTCAGATAAAAACGGCTTCTCCAGATACCTTCCGGTTTGTTCGGATTCCCCAGGTTTCCCTGTTCATCAACCAGCATATCACGCAGATCATGCCGGTATCCGCCCCGTAAGGCAACCAGCTGCCCCAGAACTCCGGCCTGTACCAGCTGAAGCATGGCCATATTTTCACGGGTAAAGACGGCATTCTCCAGCGGATAAATCCGAAGTCCCTTGCGGGATGCCACCTCAATCAGCGGATCATATTCGCCGAGACAAAACCCTCCCTTGATTTCCATGGCGACATGACAACCTTGTTCCAATGCATATAAAGCCTGTTCTACATGGAAATGCCACGGAGAAGCGATAACTACCAGTTCCGGATGCTGGACAGCGATCATTCGTTTATAGTCTTCAGGACCTTCGGTATATACTTCCAGCATCCCGTCAGTATGAAACACAGCCGCAGGGTCGAACACCGCTGTCACATTATAGGCCTCAATACCTTGCATCAGCCTCAACAGACGTTGTCCCCGATAACCAGCTCCTATCAGTACGGTCTTTATACCCTTCATTGTTTTGACATTCTAATATTCACTATGCAAAACTAAGGAAATTAAATGAATTGACAGGAAAGGCACTCAAAGAATTTTATGAAAGCAAAGCAGGTTTCAGACACTTGATCAATACCTTTTCCCCATTCTGAAGAGTTGTTGCAAACAGATAGACATCTCCCCCTTCCTTCAGTTTCAGTTTCTTCCTCAAATCGGCCACTGAAGCGGGGAAATTACGGACAGTCAGATTGGCTTTTTCCAGACCACCCAACAGTTCCTTCACTTCCTTTTTGCCAAAACCGGAAATACCAGTCACCTGAAAACAGCGTCCGGGGAAATCAACCTGTACGGAAGAAGTATACAAATGGCTGTTGGGATGAAGCTTCTTCACACCATATCTCTGGGAAAGCAGCCGGTAAGGTCCTGCCTTCAATAAAGCCGCACCCGGTTCATAAAGATAGGTTTCCACCCTGTCTGCCAGCTGACAGACAGCATTTTTCTCTTCAGAAAGAGTATAAGTGAAAGGTTCGGACAAAGAGTTATGAACAGCCTGTTCACAACTTATAACAACTTCTTTCTCAGACGATTCATTTACGGAATTCATCTGATAAAGAACAGCTGTCAACTCTTTACATTCGTTGTTCACAGCAATCACGTGAAGCTCACGAATATATTTCAGATCACGCAATGCGGAAGCCATATCCAGCATGGGAGAAAGCTTGACCATTACCTTACGCCCTTTCTCTACCAATAGGGATTCCAAGGCACAGACATCCGGTTCACATTCCGTAATGGCAACAGTTTTACCTCCATGGCTGTCCCTGCGGGCCGGATCAAGAAACAGACAGTCCACAGGCTCCATCTCCCGCAAATACTCCAGAGCGTCTGCATGGTGAACCCGAATATGATCAAGCCCCAGTAAAGGAAATTATGAGCGGCCAGCCGACACAATGTCTCCTGCCGCTCTACATAATCAGCCCGCCGGAAACGACGGGCCAGAAAAGAACAATCTACTCCCAGGCCGGCCGTCAGATCTGTAAACGATTCACCACCGACCAATGAAGCCTTATAAAGGGCAGTTATCTCAGACGAACACTGTTCCATAGACAGATGCCTGGGATAAAGAATACCCTCCGTTGCTGCCCATGAAGGAATCTTCCTGACAGCAATCTGCCAACCGGCAATCTGCGTGACAGCCTCAGCCATATCTACTTGCGGATACTTCCGTGCCTGAAGGGCCAGAGTGCGTACATCATCTTCCGGTGTGAAACGATAAACTGCCATGTTGCAGAAGACAATTCTTCTGTTCGTCCGTTGTCCTGCTCCTTCATTTTACTGCTTACCTAATAAGAATTCATCAATAGCCTTCTTCAAGGAAGCTTTCGGCATAGCTCCTTGTGCCACCTGCGGATCACCGCTTTTGGGAATAAACAACAGAGTCGGTATGCTGCGGATACCAAAGGCAGCCGAAAGTTCCGGTTCCTTTTCCGTATCAATCTTATAAACTACAATCTGTCCGTCGTATTCCTTAGCCAGTTCTTCCAAAATGGGAGCCAGCATCTTACATGGTCCACACCAGGTTGCGTAGAAGTCTACAATGGCAGGTTTATCACCTTCATACTTCCATTCGTTCGGATTCTTTTCATAATTATATACCTTCTGCAAGAACTCATCTTTCGTGAGATGCACTACCTTGGTTGTTTCTTTCGTTTCCATACTTTCTTGTTTCTCTGATTTACTACTATCAGTACCAGCATTACTTCCGCAAGCGGTAGTTACAGCCAATACTGCCATTACAACAAACAAAAGTTTTCTCATGATCATTTAAAGCTTCTGTGAATAATTTCAAATTGTTTCCTTTGGAAATCTTTTTCCAAAAATGTAGTGGTTTCTTTATCCAAAAGAAAACAAAGTTTCCTTAGGAAAATATTTATTTTATAACATTTTTTCAGTGAATCGCTGATTCCTTCCTTTGTTCGTAAGTAATTCGGCCAACTACAGGTATTAAACCTTTATATACAACAATAGCGACTGTTCACTATGAACCTAATAGTTATCAGCCGCTATTGTTTTGTTGAACCCATATGTTACAGTTTATATCAGTTACAAGATTCCTCCTTTTGCCTTGTCAGTACACATTCCGGATGTTTCAACTTCCATTTATGTGGAAGTAGATTCAAA
>ENA-OQDL01001397-OQDL01001397.1-human-gut-metagenome-genome-assembly--contig:-NODE-1397-length-12020-cov-3.730430_pt1 | contig 12020 bp, 9 predicted proteins | sample MGYA00242782_ERZ504609 | MGnify/ENA primary metagenome ERZ504609 (study PRJEB26092, sample SAMD00036320) | human gut metagenome | host: Homo sapiens | study: EMG produced TPA metagenomics assembly of... | reverse complement strand
ACATCATCCAGCCCAACTGCTTGAACAGCACGCCGGACATACCGGTTACCATGGTCAGCGGGAAGAATACGGCAATCATCGTCAGCGTAGAAGCCACTACGGAAATAGCCACCTCGTTCGTTCCGTGAACCGCTGCCTGCTTCGGGTCGGAACCGCGCTCGATGTGTGTCGTGACATTCTCCAACACCACAATGGCGTCGTCCACCACCATACCGATGGCTATGGAGAGTGACGAAAGCGAAATGATATTAATCGTATTCCCCGATATTGCCAGGTATATGAACGAAGCAATCAGAGAAAGCGGAATCGTAATACAGATAATCAATGTAGCCCGCCAGCGTCCCAGGAACAGGAATACCACAATCACGACGAACAGCAGGGCGTACATCACCGTCTCCGTCAAACTGTCGATAGTGTTCAGGATGTTTTCGGACGTGTCCACAATGACGCCCAACTTCACATCGCTCGGCAGGTTCTTCTGCAGACGGGGCAACGCCTCTTGTACTTTCCTGGAAATCTCCACCGAGTTGGCGCCCGACTGTTTCTGAACCACAATCATCGCACCCTGCACACCGTTGTTATAGGTTTCCTGCGCACGTTCCTCCACGGTATCCACAATCCGGGCTACGTCGCGCAGGTAAACGGTAGCACCGTTATAGGTACCCACCACCACATCCGCCAGTTCACGGGAGTCGTCAAACTCACCCTCCACACGCAAGGAATAAGTCTCATTGCCGATGTCGAAATTACCGCCCGGTATGTTCTTGTTCTCCGCACCGATAATGGAAACTGATTGTTTCGATACTCAAGTTGTACGCCTCCAGCTTATAGGGGTCGCAGTACACCTGGATTTCACGCTGCGGCGCACCGCTGATAGACACCGTACCCACACCGGGAATACGCGCCAGAGGGTTTACCACACGGTCGTCCAGTATCTTGTAAAGCGCCGACTGGCTTTCGTTTGCCTGTACGGACAGCAGCACGATAGGAATCATATCCGTACTGAACTTGAAGATGATAGGATTCTCCACATCATCGGGCAGTTCGGAACTAACCATATCCAACTTGTCGCGCACATCGTTTGTTAGCACGTCAATATCATTACCGAACTCAAACTCCAGCGTAATCAGCGACATATTCTCCGAAGAACGGGAAGTGATGTGCTTCAAATCGCTGACTGAGTTCAAAACATTCTCCAACGGACGGGTCACGTTGTTCTCGATATCCGAAGCACTTGCTCCCGGATAGGCTGTCATCACCATAATCGTATTCGTATCAATGTCCGGATACAAATCAATAGGCAACTTGGACAACGAGAACAGACCAAATATCACCACTGCCAGGAAGCAGAGCGAAGTCATAATCGGTTTCTTAACCGCACCTTCATATAAACTCATATTATTAGGGATTAGGGATTAGCATTTAATGATTAGGGATTAGTGATTAACGTTTAGTGTTTAGAGATTAGCAACTTATTTACCGGCAAACCACTAATCACGAATCACTAATCGCTAACCGCTATTTCTACTTCCATTCCGTTCACCAGTTTGGTTTGTCCGGCTATAACCACCCGGGAGTTGTCGGGCACGCCGGAAATCAGCTCGTATTCGGCCCCCATGCGACGTCCGAGCTCTACCTTATTATAGGTAACCTTGCCGTCCTTGTACACATATACATAACGGTCGCCGGAACCGGATTGCTTCACAATGGCCAAATCGGGTACAACCACATTGTTTTTGGTTCCGAAGTTAAGCGTGGCGCGGGCAAACATTCCGGGACGTACCCTCCGGTCTTTATTGGCAAGTTTAATCTCTACCGGAAAAGTACGGGTGTTCGGGTCTACTGTAGGATACACCAGACTGATATAACCTTCAAAGGGTTCATCTCCGTAAACATCCAGCTTCACGGCTACCGGAGCGCCTTTCTTCACTTGGGTGAAGTAAGTTTCGGAAACATTGATAAGCAGCTTCACCGGCATAATCTGCTCTACCACCAGCACGGGTTCGCCGCCGCTGTACATATCGCCGCTGTCATAGTTTCGGGCAGTTACAACCCCGTTTATCGGGCTGAGCAACGCGGTATTCTCCAGCAGATTGCGGTAGGCCGTTTCTTTTATGTCCAGCGCCATCTTGGCTGCATCCCACTCCGATTTGGATGCACCACCCACTTTATACAGTTCGTCCATACGCTTGAACTCAATCTCCTGATTGTCCAACTGGAACTTTGTCTGTTTCAGGTTCGCCTCATCCATGCTGACCAGCTTCTGACCTTTGGACACGCGGTCGCCCACTTCCACCAATATCCTGTCGATGCGTACCGGAGAGGAAGGAGCTATGTTGTTCTTTACCTCTGCTTCTACGGTAGCTGTGTACTCATGAATCTGTTCTACCGGACGTGCTTTTACATCCGCCAGCTTCACTCTCGGCTTTTCGTCCACCTGCTCAACGGCAACTTTGTCTTTTCCACCGCTGCAAGCGCCCAACAGTGCTACTGCAAGCAGGGCAATCAATTGAAAACGTTTCTTCATATCGTTGTTCTTGTTTTATTTCTGATTACTGATGATATAGTCTCTTCCCAATACCTGGTCAAGGTCGGCTTTAGCCACCAGGTAGTCATATATGGATTGGTTGTAAGTAAGCTCCGCCTCGGTGAGCTGAACCTGCGAAGTATTCAGTTCGAGTACCGTACCCTTGCCCACTTCATAACGCTTGCCGGCAATCTGCACCGCCTTTTCGGCCTGCATCACATTCTCCTTGTTACTGGATACCTGCTCCGAGCTGGCTGCCATATTATCCTGATAGCTTGTAATCTGCATGTTCAGCTTACGTTCCGTATCGATACGGTTCTGGTCCAACTGGCGCATCTGGATGCGGTTGGATTTCAGTTTCGTAAAGTTGCTTGCCTTATATAAAGGAATACTCAGATTGAATACCAGCGAGGAACTGCCGCTGTAATGGTAATCGAAGATGTTCCAACTGTCGTTGTTCATGGACTGGTACTGATAAGAATACCCCAATCCTATCGTCGGCATGAAGTTGGTGCGCAAGGACTTGATATTCTTCTGAAGCATCAGACGGTTTAACTCCAATTGCTTCATGGTAGTATTGTTCACCAAACCTTCGTGAGCGTCATTCTCCAACTGATTGGCAAACACGATGCTTTCATAGGCCGCCAAACTGTCGTCAATCTTAATCTCCACATCGGCGGTAACGCCCATCAGCACCTTAAGTTGCAGTTTGGAAAGCGTAACGGCATTTCCGGCGGAAATGACACTCGGCTTCACGCTACGCATCTGCACTTCGGCGGTGATTTTATCGAATTCGCTTACCGCTCCCTGCTGATATTTGGCATTGACAATATTATAGTTCTCTTCCGCCAGTTCATAGCTTTTCTGCAAAACTTCGTATGAGTCCTGCGACAGCATCAGCTGATAGTAGGCTTTGGTCACCTGGTTCACCAAATCCAGTTTGGAAGCCCGCGACTTCTCCACTGCCAGCTCTATATCCGTCTTTGTCATCGACATGGCACGATAGACGGAAGGGGCAAACAATGGCAAACTGATATTCAATGTTCCCGCAGCGGTATTCGCCTTGTCCTGCCCCATTTTCACGATTTGGTCGCCGATACTGAACTGCGGAGCCGTAATGGTATGGCTCATACTTCCCGTAATACTTGCCTCGGGCAACAAGTTCTGCCAAGTTTCCTTACGACTCACTTTCTTGAGGGCAATCTCCTCTTCCGCCACTTTAATGGTGGGATTGTCGCTCAAAGCAATCTCCAAGGCTTTGTCAAGGTTCAAGATCAGGGTATCCCTCGTCCCTTGCGCCCGTGCATGGCTGCCTGCCAAGACTATGGCAATAAGCAACAGCCATTTTTTACCCTCAAAAAATCTCTGCATCTTCATAAACTATTAATTGTTATTCTATTTGGTTTCCGTGTCATTGTCTGCAGGCACAACCTTTTTACGGTATTCCCGGATAAACGCTTCCAGCTCGTGCGCCCCCTGTTCTGTAGAGATTCCGCGCAGAAAAGTAAACATTATAGACTCATAGACTTCAAGGAAGGAATACTCTTTGCAGATGTCCGTATTCATCAACACGTCTATCTGCTCCCTTACCAACAGATTGATAATGGCAAAGTTTACATCATCACGGAAAATGCCCTGCTTCACACCTTCCTTAAAGAAGTTTACCGTTTCTTCCGAATCCTGGTTATGACGGTTCGTCATCAGCGCATAGGCTTTGGGATACTTCTTGATGTCTTCAAAGAATTTCTTATTGGTGGCATGGAACTGTTCGATGCTGCGCTGATAGCATTTCAGCAGAACTTCCAATACATTTCCGGAGGTGGCAAGTACATTCTTCAAAAATTCATCCCCTTCCTTCTGACCTTTCAGTATGCACTCTTCCAACAAAGTTTCCTTATCCGAAAAGACTTCATAAAGGGTACGTTTGGAAATGCCCAGTGAAGTGGCAATATCATCCATTGTAATACTCTTGATACCGTGCGCAGAAAAAGCTTCCACCGCAATATCAATTATTCGCTCTCTCAGTTCCGGACGGGGGACAAGATGCTTGGTATATTCGCTCATTTCTCTTTCTTTTAAAATTCAAAAACTCTTTTTATCCATTTTTCAAAATAAAAACAAGCAAATATAGAAAGAAAACTTAATTAAGCAATTAAGTTTTCTTTCTTTTCTCAAATGGTTAATAAAAATTAGGGATATAACAGATATACAAGGAGAAATATCCTAATAATCAAATTTGGTGCGGCTGAGGAATGCCACTGTCTTATGGATTTCCTTATACATTACAATATCGTCCTTCACAAAGGGAACTTCCTTGCGGTATTCGCACAGGAAACGTTCCAGAATGGGCGAAGTCTTTTGCGGACGGCGGAAGTCGATACCTTGCGCGGCATTCATCAATTCAATGGCAAGGATATGTTCCAGATTGTCCATGATGCGGAACAGTTTTGTTGCGGCATTGGCGCCCATACTCACATGGTCTTCCTGTCCGTTGCTGGATACTATGGAGTCGCTGCTGGCGGCATAACAGTACATCTTGTTCTGGCTCACCATGGAAGCGGCGGCATATTGGGGAATCATGAAACCCGAATTCAGACCGGGATTGGCAACCAGGAACTCCGGCAGTCCGCGCAACCCCATGATGAGCTGGGCAATGCGGCGTTCGGAGATATTACCCAACTCGGCAAGGGCGATGCCCAGAAAGTCGTACGAAATAGCCAACGGCTGCCCGTGAAAGTTTCCACCCGAAATGATGCGGTCTTCATCGGGGAAGATAGTAGGATTGTCCGTTACGGAATTGATTTCGGTCAGCAGTACCGAAGACACATACCTGATGGCATCCTTCGTGGCGCCGTGCACCTGCGGAACACAGCGGAAAGAGTACGGGTCCTGCACATGCTTGCCGGGACGGGCAATGAGTTCGCTGCCTTCCAACAGCTTGCGAACGTTCTCGCCTGTCTCGATTTGTCCTTTGTGGGGACGGATTTGCTGGATACAATCCATGAAAGGGTCGATACGGCCGTCAAAGGCTTCCAACGAAAGGGCTGCTATCAAATCGGCTTTCTTGGAGAGGCGGAAGGCTTTGAGGATGGCAAAGACACCGTTGGCGCTCATAAACTGCGTACCGTTCAACAAAGCAAGTCCTTCCTTGCTCATCAGCTTGACGGGCTCCCAGCCGAACTCGTCGAGTACGCTGATTGCCTCGCGCTTCTTACCTTTATAATATACATCGCCCACACCGATAAGCGGCAGGAAAAGATTGGCAAGCGGTGCAAGGTCGCCCGATGCTCCGAGCGAACCGCGGTCATAGACGATAGGCATCACATCGTTATTGAAAAAGTCGAGGATGCGCTGTACGGTAATCACCTGCACACCGCTATGCCCCAAAGAAAGCGCATGTGCCTTGAGCAGCAGCATCAGCTTAATGATGACCGGACGTATCTCCTCGCCCACGCTGCAAGCATGGCTCTTGATAAGGTTCTCCTGCAAGATGCCCACTTCGTCTTGCGATATATTCTTACTACACAACGAGCCGAACCCGGTAGTTATTCCATACAAAGGCTCTGCCGATTCAACGGTTTTCTTATCCAGATAGTCGCGGCATTTCTGTATGCGTTCCTTAGCTTCGGGAGCCAGCTCAAGTTTCAGGTTCTCGTTAATGATGCGTTCGATAAGTTCGAAAGTCAGCTCATCCGAACCGACATAATAGACATTCTTCATACTTTGAGCTCCTCATTGATTTCGTCCAACAATTCTTTTTCTTTGGCGCAGGCAAGGCGTTCCAGTTCATCGGCTTCGGCTTGCAGTTTGGCAACGAACTCCTTATCCTTCAGCGAACCGAGGTTAATGCGCACATTCATCAAGGCTCCCAACACGGCAGAGCGGGCCGACATCATTGCCACGCAGGCATCGGTTACGGCATTGCGGTTGCCCAGGCGGGCTACGTCCATAATGACGGTCATCAGTTCGAAGGCATTGCGCGCCACCTGCATAGGCACAAGTGCGGCAAACTTCGTAGCTTCCTGAATGGCTGCGCTGCGGGCGGCCTTTTCCTCATCGGTGGCCTTCGGCATCTTGAAGCAGGCAAATACGCTGTCGTAGGCCTCGGAGTCGCGGTCTATGTCGCCGATGAAGGTATCTTTCACTTGCAAAGCCACTTCGGAGATATGTTTCATCAGTTCTTCATGCTCCTCATAGCCTTTCTTGCCGATAGTGAGGTTGGCAACCATTGCCGCCAAAGCCGAAGCGACGGCTCCATTCAATGCGGCGATGCTTCCGCCGCCGGGGACGGGATCGCTACCCGCCACTTTATTCAAAAACTCTTTGACTGTTAAATCGACTAACATGGGATTTAAGTATTAAATATAAAGTATAAAGTATTAGTTTTCTGTTTCAAAGCACCGGATAAAGCACACCTTCCTTCACCGTGGTGTGTACACAGTTCATCCCCACGTAATAGGGCAGGAAATGGTAATTGTCCGTGTTCAGCACCACAAAGTCTCCTTTCTTTCCTACCTCGATACTGCCGATGCTGTCGGCCCGGTTCAAGGCGGCGGCTCCGTTCAGCGTGAGGGCGGTTATGGCTTCTTCGATACTCATCTTCATATAGATACATGCCAGCGCAAAGGTCAGCGGGATAGAACCGGAGAAACAACTGCCGGGGTTGAGGTCGGTGGCCAATGCTACGGCACAGCCCGCATCAATCATCTCGCGCCCTCGGGCATACGGCTCTTTCAGGGCAAAGGCGGTAAGAGGGAGCAATGTGGCAACCACGCCTTTATCCGCCATGGCACGGATGTCGGCATCGGAAGCATGCAGCAAGTGGTCGGCGGAGACGGCGGAGAGTTCCGCAGCCAGCCCCGCACCGCCCAGCGGTACGATTTCATCGGCATGGAGTTTCAGTGCCAGTCCCATTTCACGGGCGGCGGTCAGCAAGCGGCGGGACTGTCCGATAGAGAACACGCCTTGCTCGCAAAAGACATCGCAAAACTCTGCCAGCCGGTTTTGAACAACGGCGGGCATGACTTCACGGATAATGAAATCCACGTAATCGTCCGTGCGTCCATTGTATTCCTGAGGCACTGCGTGCGCGCCCAGAAACGTAGGAACGATGTCCACACGCTTGTGCTCGTCATTGTTCAGACTGCGCATCACGCGGAGTTGCAGCAACTCGGTTTCCTTGTCCAGGCCGTAGCCGCTCTTGCCCTCGACGGTGGTAACTCCCATAGTGCTCATTTGCTTCAAGAAGCCCTCTGCCTTGGCGCGCAGTTGGATAAAGTTGCACTCACGCGTAGCTTTCACTGTACTGACAATGCCGCCGCCACGCTCCATAATGGACATATAGCTCTCGCCTTTCAACCGCCAGGAGAATTCCTCGGCACGTTCCCCGCCAAACACGAAGTGCGTATGCGAATCGACAAAGCCGGGCAAAAGGCACTTGCCGCGGGCGTTGTAATGCCAGTAGCGCTGATAATAGCCGTCGCGCTCCTCGCCACGGTTAGGGCCTACGTAGGTGATGACGCCTCCGGTAACTTCCACCGTAGCGTCATCGATGATGCAAAGTTCTTCCATTTCCCTGCCGCGGCGGGCGGAAAAGCCGACGGGAGTTACGACACGGGCATTGAAGATTATCAGATTTTCTGTCATAGCTGTTTCTGTTCATTTCTTCCGGTTACTCGCACAGTCTGTGTATTCCTGCACTCATTCCATTATCCGGGCTTCCAGCACCTGCTGCATCGAGAAGTTCTCCAGTCCGAGGTAATAGGAAGCCGTATCAATCAGCGCTTCCATAGGTACGAGACCTATAATCTCACTGCCCACGATGCTGACACCGTAGCGGCGCGCTTCGATGCGTACCAGTTCGAAGGCACGGTAAAGCGCCGTGCGGGTATAGTCGGTCATGTTGATGGATACCTGGGTAATCCCCCGGTCTTTCAGTTCCACGCCCATAGCCTTGCAGTAGCGCAGTCCGCCGCCGATAAAACGTATCTTTTTGGCAATGTCGTGCGCAATCTCCAGACTCGGCGTATTGAGGTTGATGTTATAGGCTACCAACGGCATGCGTGCTCCCACTGCCACCGTACCGGCGGTAGGATGACGTTCGGCGGGACCGAAATCGGGTTGCCATTCGGGAAGCTTTATCTTCTCCGCCATGCCCTCGAACTCTCCTTTACGGACAGCCGCAAGGTTCTCGCGGTGAGGTGCCGAAGCGGATTTCTCGTAGAGGAATACAGGCAGGTTATAACGTTTTGCCACTTCCGCACCCACTTCCTTAGAGAGCGCAATGGCCTCTTCCATGGTCACATTCTTGATTGGGATAAAAGGAACAACGTCCACAGCGCCCATACGGGGATGCTGCCCCTGGTGTTTGTTCAGGTCGATGAGCTGTACGGCCACGCCGATGGCTTCGAGCACGGCATCGCGGAGCGGTTCGGGCTCGCCCACTACGGTAACCACCAGCCGGTTGTGGTCTTCATCGTTACTGTAATCCAGCAACTTCACACCTTGTTTGCCACGGAAAGGGGCTACAATACGGTCTATTTTCTGCAAGTCACGTCCCTCGCTGAAATTGGGGACACATTCTACGATTCGGTTCATAACGGTTATGTTTTTGGAGCTTACTACAGAGGAGACGGTATTTTTCTTTGATATTATCTCCGGACAGACCTATTATTTTTTCAGACAGAAGAACAAAAGGACATAAACTATGCAGGCGGATACCTGCCGGACATCACAATTAAGTTTATCCTCTTAACCTTATATCTTTTTGCGCATTTGTTCTTTGGTTCTCTTATATTCTGAATATCCTTTATGTTCTTTGGTTCGTCTGTCTGAAAAAGAATACTCTTATGTCCTTATCTCCTCTATAAATAAGCCTGTTACTATTATTTTATATATTTATCAATCAGTTCTTCATCCGCCACGTAAGGCATCGTGATGTGATAACCTTCCGCATGGGTGCGGTTAAACTCTTCACTGGTTTCCATGGCATGTGCATTTCGTGCCCACGAACGGCGTGCCACACCGCCCATCACATCCCAAAGCATGGCAGAGCGCAAGATTTCGTCCACCCGTTCGGAACCGTCGCACACCATGCCGAAGCCGCCGTTAACGGCCTTGCCGATACCTACTCCGCCGCCGTTGTGCAACGCCACAAGGCTCATGCCCCGCGCGCAGTTTCCGGCAAAGCATTGCACCGCCATGTCCGCCATTACGTTGCTGCCGTCCTTGATGTTGGATGTCTCGCGGAAAGGAGAGTCCGTACCGCTGACATCGTGATGGTCTCGTCCCAGCATAATGGGCCCTACTTCGCCGCGGCGCACCATTTCATTGAAGCGCAAGGCAATCTTCATGCGTCCCTCGGCATCCTGATAAAGGATGCGCGCCTGCGTGCCTACCACCAGGTTGTTCTTCTCGGCATCGCGTATCCAGTTATAATTATCCAAATCCTGTCCGCGGCGGGTAGGGTCAATGCACTCCATGGCGGCACGGTCGGTCTTTACCAGGTCCTCGTGCTTGCCGCTAAGACATACCCAACGGAAAGGCCCGTAGCCGTAATCGAAGAGTTCCGGCCCCATAATGTCTTCTACGTAGCTGGGAAAGATGAAACCGTTCTTGTCGCTGCCGTTGCGCGCTATTTCGGGAACGCCGGCATCATAAACGGCTTTCATGAAAGAGTTGCCGTAATCGAAGAAGTACGTGCCCCGGCCGACAAGCTCTTTTATGGCAAGGAAGTGGCGCTTCAACGTAGCATCCACCTTACGGCGGAATTCGGCAGGATTCTCATGCAGCATCCGGGTACGCTCCTCGAAGGTCAGTCCCACGGGGCAGTAGCCGCCGTCGTATGCCGCATGGCAGGATGTCTGGTCGGAAAGCAGGTCTATATGTATCTGTTCCTTTACGGCATATTCCAAAAGGTCCACCACATTGCCGTGATAGGCGATGGAAATCGGAGTGTGACTGTCCATGGCCTCTTTGGCCAGCGCAAAGGCTTGCGGCAGCGAATCCGTTACGTGTCCCACCCAGCCTTGACGGTGGCGGGTTTCAATACGCGAGGCATCCACTTCGGCTATGACAGCCGCCGCACCGGACATCTCGGCAGCTTTGGGCTGGGCGCCGCTCATACCGCCCAGGCCGGAAGAGACGAAAAGCCGTCCGCGCAGGTCACCGTCCTGAGGGATGCCGAGCTTCAGCCGTCCGGCATTCAAAAGGGTGTTGAAAGTGCCGTGCACAATGCCCTGCGGCCCGATATACATCCACCCGCCGGCAGTCATCTGACCGTAATTGGCTACACCCATCTGCATGGCTGTATGCCAGTCCTGCTGATTATCATACAGCCCTACCATCATCGCATTCGTAATAATGACGCGCGGCGCTTCGGTTTCGACTTGAAGAGTCCCAGCGGATGCCCGCTTTCGATAACGAGCGTCTGGTCATCGGTAAGGACTTCGAGGTATTGTTTTATCAGGCGATACTGCATCCAGTTCTGGCACACCTGCCCCGTCTCGCCGTAAGTGACAAGTTCGTAAGGGTAAAGGGCTATGTCGAACAAAGATTATTGTCTATCATCACCTGAAAGGCCTTGCCCTCGATGCGCGTCTTGTATTCGTCGATGGGCTTTGCCTTGAGGTCGCCTTGCGGACGGTAGCGGTAGCCGTAAATGCGTCCGCGTGTACGGAGTTCTTCCATAAACTCCGGAGCGAGTGTTTCGTGCAGTTCTTTAGGGATGTAGCGCAGGGCATTCTTCAATGCCGTAGCGGTTTGTGCCGCGTCAAGAGTGTAGCCGCGGTCGGGTGCCCGCCGGATACCTTCTACGAAGGTGGGATAAGGGGGCAGTGTTTTGCTTAAAGTTATCTCCATAGTATATAAGGTGAATAGTTACAAATTGTCAGAATACACTGGCTTGTATCTGCCGCAATATAAAAATAATTCCCGATATTCGCAATAGAATGCCGGGAATTTTATCATTTAGTCAATAAAGACTCCTTATCGTATTACTTGAAATACTGTCTGGTCCACTCACCTGCTATTCAAAAATAAACAAAGGCAATGAATCCACTTTTTTTGCATAATAAGAAAAGTAACTTAATATAGCTCAGAGAAATACAAACAGACCATTTTAATAAAGTTGATATTGAACGGTGAGGGCAGCTACAGTGCCGTTATGATCCAAAGTATAATCCGTAATCAGAATACGAAGATATTTCACTTCATCATTCTCTGTCTTGAAAGCTACAGCATAACCATGATTAGGCTGAGCCACTGGAAAATCTTTGACATAATATCTATTGTCATCTGGTAGAATCAACTTTTTTATTACTTCCGGTAAGCTATTTACTTTCCCTACATCTTCTATCATTACATATAAACCATTATAGGATTGCACCTCAAAGGCATTATAAGAAGGAAACGTACTATTCCATACCCCACTTTGACGTATAAAAGAAAGTACACCAAGACACCCACGCGAGAGATACAGTCCATACTTTCGATT
>ENA-OQDL01001396-OQDL01001396.1-human-gut-metagenome-genome-assembly--contig:-NODE-1396-length-12022-cov-2.729298_pt1 | contig 12022 bp, 10 predicted proteins | sample MGYA00242782_ERZ504609 | MGnify/ENA primary metagenome ERZ504609 (study PRJEB26092, sample SAMD00036320) | human gut metagenome | host: Homo sapiens | study: EMG produced TPA metagenomics assembly of... | reverse complement strand
GGGAGTGCGTCGGTTCCTCTTTCGAAAAATGAGACTGGAATGAAAAAAGGCCGATCCTCAATATATGGGACTCTACGGCCAGCTGGGACAATACTGGGGAGAACAGCCGGGCACTTCGGACCAGTATATGTGGGAGCATTTGTCATGTTCCTTTTCCTGCTGGGAATTTTTATTGTCCGCGGTCCTATGAAGTGGACTCTGGTGGCAGGTACGGTGTTCTCCATTCTGTTGTCATGGGGAAAGAACTTTATGGGGCTGACCGATTTCTTTATCGATTACGTACCGATGTACAGCAAGTTCCGTGCAGTTTCTTCCATTCTGGTAATTGCTGAATTCACCATTCCTTTACTGGCTGTCATGGCTTTGCGTGAGGTTATCAACCGTCCTCAGCTGTTGCGTGAACAGGCACGTGCCTTTTACATCAGTCTGGCGCTGACCGCAGGTATTTCCCTGCTGTTTGCTCTGGCTCCGGGCTTCTTCTTCTCTTCCTTTGTTTCCAGCATGGAGATGAGCGCCCTTCAGAATGCCATTCCGGCCGAACAGCTTGCCCCGATTCTTGTCAATCTGGAGGAAGTACGTCAGGCTATTTTCACGGCCGATGCCTGGAGAAGTTTCTTCATTGTGCTGATTGGCGTAGCATTGTTGTGGGCCTATTGTGTCGGTAAGCTGAAAGCTGGTCTGCTGGTGGGGGCCCTGACTGTGCTCTGTCTGGCAGATATGTGGAGTGTCAACAAGCGCTATCTCTATGATGAACAGTTCGTGGCCAAAGGAACGGAAATGCAGCCGTTCAGTCAGCCGACCGCAACCGATAAGGAAATCTTGAAGGATACGACACTGGATTATCGGGTACTGAATCTGTCAGTCAATACCTTCAATGAAAACAATACGGCTTACTGGCATAAGAGCATCGGAGGATATCATGCCGCCAAGTTGCGCCGTTATCAGGAAATCATTGAGGAACATATCCAGGGTGAAATCACTTCACTGTTCAAGAAGTTCCCCGAAGCAGGAGCAGACATGACGAAGCTGGATGCCAATCTGACTCCGGTGCTGAACATGCTGAATACCCGTTATTTCATTTTCCCTTTGCAGGGAGGAGAAACGGTTCCGGTCTTCAATCCTTACGCATTGGGCAATGCCTGGTTTGTGGATGAAGTGGAATATGTGGACAATGCCAACGGAGAAATCGATGCACTGCACCGTATCAATCCGCGAAATACGGCTGTGGTAGACCGGAAGTTTGCTGAAGTGCTGAAGCCGGTTGCTGCAACTGATAGCTTGAGACAGATCACTCTGAAGACCTATGAACCTAATGCTCTGACCTATGAAGTCAGCTCAGAACAGGGCGGTCTGGTTGTCTTCTCTGAAATCTATTATCCGGGCTGGCGTTCCTATCTGGACGGAAAAGAAGTTTCACACGGACGTGCTGATTACGTTCTGCGTGCCATGAATGTCCCGGCAGGGAAACATACTGTTGAGTTCCGTTTTGATCCGAAGTCACTGCATGTGACGGAAGCCATTGCCTTTACGGCGCTGGCCGTACTAGTTCTGGGTGCGGTTCTGGCTATTGTGTGGAAATTGCGGAAGCGGAAATAGAAAGAACAACAAGATAACTTGTGCGATGAGGCTGTTTCAGATTGTTTTGGAACAGCCTCTGTTATTTTATAGTGAGGATAAGAATCTGTCCAATGAATGATTCGATGAAGAATAAGTGTAAGGACAATTTTGCAGTATTGTCTGGAAGAAACAACAGTTTCGACTGGAAGAAACTTCTGTTTCATGCTGGTGGAACTTTTGTTTCGACTAGAAGAAACTTTTGTTTCGTGCTGGTGGAACTTTTATTTCGACTGGAAGAAACTTTTGTTTTCTGCTGGTGGAACTTTTGTTTATTCCGCATGAAACAGATTTATTGACTGGATAAAGGGGAGAAAGTTGCAGGAACTTCCCTGTCAGAAGAGGGAAGTCCGATGGTGAGACATGCGTAGTTTGGCATGTCGCAGAGGTTTCAGTCGCTTGAGTGCCCTTGGAGTCCGACGGACATGTGAGTGCAGTTTCCGCCAGAATTTCTGGCTGAGCAGAAAGATCAGGAAGATGGTTCCAACAATACAGACCGCACCGAAAAGTTCTTTCAGGCTGGTCAGCAAAGTCTGCTGGCTTACTGCATCGTAGAGCTGCCGGAGAGAAACATCAGGAGCCCATTCTTTCACTTGGTCCATGTTCTGGCTTAACAGACCGATGTTTTCCTGTTCCATGTATTTCAGCCACCGGTTCAGGATGGCAGTACCCAACGGCGTTGCAATGCTGGTACGGATGAAGCTCAACACGCAGAGTCCCTGAAAGAAATGCTTGAACGGAACTGTCTTGGCTATATAGATAGTCAGTGAAATGTACAGCACTCCGTGTCCGATACCCTTCAGAAAATTAGGGAAATACAGACTTTCGATGTTCAGGTTGGGATGAATCAGGAAATACATGTAATACTGATAAACCACGATCAGAATAAATCCTACCGTGATCAGCAGTTTATATCCTTTGTGCAGAACGGCCTGGCGATAGAAGACAATGCCTGCACCCGCCAGAATTCCTGCAAAGACACACCAGTTCAGTGAAACGGCATTCAGCATGTCGTATCTCAGAATGGAGCGCATGAAAGTTTCCTGCAGGACGGATGAGGTGGTGAGAAACAGACACAGCATCAGAAACAGGAACAGGATAGTCGGGAAATGACGGTAGGTCAGTACCTGCGGATCAATATACGGGTGGCGCAATGTACACATCCGATTGATGTTGATCAGTGTGGCCACGACGGCAGTTACCAGGCATCCGCGGATCAGCGGGCTGTCCAGCCAGTCGTAGTATTCTCCGTAAATGCAGACAAAGACAATGGCAAACAGAACGAGTGTCCACAGCAGGGCACCGGTCCAATCTATTCCGTACAGGGGCATTTTCTTGGCCACGCGGAAGGGCGTGTCAGGAAGAACACGCAGAACCAGACCACAATCAGCAGACCGATGACCAGCCAGTGCATGTACTGCCAGTTGGCCCAGTCACTCAGATGAGTGGCTACCAGTCCCGAGAGCTGGATGCTTTCGAGTACGATGATGTAGATCACCGGATAGAATACGGAGAAGTTTCCCGAAGGAGTTACGCTCAGACGGATGTTTGAAAAACATTCAAATGTGCCCCACATGCGGAAAAATCCCGAGACAAAACAGGTGGCTACCAGGATGGCAATGTTCTGCGACTGCATGGTGATCAGGTTGCAGACAATCAGAACCGGGCAGACCGTCAGAAAAATGCGCCGTGTCGTGAAGCGGAACTTGAGCCGGAACAGGATGGGGAAGATGACCGTCATGCCGATGAATGAAGCATATCCCGCCATCATGACGTCTTCTCTCAGACAGCCCAAAGCACTTGACATCTGGGTGGAAGTAGGCAGGAATACTCCTCCGTTGAACTGGAACACCATGGCGAAGAACAGGGACAGGAGGATACAGACCGGGGTCGGGATGAATTCCTTGAAATATAAAATTCTCGGACGTTGTTCAGACATACCTTATTTATATATTATAGCTTGACGTAACACTCTACATTCATACCGGCCCGCAGACGGTTCAGATTTTTCTGTTCGTTGTTGCCGGTAAATTCGATGCGGACAGGGATACGCTGTTCTACCTTGACGAAGTTTCCGGCTGAATTGTCCTGAGGAATCAGTGAATAGAAAGACCCTGTGGCATCGGAGATGGAAACAATCCGTCCTTCATAAACGACATTGGGAATAGCGTCCACTTTCATTTCTACCAGCTGTCCCTGTTTCATGTCGGTAGTCTGTGTTTCCTTGTAATTGGCAATCACCCATTTTTCCGTACCGTCTACCAGAGTGACCAGTGTCTGTCCCGACTGCACCAGTTCTCCTTCGTGGATGTTCTTCCGGCCGGTTACTCCGTCGGCTGTGGCACAAATGACGGTGTATGAAAGGTGCAGCTTGGCCAGATTCAGTGCAGCTTCTGCCAGTTTGATGTCCGATTCATTCTGTTCCAGACGCTGGGTCTGCTCCTGTTTGACCAGTTCCGACGACTGTTTCTGCCGGAGCAACTGTTCATAGCGGGCCTTGGCTGCTGCATATTCCGTCTGCACCCGGTCGAATTGCTGGGGTGTCACCGCTTCTTCTTTCATCAGTCCCTCGTAACGTTTGTAGTCGGTTTCTGCATTTTCCAGACGGATCCGCTGCTCTTCGATGGCAGCTTCCGTCACGAAGATATTGTTCTGGGTGGTATTGATGGTGGTGTGCATGGCACTCTTGCCGGCCAGTGCATTCTGATAGTCCGCTTCTGCCTGGGCAACTTTCAGCAGATATTCCGTATTCTCAATGACTACCAGAGTATCTCCTTTCTTGACAGACTGGTATTCTTCGAAATAGATCTTCTTGATAAATCCCTGTACGCGGGTATTGATGGGACTCAGGTGTTGTTTCACTTGCGCATTGTCTGTGTATTCCACATTTCCCAGATGAATGAATTTTCCACATACCCAGCTGATTCCTCCAACCAGAATCAGTGCGATGAAAAAGTTCGGGATGGCTCTTTTCTTGTTTTTTATCATAGACTTATCGTTTGTTTAGTTCTTGTTTGAAAAATCAGAGGTTTCCGGTCAGCTTCTTGAGCAGGTAATACTGATACAGGATCCCGATCTGGTAATTGGCCAGTTGCAGTTCCATGTCCAGCTGTGTATTGCTGGCATCCAGCATATCCGTAATCAGTGCGAGTCCGTTTACATATCGCTGCCGGACAATGTTAAAGTTTTCGTGAGCCAGCTGTACACTTTTTTTCTGTGTGCGCAGACGGATATACGCTTCATTCAGATTGACGTAAGCTTCATGGATGGAGTTGCCGGTTTCTTCTACGGCCAGTTTGCGTGCCTCTTCCATTTTCAGGGCAGACAACCGTGCCTGTTTCAGTTTCTTTCCGTTCTTGAACAGCGCATCCAGATTGTAGGAAATGCCAACTCCCGCATACCAGTAGCTGAAGTTGTTGTTCAAGGGAGGCACTTCGATCAGGATCGGTCCGTTGAGATCATTGGCGGCGTGCAGGCTGATGCGTGGCCGTTTCTCGGCACGGAGAAGTTCAATCCGGTTCTTTTCCTGCTCAATCTTTACGTCGGCCAGTCTGACTGATGGCGTCAGCGGTATCTCCCGGATCCATTCCGCTTCATCCCGCTTCTCTACTGTCAGCCGGAAAAGCTCCGTTGTATCAGGCTGGATGGCTACATCCGGTTCCAGTCCGATCGTAGTAGCCAGGCGGTGACTCAGCACGTCGATCTTGTCTTTGACAGAAGTCAGTTGCAGCTCCAGACTCTGCAACTGGAGCTCGTAGCGGGTAATGTCACTCTTCAGAGCTGTACCCTGACGGTAGGATGCCCGATATCCTTGACGAGCAGCTGAGTCTGTGCGATGTTATTCTCATATACCCGTTTCTGGTTGTTCAGCTGGAAAAGATCCAGATAATATCCGGTCAGCATGAAACGGATATCCTGCCGGTTCCGGACATACTCCAGTTCCGCTTCCTTCTGTTGCAGTTTGCTGCGGTTGATATTCCGGTTGATGGCCCCTCCGGCATAAATCACTTGTGAGGCTTTCAGCACGAATGTATTTCCGAAGTGCGGCATATCCGCATGTATGCCGTTTGAGAAGTTACGGTCGGTCATGACCCCGTCGCCGATGTAATTCAGATCCAACTGTGCCTGGATGGAAGGAAGCCGGTCATTCTTTGCGATTCTGACTCCCTGCTCAGCCTCCCTGATCGCCAGGTCATGCAGGCGAATGCTCTTGCTGTGTTGGTCAGCCAGTCGGAACATTTCGTCCAGGCTTAGCGTAAGGGGCTGGGCCGGCAAATTTGAAAATAAAAGAACAATACAATTTACAACTAATAATCTCATACCTGTTTGTCTCTGCATACTAATCTCTATTGAATCGAAAACCTGTTTTTCCCGCTTTCGGGAATTTCCGGTCCGCAGGCTGCATAAAGGCCTGTCTGTGAATGCGGACGGAACAAAAAGGGTGTTATCCTTGTTTTGACTTTGCAAAGTTACACTTTCTGTCTGGTACGGATTTTGCAGATTACGCAATAAGCTTACCATATTCTGCCAAACCGACACGGAAGAAGGTGAGTAAGGAAATATTTATTATCAACCTAAAGAATGTTTTTTATATGCACAAGTCAGGACAAAAAGACTTCATGGTTTTCATGTCCTCGGTGATCATCCGTCTGCGTAACATGGAGCGGATGGGCACCCTGCATGTCTACCAAAGCACCCAGAACCGGATAGCCGATTTCATGGGTGACCGTTCTCTTTCCTTTGAGGAAATCAATCCTTTGTGGCTTCAGGCTTTGCCAGGCCTATCTTCTGGGGCGCGGGCTGAACTGGAATACCATTTCCACCTACATGCGCGTCATCCGGGCCGTGTATTACCGGCCGTAGATGAAGGAGAAGCTCCTTTCCAGCCGCGGCTGTTCCGCGGGGTCTACACCGGTACGCGGGTCAATGTGAAACGGGCTCTGAGTGAACGTACTCTGCGCAGTCTGCAGACCCCCATATCCTCTTCGCCGGATCTGGACTACACCCGTTGCCTGTTTCTGCTGCTTTTTATGTTGCGGGGGATTCCTTTTGTCGACATCGCCTACATGCGCCGTTGCGACCTGAAGGAATCCAAGCTGACGTACCGCCGTCGCAAGACAGGTACCTGGATGAATGTTCACATCGAACCCGAAGCCCAGCGGCTTATTGCCCGTCTGCAAAGCAAGAATCCCGATTCCTTCTATCTCTTTCCGTTTGTTACGGCAGAAGGTGAGGAAGGCTACCGTCAGTATGGCAATGCTCTCCGCCGTTTCAATTATCAGTTGAAGAAACTCTCACGCATGGTGTCAGGCTGTCCGTCTCTGAGCAGCTATTCGGCCCGTCACAGCTGGGCTACGGTTGCCAATTACCGGAACTTCCAGCCGGAGCTGATCAGCAATGCCATGGGGCACTCATCCGTGAAGGTGACAGAGACTTATTTTATGAAACATTCGGATGAAAAAAATTGATGAAATGAACAGAAATATTCTTACTTATCTGTTTGTTTAAGAAGATGTTATGCGTCCGTTACTTTGTAGGTAACGGGTTCTTCATTTTTGTTAAGACAAATGTCGGGGAATTTTATAAGAAAAACAAACATAAATATATTTTTAACAACAGGATTGTATAATTTTAACAATACGGTCTTTTTGAGCCTTATGAGAGGACAGGTATTCCGACGGATCAGGTACGGACATAAGGCTTCATTCCACAAAGGTGACGCAAACCCCTGCGGAAACATGCTTCATGTCCCTTTCCGAAGATCAGGCCGATAAAGTATTCTATAAAAGGTTAAAAAGTGTATAAGAAAGGCGGCTGCCGTTACCTACAAAGTAACGGAGAAAAACCTGTTGAAAATGTCATGCTAAAAATGGGAAACATGAAGCGAATTCTAATCTTCTTAATAGCTGCTTGTCAGCATTTCTTTGTCCGCGCAAGATGTGGCAGTCAAGACCAATCTTCTTTATGACGCGACGACCACCATCAATCTGGGTGCAGAAATTGGTGTGGCTCCTAAATGGACGGTTGATTTGTCAGCCAATTACAACGGTTGGACCTTTAATGACAACAAAAAGTGGAAACACTGGATGGCACAGCCGGAAGTCCGCTACTGGTTCTGTGAACGTTTCAACGGTCACTTCCTTGGTGCCCACCTGCTGGGCGGTCAGTATAACTGGGGCGGTCTGGATCTTCCCCTGGGAATCTTTGATGACCTGAAGGAGCACCGCTATGAAGGCTGGTATGTCGGGGTGGTGTCGTTTATGGTTATCAGTGGCTGCTGGGCAAGCGCTGGAGCATCGAAGCTGCTCTGGGTGTGGGCTATGTACGTGCTGATTACGACCGCTATAAATGTCCTCACTGTGGCGAATGGCAGGAATCCGGCAAAAAGAATTACTTTGGCGTGACTAAGGCGGCCATCTCATTGATTTACATAATAAAATGATGGAGGAACGTTTGATGAAGAAACATATTATTTCTCTTGCTATACTGCTGGCATCCGGAATTTCCGTGTTTGGCCAGAATACCACTTATCTGAGTGAGATCCGGATAACAGACCGTCAGGTTGTGAAGACTTCCGACCGTCAGGTCAATGTGAAGATGGAAGTCAGCCTCGACGAACTGGATATCAAGCGTCAGCATTCGCTCCGCGTGGTTCCGGTTATCCTTTCCGCCGACGGGACACAGGAACGGGAGCTTCCTCCTTTTGTCATCAACGGAAAAGTCCGTGACAAGGTGCAGCAGCGTATGGAAACCCTTGACGGTGTTTCTGCCAATCCCGATGCCGTTGTGACAGTCCGCAGAAAAAACGGTTCCTCCCAGGTGCTTTCCTATGATGCTTCGGTTCCCTTCCAGCGCTGGATGATCGGAGGCAATATCCAGCTGCGGGGTTATGTCACCGGCTGCGCCCTTTGTGATGACGGAGATGAAACCGCAACGACAGGCGATATCCTGCCCGAAATGACACCGGAGTATTACAGCCCTGTGATGAAGCCGAAGGAAGAGATCGTTAAACGCCGTTCTGAAACGCGGAGTGCCCGTGTGCAGTTCCGTCAGAACAGTTCGAATATCCGTCCGGATTACAAGAACAACCGTGCCGAACTGGATTCTGTCCGCCAGTCCATTCTGCTGGTCAAGGACAACAACGACCTGACCATTACCGGTATCTATGTGACAGGTTACGCTTCTCCCGAAGGTTCATTCGACTATAACATGAAGCTTTCCGAACGCCGTGCGAGGTCCTTTACCGAATATATCAAGGAAGACCTGAAAGGCATTGATCCTTCCGTATACCATGTGGACTGGAAGGGTGAAGACTGGGCAGGCCTGCGTGAAGAGGTTCAGAAGCATCCCAAACTGCTGAAGATTGATGAGGTGCTGAACATCATCGACAACTGCGGTGACGACAAGGATGCCTGCGAAGAACAGATCAAGGGACTGGTGCCGCCTGAAATCTACCAGCGTCTGCTGAATGAAATGTACGGTCCGATCCGTCGCAACGAATACCGGGTGGAATATAATGTGCGTCACTTCAGTCTGGAAGAAGGCAGACAGATGATCAAGACCCGTCCGGACCTGATGAGCGTAAGCGAAATACAGCAGGTAGCCGACAGTTATGGCAAAGGCAGTCCGGAATATGTGGATTGTCTGATGCGCGGAGCCAAGGCTTATCCGAATGATGTGACCGCAGTCAACAATGCGGCACTGGCCCTGATGGAAGCCGACCGTACGGACGAAGCCATCCGTCTGCTGGACAATGCACCGCAAGCAGGCGAACTGCTGAACCTGAAGGGAGTTGCCTATTCCAAGTTGGGTGACTATGAACAGGCAGAAAAAGCATTTTCAGCAGCACAGACCAAAGGATATGCGCCTGCGGGCGAGAACCTGACACAGTTGAAGAAGTATGCAGAATATATGGCTGAATAAATAGAGACTAAATAAGAGTGTTTAATTAAAAAGTTTATTGTTATGAAATTTCAAAGAGTTTATTTCTGGCATTTGCAGGGCCTGGGTTTGTTCAGCATGCTCTAATGAAGATGTGACAGAAAATGGTGTACAGGGTGGAGCTGATGTGACTGTGACTGTAAATCCTCAGGGATTGTCAAGAGGTAGCAGAGCTATAGATCCATCTAATCCTATTAATGGTGTTAATGGAGATGAGCAAGATGTAGATATTAACTCTATTGTTGTTAAATTGACTGCTGGGGTAGGATCTAATGAACAGAAGTTCACTAGTATGAGTGAATTAACGAATGGTACAGTAACATTTAATGGTGTGCGTAATCCGAGTAAGATTGAGGTGTTTATTAATGGTGGAAAAGCTGAAGATTGGACTTTGGCTGAATTCTATCAGGGAAATCATGTGGGATTGGCTGCACCGATGTATGGATCTGCTGATGGAAATGAGTTTGAGACTACAACCTCTGCTGAAGGTAAAACAGTTTATAATGTGACTGTCACCCCAAAGCATGAAACTGCATTATTAGAGTTCTCTGGTATATCTCACAAAGATGATGGTGAAGGTTGTATTTTTTAATGCCATTAATTTTGAAGGCTTGTTCTTAAATCATGTGAAATTGGCAGAAAATGGTCAGTATATGGGGGATGATAATTTGACTAAAGTTGAAAGTTTCTATGATGTTCAGCAGCTTGGTTATCTTATCCCTACTTATAGTGTAATTGCGGATGCAGATATGAACTTCCTTACCCCTTTAAAAGTATGGCCTGCTGAAGGAAAGTGCTATTCATATAATATCTTCCCTCAAGCAAGTCTTGACTTGCCTGTTTTAACTCTTTGCTTTAAAGATATTGCAGTGAAAGACGGACAAGTTTGGGCAAATGCTGATAATAAAGGTTATGCAACTGTAAAAACTTATAAATTAAGTTCTACAGAAGAACTGACTGAACAGCAGTTGGAAGAAATGGGCGCAACGAAAACAGATCCTGTAATCAAAAAATTTGCCGCTGGTTATGTCTATAAATTTACAGGTCTGGAAGTAGCAGATGAGAATATCGGTACAACAATTGAAGGAGGTGAAGACGCATCTTTGGTTGCTACTATTAAAGTAATTCCTTGGACTATCACTGAAGGTACAGTAGAATGGAATTAATTTTTTAGCTATAAATATTAATCTGGTGGGGAACTTTTCCCACCAGATTAATTCGAACATACAGAAATAAAAAACCTTAATAAAGAATGATGAAATCAATAAGATATATATTAATGGCGCTGGTCGCTACCGTCCTGACGACCGGTTGTATTAAAGATGATCTGGATGACTGCGATAACGTAACCATTTACTTCCAGTATCTCGCCGACGGCGATAAGGACGTATTATACCAGTATATGAGCAAGGTAGACCTGTATGTTTTTGATTCAAATGGACATATACTGGGAGTCGGCTCATATAATCAGGACGAATTAACTAAGTTCGAAGCTGTACCGTCGTTTAAACTACGTCCGGGACAGCGTTATAAAGTTGTGGCTGTAGGTAATGCTTATGACCACACAGAGGTGGTAAACTATGCAACTGAAACAGACTTTGCAAATATATATCTTCAAGATCCGGCATGGAGTGATCCTAATGTGCCGGTAACGAATCACGACTACAATTATTTGGGTGAAAAGGAATTTGTAATGCCTGATCATGAAGGTGTCATGTATCGTGATACAGTGACTCTATATAGTTCACATGTAAAGGTGAATGTAGAAATTCATGGACTTCCGGTTCCGGAGGCTTCACGTCAGGATGCAGGAGTTCCTTATCAGCTGAGTTTCGAGAACTCGAATGCTCAGGTTTCTTTTGAAAATGAAATCAACTTAGACGAAAAAGGTACTATTTATCCCGATCTGATTTATGATAGTGAGAATCAATGTTATCGTACACAGAACTTAGCTTTATTTCGTATGGACTCTAATGGCGAACTAAGTTCTGATTGTTGCGAACATATATTGGTTTTGACTGATAAGAATACGGGGCAGGAACTTATTCGTGGAAATATATATAATTATCTGGTGCGTAATGCAGATGCCATTGATGTTACCAAGCAGGAAGCAGAACTTCCCATTGCTATTGAGTTTAATGGAGTGAATGCTGAGATCAAACTTCCTGATTGGGTGATTGTAGATGGTAAACCTGAATGGAATTAACCTTAAGGAGGAATGCTTATGAAAAAATTAGGAAGGTATTTAGGTGCAATTGGATTATTACTCCTGATAGGAGTAGCTACTTCCTGTATAAAAGATGATATTGCTACAACCGAAACAGGAACAGCTAATATTACGGTGAATATTAGTTCACGTTCCGGTGAGGTTGATAACGATAATAGTGAAGTTTTAGCTAATGAAGATATCAAGACCATCCGTCTGATTTTAGTGCAGAACGGGAAAGTGGTCAGCAACTCAAAGCAT
>ENA-OQDL01001395-OQDL01001395.1-human-gut-metagenome-genome-assembly--contig:-NODE-1395-length-12024-cov-9.910650_pt1 | contig 12024 bp, 17 predicted proteins | sample MGYA00242782_ERZ504609 | MGnify/ENA primary metagenome ERZ504609 (study PRJEB26092, sample SAMD00036320) | human gut metagenome | host: Homo sapiens | study: EMG produced TPA metagenomics assembly of... | reverse complement strand
CCCTGATATTATTCGTATTGGATGTGAATATGCCGGGAATGGATGGGATTGAAGTATGCAGAATGAATCCGAGACAGGGTTTACCTGTCCGATTATCTTTTTGACTGCAAAGGTAGAAGAACAGGATCGGGTAATGGGATTACTGTCTGGCGGAGATGATTATGTTTTGAAACCATTTAGTTTGAAAGAACTCGATGCCAGAATTATTGCCCATTTGAAACGTGAGGAACGCTTACATAGGAAAACAGAACAACGGTTTTATGGGGATTTAGTAATTGACTATGCCGGCAAATGTGTACATATGAAAGAGAAAACTTTAGATCTTACGAAATTAGAGTATGACATTATAGAATTTTTGTCTATGAACCCTGAAATTGTGTTTGATAAAGAACGAATCTATGAAAAGATTGGAGGATATGATGCAGAAGGGGACAGCCGGGTGGTTACAGAGTTGATTCGCAGAATCCGCAAGAAAATGAAAATGTATTCGGAACACGAATATATTGAAACTGTATGGGGGATGGGATATAAATGGAAAAAATAAAAAATCTTTCGTTAAGAAAAACCATTGTCTTATATATGATAGTCAGTTTGATAGTTAGTTTTTATCTTTCGGCATTGATTATGCGAATGGCAGCAACTATACAAGATGACATTTGGTGGAAATACGTAGATCAAGAAAAGTATTTTGAAATGGCTGAAGGTGACGGTAGAAAGTATTTGACAGATGTTCCGAGACCGAATTCTTATGAAATGAAAAAATTTGATTATCATGTATCAGAGATATGTGACTTCCTTCAGACGTTTACAGTACTTATTGTGTCTGTGGTAGGCAATATCATAGCAGTGTTTCTTTTTTATAAGCATAAATTAAAAAATCCCATTGAAGAATTAGAACTGGCATCACAACAGGTTGGTCGAAATAATTTGGGATTTTCATATTACCTATGAAAATAAGGATGAAATGGGAAGATTGTGCGAGGAATTTGAACGGATGAAGGAGCAGCTTGCAGAAAATAACCATCAATTATGGAAAATAATTGAGGAAGAAAAGGCTTTGCGAGCAGCGATTGCACATGATATCCGTTCACCGCTATCTGTATTGGCGGGGTATCAGGAAATGCTTTCAGAATATCTTCCTGAAGAAGAGATAGATATGGATCGAGCCTTAGGTATGGTAAATGAGAGTAAAAAACAGATTGAACGCATGGATACATTTGTAGAAACAATGAGGAAGATGAGCAGTTTAGATACAAGGGAGTTAGTGGTAGAAGAAATTACAAGTATGCAGTTAGAAATAGATATACAGGCAGAGTTGAATGTGTTTGAGAAAAAATTTGGAAAGAGATGCGAATTAGAATGTGTGGAAACAGCAGAAAAATTTTCGGGAGATAAGGAAGTGATTTTAGAGGTTATAGAAAACCTTTTGTCAAATGCCTTTCGTTATGCTAAAACAAAAGTGGAAATGGAAGTTCTCCTTACTTGTTCTGAATTACAAATCAGAGTAAAGGATGATGGAGTGGGTTTTACAGTAGACAAGCAAAAGGCAACAGAGCTTTTTTATCAGCAAAATGTGAAAGACAGTTTGAAACATTCAGGAATGGGCATGTATATCAGCAGATTGTATTGTGAAAAGCATGGTGGTCAGTTACTGATAGAAAATGAAAAACAGAGTGGAGCTGTAATAACAGCAGTATTTCATCGGATTGCATGAGCGGTCCGATTTTTTATGCTGTTGTCTTTTGTTGTGATTTATATTTTATGATGTCTATTAACGAAGGAAAGGAGGAATACGTATGATGCTATTTTTAAAAGAGAGATTAGGAATTATCTAAAGCGACCGTTATTTTGGGTAGGTGTTCTGCTTGTGATTTATGGTGTGTTTAATGCGACAAGTCCATATTTAACCACACATTATTTAGGGCAAGGCGAGAAAATTATCAATGATTATCCTGATACAGTTCGCTTAGGAGATGTTTATGAAGGATATATTCCTGCGAATCCTGAAAAACATCGAGAAATATGGAGTGGACAGATAAAACAAGCACTAATTGATGAATTAGAAATGTCTGATTTAGAGGCACAATCCGTAATGAGCAAACTTGTTGATATGGAGTTAGAAGAAGCATTCGTATATCTGGAGGAAAAATATGATTGGTATAGTGCAAGATATATGTACGAAGATAGTGCCTATTACAAAGGAACGCCAGAAGAAATCAACACATATCTGAACGAAAAAATGAAAAATAAGGCGTTTTCTTTTTATTACTCAAGAAAATTTGCTGATTTTGCAGGGTTGTTTATGTGTTTTTTTGCAACAATTATGTTAGCGGTTCTGTTTTTACAGGATACGAAAAAGCATACTTATGAATTGCTTCACACGAAACCGATCACTGCCGGAAAGTATGTATTTGGAAAAGTAAGCGCAGGATTTGCAATTTGTTTGATTGCTCTGACTATTATAAATCTATTATTTTGGGCATTGTGTGTTATTTATACAAAAGACAGTGGGTTTGAAGTGCGGTTCTGGGATTTTATAGTTTCTACTGTACTTTATATACTTCCCAATATGCTGATGATTGTAAGTGTATATACATTGATTTCACTCATATTTAAAAATCCACTTCCGGGAGTGCCGCTTCTGATTCTTTACATGGTATATTCCAATATGGGCGGAAGAAATGCGGAAGGAGTTTATGGATATTGGGGAAGACCTTTTGCGATTATGGTTCGATTCCCCGATCAGCTTTTCGATACAACACCGCCGCCAATGGCATTTTTAAATCAGAGTTTACTTATTTTAGCATCTGGAGTGATTATTCTGATTTCAATACAGATTTGGAAGAGGAGGCGGATGTAAATGAAGAAGGAAATGAAGATTGTTCTGCCGTTTTATAAGATTGCTTATGCAGTATCTTTTGTTGTGATTTTAAGCTTGATACGTGGGGTTGTATTCACAAATGAAATAGGACTTTCCATTGAGGCACCTTTTGCTATATTGACTGCTGTTTTTTGTGCGGACACTTATGTGCAGGAAATTACAAGCAAGCGTTCAGAAATCCATAGGCTGTATCCAATAAGAAAGAGAATTTGCTCCATCATGCAGCGAATAATGATACAGGAATTTTTTTTATTACTGCTTGCTGTTTTAGGTTACGGATTGTTTTTTGTGTTTCAAAAACCAGTCACACATCCGGCAACGGAAAGTGAAATACTTCAGTTTATTGCCTATTTTTTAGCGATTGTAGTAACCATTTTCTTTTGGGGAATATTGGTCAATACATTGTCAATGCTTTTTCGCAATATGTGGATGGGGATTGGAAGCTGCCTTCTGATATGGGTAGCAACAAATTCCACGGGAGGAGATAAACTTTTTGGGGCATGGAATCTGTTTTCCTATGCTTTCAGAGATATAGAAAATACTGCTGATGTTACATGGCTGCAAGGGAAAGCTTTGTGTATTGGTATTGGATTGATTTTATTGGTAGTATTGCCGAAAATAGTTAGAAAGAGAGGGTAAGTTTATGAGTATTCATATTGAGGATTTAACAGTAAGATTTAAAAATGGTGTGACAGCAATCAATCATGCGAATTTAAATATACCGAATGGAATTTTTGGATTATTGGGAGAAAATGGAGCAGGAAAGACAACTTTGATGAGGGTTTTAACTACTGTACTTAAACCTACAAGTGGAACGGTCACATTGGACGGGATTTTATATAGTGAAGGAAACTATGAAAAAATTCAGAGAAAAATAGGGTATCTGCCACAGGAAATTGAACTTTATCCTAATTTGACTGTTCAGGAGTGTTTAGAGTATATGGGTGATTTGGCAGGTGTTCCAAAAGCAGAATGCAAGAAACGAATAGAATATTATTTGAAAAAGACCAGTCTTGCAGAACACCGGAAAAAGAAAATGAAACAGTTGTCAGGCGGTATGAAACGACGGGTAGGATTGGTGCAGGCGCTTTTAAATGAACCGGAATTTTTAATTGTGGATGAGCCGACTACCGGTTTAGATCCAGAGGAACGTATTCGCATCCGCAATTTGTTAGTAGATTTTTCTGAAAACAGAACGGTTTTGTTTTCAACTCATGTGGTAGAAGACTTAGCTGCCACCTGCAATCAGCTTGCAATTATGCATAAAGGTCGATTTCTGTATGCGGGTTCTATGAAGAATTTGACAGAAGAAGCACAGGGGAAAATCTGGATTTGCAAAGTACCTGATGAGAGAAAAGCAAGAGAAGTGGAACAGAAGTATCGTATTACATCTAAACAGTATGTTGAGGGGGGATTGCAGTTAAGAGTGATTTCTGAAATACAGCCAGAATTGGAGTGTATGTCAATTCCTGCAACGTTGGAAGATGCTTATATTTATGTGACGAATCAATACGAGTAGATAAAGCACCATCTGATGCTTTACTACCAGTTGCACGTTGTTCGCTTTGAATATTTGTGGAGAAAAAGTATGTATTATTTTGGCTTTCTATAAAACCTATAAACCAGCCATTTATATCCTGCCCGTTCACTCGTCCGGTTCCGGTTTTTCCATAAATTCTCCATTTTCAGAGGCGGTAAGATGGATGGAATTTTTGACGGCATGAATATTAGCAGGAGTAAAGTTGAAGTTGTTTCGATATAAATTTTTCAAAAGTTCAACTTGTTCTACTGGTGAAATCTTTAAGGATGACTGCATCCAGTAGGAAGAGAAATCTCCGGATATATTTTTATTGCCATATCCTATTTGCTGAAGGTATGAATTTATAGTGGAAGATCCGAGCTGCTTGTCGATTGATTCAAAATACCAGTTTGTATATATCTTTTAAAAGGTATATGATTAAGAAAAACGGCAGGAGGTATCTGAATGAAATCACATAAATATTGGTCTATCGGTGCACTGATTACAATGCTTGGAACTTTTTATACAGGTTATAAGGGATCAAAAGAAGGCCATAAGTACTTTGCAGCAAGTTCTTTGCTTTGCATGATTATGGCTATTTATACAGGACACAAGATGATTTCTGGTAAAAGTAGGAAGAAAAAAGAAGTTTCAGTAGAGAGTGTTGAAGATTAAAAAACAAAATATTTTAATAAATAACGCCGGTGCGGGATTTTTGATATCCAGTACTGGCGTTATTTATTCTACAGGGGCTTGGGGGTGTAGCCACCAAATATACTATTCGTTTTCTGCTTCGGCAAGTTTGTTAAGGATCCACTCCCTATTGATAACTATTTCATCATCATCGCGGAGATCCTTGAAATCATTGCAGTGTGAAGAAGCAAATTCATACATATTGTCAATGTCAACTGCACCAGTAATCTCACCCTTATTAATGATTACAAGAATATTTGTTCCGTCGTCGTCGACAGCAAAGCGCAGTTCATCAAATTCTATATCGGGATCATTTTTGAGAATAGAATCTGTCGCAAGTAATTTAACAAGTTCCATTACCCTGTCATCTTTACCTGCATCAAAGATCTGGATCTTTTCAACGAGCTGATTTGCTGATGTCACAATCCGGTATAAGTACTTTTCGGTACGATAATCAGCCAAAGCATTTTTTTCATAAAATATTTCATATGTCTTCTTTACTTCTGATTCAGGAACCAGATAAATCATGACAAGATCTTCCATTTGGTGATAGAGTGTGGAGTAGTTTAAACGAAAGGTCTCTCCACAGCTCGGGCAGGTATAAAGGAAAATAGATTGATTAAGTACCTTCTCTTTCATTTCAGGATCCAGTGCAGTATTAATACTGTCCCAGAGCTCAAAATCTCCCTCATGATGGCAGGAAGGACAAGTTACCTTTTCTATATGATGTCTTGACATAAATGATCCTCCTTTCAGTGAGATAAATCTATAGTTTTTCTATTGTAGAATAATCTTATCCGCTATTATTTCGCCAGAAAATTACTCTGTATCTCCATCGGCATATGATAAGCCTGGCCTCGTTTTGTCAGGCTGTATAGTTTAAAGCTCATGAGTTCCGGAGTCGCATTCAAAGAGCTGCAGAGTCCGAAATAATCCAGGTCTTCGTTCTGAACCATATCTTCAATCTCCTCATCATCAATCAGAAGATCGGCAGCAAACAGATTGGCCTGGTATTCTGTATTATCCGTCATATTGTAGAGGGTATCATCTTGCATTGGAGCCATTTTCAGCTGGGAACGATGCAGGATGATATGCCCTAATTCATGGGCGGCAACGATCATCTTTTCTTCTTCTGAAAGGAAACTGCTGATCATGACATAGATTGTCTTACAGCTCATAAAACAGTATCCTTTCAGTGTCTTATATCTGGAAGTTTCACCGACCACAATGTTCATCTGATCCATGATCTCAAATGGATCTCGGGTTCCATATTTCTTGATTAATTTCTTTGTTTCTGTATATATGTAAGTGTTTCTCAAATAAATCACCTCAAAAGTAAAAAATAAAAAGGGCAGAAATATCCTTGTAACTATAAGGTAACAGATTAGGTGTACAATAATCCCGCCTTCTATTATTTTTCCTCTTGGTTTTTCAGATATTTTTTCGGTGTAAATTTCTTTGCACGTCTTTTGGAATCCAGATAAAGGCTCTGGATTTCATCCATAAAAGCTATTTTATCTTCGTCTGTCAGTGATCCACCGGCAAACATAGCTGCAGCCTGTTCCAGAATCTGCTGAGCCTGTCTGGCACCACGGTTACCAAACTGTTCGGATGCTTCTGTGATAAAAGCTTCATTCTCACTCATGAGATAAGAAACGTCACACTGTAATGCATCTGCCAGTTTCTGATACAGAACATTTTGTTTTGGAAAACGTCCTTCTACTTCCCAGGATCGAATGGTCCTATATGAAACACCAACCATACTGGCCAGTTCCTGCTGACTCATCATTTTTTTCTTTTCTTAATGATCTACTTTTTCACCGAATGTCATAAACATACCTCTTTCTAAGCCTTGTCTTATAAGTTTCATTAGCCGCCTCAAGGCAAAACGGGGAAATGTGTCTCCCAAAAATTGAAAAAATATCTTGACAAAGGGAAATATCTCTCCTATAATGTGAATCACAGATAAGGGAAACATATTTCCTATAAGATACACAATATTTCCTCTTTTGTCAATGGATATGTGAAATGAATTTCCTGTAATTCAATGAAAACAGGAAGGATAGACAATCATTGATAGTCAAAATGGGATACATGTTACAAAAAGAGGAAAGACGTATGGGAGGTGGCAATGTGAGTCAGGATCAGACTTCTATTATCTGTATTGATCTGAAGTCCTTTTATGCTTCTGTAGAATGCGTAGAACGTGGGCTGAATCCATTTAAAACAAACCTGGTGGTTGCAGATCCGACCAGATCAAAGTCAACAATCTGCCTGGCAATCACTCCGGCTATGAAGTCTCTTGACATCAAGAACCGGTGCCGGATCCATGAGATACCGGAATTGTGTGAAGTACATCACAGCCATGCCAAGGATGCAGCTGTATATGGATTATTCCGCAAAGATCTATGGAATCTATCTGCGGTACGTCTCAAAAGAGATATACCATGTGTACAGTGTCGATGAGTGTTTTATTGATGTGACAAACTATCTGCAGCTTTATCATCTCACTGCAAAAGAAATGGCGGTAAAGCTTATGCAGGAGGTTATGGAGGAAACAGGTATCACTGCAACCGCTGGTGTGGGAACCAATCTGTATCTTGCTAAGATCGCAATGGATATCGTAGCAAAGCATGTGGATGACCATATTGGAATCCTGGATGAATTCTCTTACAGAGAGCAGCTATGGGATCATAAACCATTAAGTGACTTCTGGAGGATTGGATCCCGGACTGAAAAAAAACTAGCCGGTTATGGAATCCATACAATGGGCGATATCGCAATGGCTTCTTTAAGATCCGAAGACTGGCTGTATAAGATGTTTGGGATTGATGCAGAGCTGTTGATCGATCATGCATGGGGATATGAAACATGCCGGATGAGTGACATCAAGAACTATCATTCGGAGGAACACAGCCTTTCAAATGGTCAGGTGCTGATGCGAAATTATTCTTTTGACGAAGCACTTGTGATCGTAAGGGAAATGACAGATAATCTGGTCCTGGATCTGTTTGAAAAAGGACTGGTAACAAGCTCTCTCACCTTATGGATCGCCTATGACCACAGGTATGAGCATGAGGCATCCAAAGGAACCGTAAAACTCGAAAGAGAAAGTAACAGTTCCAAAAAGATCATAGATGCAGTGGAAGATTTATATCTCAGGATTGCAGACAGATATACCGGAATCCGAAGAATCGAGGTGTGTGCGAACAGGGTTGCTCCTGAAAGTTATGTGCAGTACAGCCTGTTTGATGATCCCAAACAGACCGATAAGGAACGGCATTTACAGGAAGCAGTATTGAATGTAAAGCAGCGTTATGGAAAGAATGCGATCATGCGGGGATCCAACCTGCTGGAGTGTTCTACTTATAGAGAACGCAATGAGCAAATAGGTGGTCACCGTGCTTAGAGGAGGTGCAAAAAGTGCTGGCAAGTGCATATCAACCGTATTTATATTTACCAAGACCGGTTTCCAGGAGACATCCCATGGATGTAGGACGCAGGGCAAAACAGTTTGCTCCATTTGCGGCACTTCGTGGACTGGATGAAACAATCCGGCAACAGGAAATCATTTATGAACCAAAAAGAGATTTATCTGAGGAAAAGAAAAATGAGTTGGATATGAAATTAAGGATCCTGGCATATGGGATGAAGATACAGGCAACTTATTTTCAAAAATCCTGGAAGGATCCGTCAGTTGGCCAGTACCATACATTATCCGGAACCGTAGAATTTTTTGATCCATCAGTCCACTTACGGATTGATGATACCGAGATTCAGATCCAGGACATCTGTGATCTGACTGGCGATGTATTTGAAACTATTGAAATATCATGTTAATTAATCACAGCGGAATTTTTTATACCGGAAAGAGTGAGTGGTAGCTGGTGAAAGGATAAAAAAGGATGCACAGATCGACAAAGCAGATCTGATCAGAATAGAAATCGTGCTGTTCGTGTAGCTTTGGCACTTACGGAATGGATGGCATGATGCTCATAAGGCGGATTTGATTTCCCTTTGGTCCGTTGAGTAATAAATGGAGAAATATCTTATTGCTTAAAGGAGGAAGCCTATATGGGATCAGGTGCTATTAAATGGCATGTACACTGCTCTGTATTTTTCAGTGCAAGCGGGACAACAAAAAAAGTAGCAGAAATGATTGCAGAGGAAGCAAAAGCGGATTTATTTGAGATTGAGCCAAAAGTTCCATATACAAAGGCTGATCTTGACTGGATGAATAAAAAATCCCGCAGCAGTGTGGAAATGAGTGATAAGAAATACAGACCGGAGATTATGAAGAAAAAGATGGATATGAGTTCTTATGACGAGATCCTTCTGGGATTCCCAATCTGGTGGTATGTAGCTCCGACAATTGTCAATACATTTTTGGAAGCCTATGATTTCAGTGGCAAAAAGATTGTGCTCTTTGCAACATCCGGTGGAAGTGGATTCGGTAATACTGTAAAGGAATTACAGCCATCTGCACCGGATGCGGTTATCACAGAAGGCAGCCTGTTAAACCGTGGAACAAAACAGGAAATCAGTGAGTGGGTAAAATCTTTATAAATAACAGTGCTATGGAGGTATACAGAAAATGGGAAAAATAGTACAGACAGCAGGAAGAAATACACTTGGTGAATTCGCACCGGAATTTGCACATTTTAACGATGATGTACTTTTCGGCGAAAACTGGAATAACCAGGACATCGACGTAAAAACAAGAAGTATCATCACGGTGGTTGCTCTGATGGCTTCCGGAATTACAGATGCTTCTTTAAAATATCATCTTCAAAATGCAAAAAATCATGGTGTAACACAAAAAGAGATTGCCGCAGTAATCACACATGTCGCATTTTATGCAGGATGGCCAAAAGCATGGGCTGTTTTCAATCTTGCAAAGGAAGTGTGGGAGGCAGGTGAAGGAGATTTGCCATACGAAGAGGAAGCGATGCGCGCGCATGCAAAAGAGATGGTATTTCCAATTGGTGCACCAAATGATGGCTTTGCACAGTATTTTTCTGGCAGAAGTTTTCTTGCACCGATTTCCACTTCTCAGGTTGGCATTTTCAACGTGACATTTGAACCCGGATGCAGGAATAATTGGCATATTCATCATGCAAAAAGCGGTGGCGGGCAGATCTTAGTATGTGTAGCCGGCCGAGGGTTTTATCAGGAAGAAGGCAGGGATGCGGTAGAAATGAAACCGGGTGACTGTATTAACATTCCGGTAGATGTAAAGCACTGGCATGGGGCCGCTCCGGATGAATGGTTTTCCCATCTGGCAATTGAGGTGCCGGGAGTGGATTGTTCCAATGAGTGGTGTGAGGCGGTATCGGAGAAAGAGTACGCTGGATTAAGATAAGGAGAGCACTATGGAATACGGTAAACTCGGAAATACAGATATAGAAGTGTCGAAATTATGTGTGGGCTGTATGAGTTTTGGGAAAGCTGGAACCATGCATGACTGGACGTTGGATGAAGCTGAAAGTGAGAATGTTATCAAGCATGCACTTGATTTGGGATATAACTTTTTTGATACAGCAAATGGATATTCAGCAGGAACAAGTGAGGAATATTTAGGTAAAGCATTGAAGAAAAATGTAGCGAGAAATCAGGTTGTGATTGCATCCAAGGTATATTTTAATGAAGGTCGTTTATCAAGACAGGCAATCATGAGGGAAATAGATGGAACTCTGTCACGTCTTGGAACCGACTATCTTGATTTATATATCATCCATAGATTTGACTATGATACACCAATTGAAGAAACTATGGAGGCACTGCACGATCTGGTAAAAGCAGGAAAGGTCAGGGCACTTGGTGCATCTGCCATGTATGGATATCAGTTTTATAATATGCAGTTAGCCGCAAGAGACAATGGATGGACACCATTTTCTGCGATGGAGAATCATTATAATTTGCTTTACAGAGAGGATGAGAGAGAATTGCTACCAATTTGTAAGCAAATGAAAGTTTCGTTAATGCCGTATAGCCCTCTTGCAGCCGGACATCTGGCAAGACCACAGTGGAAATCAGAGTCTCTTCGTGGAACCACGGATAGGGTTGCCATGGGAAAATATGATAAGACTGAAGCGGAAGACATGCAGATAGTTAAACGTGTAGCGGAGCTTGCCGAAAAGTATAACTGCAAAATGTCCCAGATAGCCATTGCATGGCAGTGGGCAAAGGGAATTCTATCGCCTATTATTGGGGCAACCAAAACGCAGTATCTGGATGATTCAGCCGGAGCATTTGACATTAAATTAACTGCCGAAGACCTTGCATATCTTGAAGAGCCATATGTTCCACATGAGATAGTTGGTGCAATTGATAAAAATCCGGCACAAGGTGTTATTTTGCTTGATGAAAAGAAATAATAAAGAACTAGGTGTAGCCATATGAAGAAATATTTATCAGTTATTCTGGAAATTATCCTCACAGCCTGTCTGGTTGCATGTGGTAGTTCTAACAAGGATTCCGTGAACGATGATAAACAAGAGGTAAGACTGGGAAAAATGAATATGCCAGAGCGTGAGGTTGTAGAATTGCTGAGTAACGGAGACGTAGAATTAAAAATTTCGAAAGAATGAAATTACTGTTTTTCTATACGAAGAGCTCGACAGATTTTAGATAATTGCGATCTGTGAAGGATTTGCAATTTTAGGAATGATATTTTTGATTATCAGTTGATAGTCAACTTCCAGTTTGTTGAATTAAAAATGAAATAAAGTTCCAGTAATCATAGAGTGTATGGATTCAATTCCATATGCTCTTTTTCTTTTACTTAATTTCAAGAAAATGCAGAAATCTAATGTTACGAGTTTCTTACGAGTAGCATTAAAAAAAAACTCGCAAGAAAAACTTGTAAGAAAAAAAAGTAAAAAAAATTTGCTTTTGAACCACTGTAAAAACAGGCTCTGAGCGTTTCGTT
>ENA-OQDL01001392-OQDL01001392.1-human-gut-metagenome-genome-assembly--contig:-NODE-1392-length-12033-cov-7.029229_pt1 | contig 12033 bp, 7 predicted proteins | sample MGYA00242782_ERZ504609 | MGnify/ENA primary metagenome ERZ504609 (study PRJEB26092, sample SAMD00036320) | human gut metagenome | host: Homo sapiens | study: EMG produced TPA metagenomics assembly of... | reverse complement strand
GGGACTAAAGTCAGAAAGTTTGACCATGTCAGCCGGTTGCCACTGTTTCCATATCATCATAATATATGGAAAAGATGTTTGAACAGGAGAGATTCCGATACCTTTTATACTATATAGATGTGTGATTAAAAAAATATAGTAGGGACACTGGCAGATTTTGGCAGATGTCCTTTTTGTATGCAAAAATGGGTAACAAAACTAGTGTACCAACAAGTTGATTTCTAGAACAATCTTGCGTCTAAATTTCTTATTTCCGCGTTGTCGTCGGTCGCCGTAGCCACCGCTACGCCTCCTTCCTCCGCCTTGAAATAAAAAAATTTATCCTGCAAGATTGTTTCAAGAATCAACTTGTCGGCACACTAGTACAGCGAATATTAATATAGCAGAAACTTAATTTTCGCTGTACTGTAAGCGTGAAATAAGTCAGAGGAAGATGAAAAACACAGGAACATAACAGAAAGGAAATCACGTGGAGAACAAGAAAGTAATTCAGGTGAAGGATCTCACCAAAATGTATAAATTATATGATAAGCCTTCGGACAGACTGAAAGAAGCGCTGGGGCTTACCAGAAAGAAACTTTATAAAGAGCATTATGCACTTCATGATGTAAATTTTGATATTTATGAAGGAGAATGCGTGGGAATTATCGGAACCAACGGTTCCGGTAAATCCACGATCTTAAAGATCATCACCGGTGTCCTGACTCCCACAGCAGGGGAAGTAAAGGTAGACGGACGAATTTCCGCGCTGCTGGAACTGGGAGCCGGATTTAACATGGAATATTCAGGTCTTGAGAATGTATACCTGAATGGAACCATGATCGGTTTTTCAAAAGAAGAGATTGATGCCAGACTGAATGATATTCTGGAATTTGCGGACATTGGAGACTTTATCCACCAGCCTGTAAAGACTTATTCCAGCGGTATGTTCGTGCGTCTGGCTTTTGCTGTTGCGATCAATATTGATCCGGAGATCCTGGTGGTAGATGAGGCGTTGTCTGTGGGCGACGTGTTCTTTCAGGCAAAATGTTATCACAAGTTTGAGGAATTTAAGAAACAGGGAAAGACGATCCTGTTTGTAAGTCATGATCTTGGAAGCGTTTCCAAGTATTGTGACAGAGTTATTCTTTTGAACAAAGGGGTAAAGATGGATGAAGGTTCACCAAAGCAGATGGTTGACCTGTACAAACAGCTTCTGGTAGGACAGAATCCTGTAAAACAGAATGAATCTGACAGTACAGAGCAGATTGTGGCAGAGGACAGTGAAGGACTGGGAGATTTTCAGGTAAATCCCAATATGCTGGAATATGGAAGTCGTATTGCTGAGATCACAGATTTCAGAGTCATTGATGATAAAGGAAGATGTTCCAATACTGTTGAAAAGGGAAGCTGCTTCAAAATTCGTATGAAAGTCCGGTTTAATGAAGAGATTCAGGAGCCGATCATGGCATACACATTTAAAAATATTCAGGGTACGGAAATCACAGGTACCAATACCATGTATGAAAATGCAAAGATAGAACACTCCGGAAAAGGGGATATATGTACTGTAACATTTACACAGAACATGAACCTTCAGGGCGGTGAGTATCTCCTGTCATTTGGATGTACAGGGTATAAAAACGGAGATTTTACGGTATTCCACAGACTTTATGACGCATGTAACATAACAGTTATTTCCAGTAAAAATACAGTTGGATTCTATGATATGGATTCAAAGGTGGAAGTACGGTGTGAAGAACAGGTCTGAGAAAGTTATGATGACAAATATCAGTGCGAAAAAATAATCAGCGCGAGGACTATATATGGAAGAAAAAATCGGGAAAGTAATTCTGGATACCACGTGCTATCCGGGAAAAGATCTATACAGTGATGGTGCGATAGAGGATGAAATGCTTGCAATTTCCAGAGATTTTGCACCGGAAGAATTTAACAGAGTGATCAGTGAGAGAAAGAGCTGGCCAATTCTTTATCATTTTTCTCATATCAGGGAGAATATTCTGAGCTGGATTCCCTTTACAGGAGAAGAGAAGGTTCTGGAGATTGGTTCCGGATGTGGTGCTGTGACAGGAGCTCTCTGTGAAAGGGCGAAGGAAGTTACCTGCATCGAGCTTTCTATGAAAAGAAGTAAGATCAATGCATACAGACATCAGGATCAGGATAATCTTAAGATCCTTGTGGGAAACTTTCAGGAGATCGAGAAAAACCTTACTGAGAAATACGACTATATTACTCTGATCGGTGTATTTGAGTATGGAGAATCCTATATCCGGAGTGAGAATCCCTATGTGGACTTTCTCAGGATCATATCAAAGCATCTGAAGCCGGATGGAAAGATCATTCTGGCCATTGAGAACAGACTGGGACTGAAATACTGGGCCGGATGTACAGAGGACCATTTTGGAACTTTATTCGAAGGAATCCAGGGATACCCCAAAACAAAAGGGGTTAAAACTTTTTCAAGAAAAGAATTTAATGGAATTTTGGAGGAAGCAGGAAACTTAAAAGCCGACTGGTATTATCCATATCCGGATTACAAATTTCCAATGACTATTCATTCAGACAGACATCTCCCTGCAAGCGGAGAGCTGCATATGAGGGACTACAATTTTGACAGACTCCGTCTGGACCTGTTTCAGGAATCTCAGGTGTATAATACACTTTTGAGCAATGATCTTTACCCGCAGTTTGCCAATTCCTTTCTTCTTGTGATCGGAAAAGAACAGCCACAGACAGCACCGGTTTATGTGAAGTTTTCCAATGAGAGAGATCAGAAGCTCTCCATTTATACGGAAATCAGTGAAGCAGCAGATGGGCAGCTGACTGTGAAGAAAGTACCGTCGCAGAAGAAAGCGGCAGCTCATGTACGGAATCTGGGAACTATCTGCGAAGAACTGACCGGAATGTATAAAGAAGAGGAAATTGAAGTAAACCGCTGCCGGATCAAAGGTGACTGTGCGCAGCTGGAATATCTGACAGGTATCACCCTGGAAGATAAGCTGGATCATCTTCTGGAAGAAGGCAGAACAGAGGAACTGGAGAAATTATTCTTCTCTTATATACAGAAAGTAAAGAATATTCATGAGAAGAAACCCTTTGAGAAAACACCGGAATTTGTAAGGGTATTTGGAAATGTAAACCTGCGTTCTGATCTGAAATGTACAGAAATATCCAATATTGATTTTGTTCCTGCAAATATTATCCTCTCTGAGAATAAAGTATCTGTGATCGACTATGAGTGGACCTTTGCATTTCCTGTACCTTCACAGTTCCTGGTTTACAGGATGATCTTTTATTATCTGGAACTGAATGACAAACGGGGAATACTTAAAGAACGGGATTTCTATGAGAAAGCAGGAATCCTGCCTGAAGATATAGAAGTTTATGTGGAGATGGAACATAATTTCCAGCAGTATATTCTGGGTGAGCATACAGCAATGAGAAATATGTATGCCCAGATCTCTCCGGGCCGGGTGGAAGTAGAAGATTATTACAGAGAAAAGAAACAGGAATCTCTGGAAATGCTTCAAATTTTCTGGGATAACGGAAAGAGCTTTAATGAGGCTGATTCTGTGAGATATCTGTTCAGAAACGGGAAAATTCAGACGGAGTTTGAACTTCCGGAGAATACCACAATGCTTCGCCTTGATCCGGGCGAAATGTCCAAGGGACTTAAAATTGTAAAGCTGACATGGGAAGATGAAAGTCAGGTAAAGTTTCACACAGATGGCTGTGAAGTGTCCTCCGGAGAATTCTATTTCGGCGGTGACGATCCGCAGATCATAGTAGATTCTGTTCCTGAGAACAGAAAGTCCATAAAGATTGAGATGGAGATCCTGGACCGGAAAACCACAGAAAAGAAATTCTGGAAAGTATATGCAGAGCAGAAAAGGGCAATGGAGCAGATGAGTCAGGAGCTTGCGCAGAAGAAAGCTCTGGTCGATCAGGTGGAAGGCAGTAAGGCATGGAAAGTGTATCGTGCCATCAAAAGGGTTTAGTTATGGGAAATATACTTTGGAGTGTAGATAAAAAAATATACAGTGACAAAGAAGATCATACTCTGGCCATTACCGGATGGGCGATAACCAGAGATCAGTCAGAATGTGAGTTCATTCTTTATGGCTCGGGAAAGGAACTTTCCGTTCCTGAACCTTCGCGTTGTGAAAGAGCGGATGTTGCCAAAGATTTAAAAGAAACAAAAGATATAAAAGAAGTGGGAAATGTCGGATTCACAGTAAAGATACCGGAAATTATAAAACTTGCAGAAGAACATGAGAAACTGCAGCTTGCGCTGAGAGCAGGAGATGAAAAAGAAATCATCTGGGAAGCCACAGCTGCAGAAGTGAAGGACTTTTGTGAGGAAAGTCTTATTGAATATCATATTGATGAGGAACAGATCACACAGGAGAGTATCCTGACAGTCAGAGGCTGGGTTGTAAACCAGCTGGAGCCGGATGAGATATTTGTACAGGGTACAGATGGGAAGGTTCTGGAATGTACGATCACCAGACAAAGACGTCCGGACGTGGAAGAGGCAAAGGGGATTTCCGAAGAAGAGAAAAGAAATCTGGGATTCAGTATTACTGTCAATCTGGAGAATACAAACGATCAGAATATCTGCATCTGTTTCAGGGGAAAAGATGTACAGAAAATTTATACTGTAAATGTAAAAAAAATAAAACGGGAAAATACCGGACTGTATCAGCAGATGAAACTGCTGTCTCTGAAGAACAGGCAGAAGAATCAGGAATATATAAAGAAAAACGGTATTGGAAGATTTATCCGTTATGTGAGAAATTCCCAGCTTAAGGACGGAGATCAGGATTATGAAGACTGGCTGAAAGATCATGTCGCATTCCGAAAGGAATTAAAAAGACAGAGAAATGCTGTTTTTTCTTATTCACCGCTGATCAGTATTGTGATGGTGGTGACGGATACAGATGAACAAAGGTTAAAAAGTGTGATCGATGCTTATACAGAACAGACCTATGGTAACTGGCAGCTGTGTCTTGCAGATGCATGTGAGGGAGAGGAAACAGGAGAGTTTCTGCGGAAAAAATATAAAAAAGAGACCCGCCTTTCCTACAAGAAGGTTACGGAAAACAACGGCATTTCGGGAAATCTTAATGCATCTCTGAAACTTGCAATGGGAGAGTATGTTCTGTTTGCCGGTCAGGAGATCATACCTGAACCTGATGCACTTTTTCAGATGGTCAAAGCGATCACAGAGAAAAAAGCGGATATGATCTATACAGATGAAGATGAGATCAGCGCAGACGGAAAACATTATTCTGAGCCGGAATTCAAGCCGGATTTCAATCTGTTCAGATTAAGGGAAAATAATTATATCGGACAGTTCTGGGCAATCCGGAAGGAAATTCTGGAACAGGCCGGAAAGTTTGATCCGGAATATGATGGTGCACAGGATTATGATATGCTCTTAAGATGCAGTGAGCAGGCAGAGAATATTGTGCATATTCCAAAGATCCTCTGTCATTCCATGAAAGCAGAGAACCTGATCACAGAAGAACAGGAGAAGAAAAACTGGGAAGCAGGCAGAAAGGCACTGGAGGAGCATTACCGCAGGGCGGAGGTTTCTGCAACAGCGGAACTTGCAGACAAGAAGGGATGGTACAGAAGCCATCTGACTATTTCCGGCGAACCGATGATTTCTGTGATCATTCCAAGTAAAGATCACATTAATGATCTGGAACTGTGTATTTCATCCATAGAAGAGAAGACAACATGGAAGAATTACGAGATCATTATTGTTGAGAACAACAGTGTGGAAAAAGAAACCTTTGTATACTATGAGACACTGAAAAACAGATACCCAAATGTAAGGATCCTTACATGGAAAAAAGAATTCAATTATTCTGCGATCAATAATTTTGCAGTAAGAGAGGCACGGGGAGAATATCTGCTGTTTCTTAACAATGATGTGGAGATCATTACAGAGAACTGGCTTGAAGAAATGCTTCAGCTTTGTCAGCAAAAAGACGTGGGAATGGTCGGTGCGAAACTGTATTATCCGGATGATACCATTCAGCATGCAGGAGTGGTAGTTGGTCTTGGTGGAGTTGCCGCACATGTATTATGTAAACTTCCGCGGGATGCGGAAGGATATATGGGACGTCTGCGCTGTGTGCAGGAGATAAGTGCAGTCACTGCCGCCTGCATGATGGTAAAGACTTCTGTTTTTAAAGCAGTTGGAGGATTTGACGAGGAGCTGAAGGTTGCATTTAATGATATTGACCTCTGTATGAAAGTGAGAAAATATGGAGTGAAAATTGTATTCACACCGTATGCAGAACTGTATCATTATGAATCCAAATCCAGAGGAATGGAAGATACACCGGAGAAACAGCTGCGTTTTTCCAGAGAAGTAAACTGTTTCCGGAGAAAATGGGAAAGAGAGCTCCTGAAAGGAGATCCCTATTATAATCCCAATCTGACATTAAACAACACAGACTGTTCTCTGAGAAAACAGGAGAAGAACGGAGATTAACATGCCTAAGGAAATATTTGAAGTAGTAAGAGAAAGATTTCATTTATCAGACAGGACACAGTATATTGTGCAGGGACACTGGCCGAAAGATGCGGTGATGGAGGCATATCTGGATCAGCACAAACTGAAGGTGTCTGTGAAAGAAAATGAAAATGTAAGTGCACTGGAACGTTTTAAAGATCCGGAGAAAATGCAGGGAATACAGATTACGGCAACTGTTCAGATACCGGAAAATCTGGAGGGGTATCATAAGCTTGTGATCTATGAGAAGTTTCCGGATAAAAAACATGTCTGGTTTTCCATCACTGCCGGTGAACTGGATAAAAAAAGAGATAAACCGCAGGTATATTTTGAAGAAGAGAGTGCAGAACAGGGAACTGTACGGATCAGAGGGTGGGCCATTGCACCCAAGCCTGTGACTGTCCGTATCTTTGATGCGGATAAAAAGCCGGTTGCCGCTGAAATCCAGAGAACAGACAGGGTGGATGTCAACCAGCTGTTTGAAGAAGCACAGGATCCGGGAAAGACAGGATTCTTCTCTGAGATCACCAACGTTTCGGGAAAATGCCTGTATGTAGTGTTTTATGCAGGCGAGAAGAAAACTGTACATGTGGTTCCTCTGAGAAAAGCTGATATTCTGGCAAAGAAATTAGACAAATATGTAGAAAAAGGAATCCGCTACTGGAAATCTCAGGGTGCGGCGGCTCTTGCTGAGAAGGTAGTGACAAAGGTTAAAAATGTACGTCAGGGACCGCCATCCTATCAGAAATGGATCAGACATCATCTGCCGGACAGGAACGAACTGGAGAAACAGAAGAAAACATCCTTTGGATACAGACCCAAGATTTCTTTTGTAGTACCGCTGTATAAGACACCGGAGAAATATCTCAGAAGACTGACAGAATCATTTCAGGAACAGACTTATTCAAACTGGGAACTTTGTTTCTCTGACGGAAGCGGCGCACAGTCACCGCTGACGGAATTGTTAAAAGAACTGACAGTGAAGGATAACAGAATTAAATACGTTTCTCATGAGGAGCCGCTTCAGATTTCAGAGAATACCAACAGTGCCATTGAAATTGCAACAGGTGATTTCATTGCCTTTGCAGACCATGATGATGAGCTGACGCCGAATGCATTATTTGAATGTGTGAAAGCAATAAATGAGAAACCGCAGACACTGGTGATCTACACAGATGAAGATAAGATGTCTATGGATGGACATAAATTCTTTCAGCCGCATTTTAAACCGGACTATAATCCGGATCTGCTGTGCACGGTCAATTATATCTGCCATCTGTTTGTGGTATCACGAAAAGTAATTGAAAAAGTTGGCGGGCTGCGAAGTGAGTTTGACGGTGCACAGGATTATGATTTTGTGTTACGCTGTGTGGAAGCAGTAAAGGATGAAGAAATCTGTCATATTCCAAAAATCCTGTATCACTGGCGTTGCCATGAGGACTCCACAGCAGAGAATCCCGAGAGCAAGCTTTATGCCTTTGAAGCCGGAAGACGTGCAGTACAGGCTCACTATGAGAGAACAGGAATCCACGCAGAGGTTTTTAAGGGTGAATATCTGGGGCTGTACAGAACGAAGTTTATCAGAGATCATGATCCGCTGATTTCTATTATTATTCCGAATAAAGACCATATTGATGATCTGAAGAGATGTATGGAATCCATTGAACAGAAATCTACGTACAAAAATTATGAGTACATTATTGTAGAGAATAACAGTACAGATTCTGCTACTTTTGAATATTACAAAAAACTGGAGGCAGAGAATCCGAAGGTCCGCATGGTATACTGGGACGGAGTCTTTAACTATTCTGCCATTAATAATTATGGTGCATCTTTTGCAAAGGGTGAGTATCTGCTTCTGCTTAACAATGATACAGAGATCATTAATCCGGACTGTCTGGAAGAACTCCTGGGTTATTGCATGCGTAAAGATGTAGGCGCAGTGGGTGCAAGACTTTATTATGAGGATGATACGATCCAGCATGCAGGTGTTGTGATCGGTTTTGGCGGAATTGCAGGACACTGTTTTGTCCAGCAGAAGAGAGGTACCACCGGATATTGTCACAGAATTATCTGTGCACAGGATTACAGTGCGGTTACAGCTGCCTGCATGATGGTGAAGAAATCTGCATTTGATGCAGTGGGAGGACTTTCAGAGGAACTGGCTGTTGCATTTAATGATATTGATTTCTGCATGAAGCTGAGAAAGGCGGGATATCTGATCGTGTATAATCCATATGCGGAATTATACCATTATGAATCCAAATCCAGAGGTCTTGAGGATACTCCGGAAAAAGTGGCACGATTTAACAAAGAAATTGCCACCTTTGAGAAAAAATGGCCGGAGATCCTGAAGAACGGAGATCCTTATTATAACCCCAATCTCACTCTGAAGAGCCAGGACTTTTCTCTGAAAAGAATCTGAAGATGAAATTGCTATAAAATGAATGTGAAAGAAGATATGTTAAAGAAAAAGAAAGAGATCAATGAAAAAACAGAAATTTTCATTTTTGTATTTCTAGCGTTTATCCTGCTGACAACCTGGGCGATGACACAGCCTTTTAATTCAGGGCCAGATGAACAGATGAGATATTATGTTGCAGATTACATTTATAAACACCATGGAGCTCTTCCGGGGGGAGATGATCCGGCTGTCAGGAATAAAGTGTGGGGAATTTCCTATGCATATTATCCGGTTGTATCTTATATGGTGTCTGCATTATTTATGAGAATATCCCGGCTTTTTGCAGATCCGGGATACTCCATGTTCAAAATTGCACGTATGGCAGATGTACTGTTTGTCACAGGTGCAGTGTATTTTGTTGTAAAAGCTTCGGGCAAACTGTTTCCGAAAGAAAAATATTCCAGAGAAGTTAGATGGCTGTTTGCAGCACTGGCAGGATTTATGCCGCAGGCAATCTTTATGGGAACTTATGTGAATACAGACTCACTGGCACTGCTGGCAGCAGCCATGATCTTGTATGCATGGGTCTCTTATCTGAGAGAAGACTGGACATGGAAAAACTGTATACTCCTTGCAGTGGGAATGGCCGTATGTGCATTGTCTTATTATAATGCATACGGTTGGATACTCTGCAGTTTTTTCTTCTTCTGTTTTACGGTATTACTCTGCAGAGAAGAAGCTTTTTCACAGAGAGTTCGTTTCCTTTTCAGCAGAGGAGCAGTGATCGCAGCAGTTACTTTAGTTCTCTGCGGCTGGTGGTTCATCCGTAACGCAGTTTTGTATAACGGAGATTTCCTGGGAAGGAAATCCTGTGCGGAATGTGCGGAAAAATATGCTCAGAAGGATTACAGACCTTCACTGTATCCGACGCCTGCAAAGCTGGGATGGAACTGGAAAGATATTATCCTTTATCAGGATCCGGGCTGGTATCATAACTGGATTCTGACAGTGTGTGTAAGTTTCATCGGTACTTTTGGACAGATGGAAATTTATATGCCATATACGGTCAGCAAACTGTATATGCTGTTCTTTGCTGTTGGGATCATCAGTGTATTTTTTGTAAAAGAGACATTTGATCTGAGGAAAAAAAATGTATGTTGCACAGCGGAAAGCAGTTGGAAATGACAGATGGAAGATTAAAACAAAGGTGATATCCCGAGAGTGGAATAAAGAAGGTATTTTCCATTTGATGATGGTATTTCTGATTATGATTCCGGTATTTCTGTTTCTGTATTATGTTTATTACAGTGATAATCAGCCACAGGGAAGATATCTTATGCCTGCATTATATCCTCTGATGTACTTTGTTACGCTGGGCTGGAATAATATTCTGACAAAAACAGTGAAAAATGAAAAGGTGCGGAGTCTGATATACAGAGTACTGACTGTACTGCTGGTGATTTCGCCATTTGCCTGCTGGGCATTTTTAATCTTGCCTTAAAAGAAATAAAGGGACTGCCGCATGAAAAGCTTTTGCGGAAGTCCCTTAAATTTATCTATTTTATCTATCAAAGAAATGGTTACTGTCTGGTATTCAGAAGCAGGCTTCAGGATTTGATCACTTTGATCATCAGGAACAGGAAAAACAGCAGGAATGCTGCCCCGATCGCCCCGATGATATAATAAGGAGCAGTTGTATGGGAAGCAGAATATGCCTGTGCTGCCTCCATATTCTTCTGACCGGTTACTGCGGCATCATTTGTCTGCTGCTCTGCGTCTTCCAGAATAGCAGTTCCTACAGGAGTTCCTCCAAAGTAATACTGGCGTGTGATCTGTCCGTCAGAAGAAGTATCTTCTGTGGTCAGATTATCTTCTGTGGCACCGTTTGGTGCAATGACTGTACCACCGGAAAGACGGTTAAAATCATTGTCTGCGATGGTAAGGGGTGCAAAATTGTCAAAACCATAATTGAGAAGCGCGATCGCTTCATTATTGGTAACACCGGATGCGCCATTTAATACAATGCATACCAGCTTCATGTTATTTTTGGAAGCTTCACATACCAGGGTACTTCCGGAAGCTTCTGTGTACCCTTCCTTACCGCCGATACAGGGTTTATAATAACCGTCGCTGGTGCTGTTTATCATGGTAAAATTGTTTGTGAGTACACGTTCACCGCCGGAAACATTTGTTGCCGGAAGTGTATAGGAAGTAGTTGCTGCAATGGTGCGGAAAGTGTCATTTGCCATAGCTGCTTCCATGATCAGAGCCATATCATGGGCGGTGATATGCTGGTTCTCATCAGGAAGACCGGTAGGATTGGTAAAGACAGTATTGGTGCAGCCAAGCTCCTGTGCCCGGGTATTCATTGTCTGTACAAAAGCATCCACAGAACCTCCCACATGTTCAGCTACCTGCAGTGCGATATCATTGGCAGAGGCAACCATGATGGCATATAAACATTGTTCCATGGTGAAAACCTCATCTAACTGTGAGGAAATATTGGCTCCTCCGTCAGTAACACCGGAAACACCGGTTGCAGTCATGGTTACCTGTTCATCCAGACTGCTGTTCTCAAGAGCAACCAGGCAGGTCATAATCTTGACTGCGCTTGCAGGGTAAAGAGGCTGATCTGCATTTTTGGAATACAGGACTGTGTTTGTGGAAGTTTCCATTACAATTGCCGCGGCAGACGAAATATCGGAAGCCTGGGGCCATCCGTCGATACCGTTGGTGACTACGACAGACGGATCTGCTGTCTGTGCGGCGGCGTCTGTATTCTGAGCTGTTTCTTCAGCAGCAGATACCGGAAACTGTGAAAACATTGGTGACAGCACCAAGTCCCAGAGCCAGCAGGGCTGCAGTGATTCTTTTTTTCTTTATCATCATGGTATATAATACTCCTGTGTATAAAAATATTGAAAAGTTACTGTTCATTGTAAGTGAACAGTAACCATAAAAAGTAACTGTTCACTCCGTTCACAGTAACTTAGCCAAAATTCATTCCAGATTGCCTGCGGCAATGGAATTTTGGCTTGTATGTCTCGGGATTTTGGCATATTCATGCCAAAACACCTCGCGGGATAGTGGTGTGTGAACA
>ENA-OQDL01001389-OQDL01001389.1-human-gut-metagenome-genome-assembly--contig:-NODE-1389-length-12042-cov-7.658078_pt1 | contig 12042 bp, 6 predicted proteins | sample MGYA00242782_ERZ504609 | MGnify/ENA primary metagenome ERZ504609 (study PRJEB26092, sample SAMD00036320) | human gut metagenome | host: Homo sapiens | study: EMG produced TPA metagenomics assembly of... | reverse complement strand
GTAAGAAACATTGTGTATAGTGTCAACTATATTGGTGGATTACTGATACAACTCTATAACCTGATGAAATTACCATTTTAGCTATAGCTAAGGCCGTTTCCATTTTTGGAAAATGCTATAAAAACATTTACATCATTCATACAAATCACCCTTATTTTATAAGAAAATAACCCCTTCAAAGTAATTTTCGTATTAAATACCTTGATTTTTTGCATTAAAATAATAATAAATACGTAATTCCTAGTGTTCAGAAATCGGATTCATCTTTCCGATTCACTGGTCAGAACTTTCAACTTCGTTGAAAGCCACACTTCGTGTGTCCGATTTATCTTTCGGTTCACTAAAAAAACGAGCCCCACCACAACGGCAGGACTCGTTGATACTCAACAATACTAATAACTAGTAAAACTACTAATTAGTAAAATTGTCATATATTCATCTAATTCCCACTGAGATACAAACATTCTAAAGCTATCCCATTCCTTCATCTTAGAAGTATAGAATGCATTGTAAGCATGTTCGCCAAGAACTTCCTTAACAAGACCGTCTTCTTCCATAATCTTAAGAGCTTCGTATAAGCTACCTGGAAGGTTCTTAACACCAAGAGCATCTCTTTCTTCCTGAGTAGACTTGAATAAGTTTACATCTACGCTATCAGGAGCAGGTAAGTTGTTCTTGATACCGTCCATACCAGCTGCTAAACAGCAAGCTAAGCAAAGGTAAGGATTAGTTGTTGGGTCTGGACTTCTTAATTCAACTCTTGTACCAGCACCTCTTGAAGCAGGGATTCTGATAATATCAGTTCTGTTAGATGCTGACCAAGCTATGTAACAAGGAGCTTCGTAACCAGGTACAAGTCTCTTGTAAGAGTTTACAAGTGGGTTAGTAACAGCTGTGATACCAGCAACATGCTTTAATACACCAGCGATGAAGCTGTAAGCTGTGTCAGAAAGCTGTAATTCGCCAGCTGGGTCGAAGAATGCGTTCTTACCATCCTTGAATAAAGACATATTAGTGTGCATACCTGAACCATTAATACCAAAGATTGGCTTTGGAATAAATGTAGCATGTAAGCCATACTTCTTAGCAATAGTCTTAACTGCTAATCTGAAAGTAACTACGTTATCAGCAGTAGTTAAAGCATCAGCATACTTGAAGTCGATTTCGTGCTGACCTTCAGCAACTTCGTGGTGAGAAGCTTCAATTTCAAAGCCCATCTGTTCAAGAGTTAAACAAATATCTCTTCTTGCATCAGTACCCATATCTATTGGGTCAAGGTCGAAGTATCCAGCTTCATCATTAGTCTTAGTTGTTGGTCTGCCGTTTTCGTCAGTCTGGAATAAGAAGAATTCACATTCGTTACCTACGTTGAATTCATAGCCTAACTTCTTAGCTTCTTCCATCTGCTTCTTTAAGATACCTCTTGGGTCACCATCAAATGGTTCGCCAGCTGGAGTGTAAACATCACAAATAAATCTTGCAACCTTACCAGTCTGTGGTCTCCATGGGTAAATTACGAATGTATCAAGGTCTGGCTTTAAATACATATCAGATTCTTCAATTCTTGCGAAACCTTCGATTGAAGAACCATCGAACATCATACCGTCTGTTAAAACTTTTTCTAACTGAGAAGATGTAACTGCTACGTTCTTAGGAATACCTAAAACATCAATGAACTGAAGACGAATAAATTCTACGTCCTGTTCTTTACATAACTGAATAATTTGGTCCTTAGTATACTTTGCCATACTCTAATCTCCTTCCAATAATTGAAATAAAAATAATTTTTAATTTATATAGCAAAAGGACATCCAAATACAAATGCATACAATATGCCTGTATTTGAACGTCCTTGTTCTATAGCACATTATATTATTATTTTATTGTAATGTCAACACAAATTTTAGAATTGTAATAATTTAGTAATTTTTCACAAAATACAGCACAAACAATAAAAATAATATGTAATTTTGCAATTTACAACAAACATTCTTGCATGATTATATTAACTTTTACAAAAAATGATTTAAAATTGAATAAAACCACGCAAAGATAATGCAAACTATATTATCTGTAAAGAATTTCGTGACGGCCTGGACCGTTACTTACCATAGAAATCTTTACACCAAGCTGTTTTTCAATAAACTCAACGTAAGCCTTAGCTTCCTTAGGGAGTTCATCGTAGTTCTTAATACCTCTAATGTCACACTTCCAACCTGGGAGAGTTTCATACACAGGCTTAGCCTTATAGATCTTATCAGTAGTAAGGAAATCTGTATAAACTTTACCTTCGTATTCGTAACCTGTACAAATATGGAGAGTATCCATGTAGCTAAGTACATCAAGACAAGTCATACAAACTTCAGTAGCACCCTGAACTTCACAGCCGTAACGAGTAGCAACAGCATCAAAGTAGCCTACACGTCTAGGTCTACCAGTTGTTGCACCAAATTCGCCCTTATCTCCGCCTTTTCTTCTAAGTTCATCAGCTTCTTCGCCAAAGAGTTCACTAACAAATGGACCTTCGCCTACAGCTGAAGAATAAGCCTTAGTAATAGCAACAATATTATCAATAGCATATGGAGGTACGCCTGCACCTACACTTGCGTAACCGGCAAGAGTAGAAGAACTTGTAACATAAGGATAAATACCATGGTCTGTATCCTTTAATGCACCAAGCTGACCTTCAAAAAGAACATTCTTACCTTCCTTAATAGCTTTTCTTAAAAATGCTGAAGTATCTGCAACTCTGTCCTTGATTGCTTCTGCATACTGGCAAAGAGTTTCATAAACTTCCATATAATCAATTTCAGGCTTATTGTAGAGATACTTAAACTGAATATTAATCTTTTCATATAATCCCTGAAGCTTTTCTTTAAGCATTTCCTTATTGTAAAGCTCCCAAACCTGAATACCAACCTTAGAATACTTATCAGAATAGAAAGGAGCGATACCACTCTTTGTAGAGCCAAACTTCTTATCACCAAGTCTTTCTTCTTCATAAGTATCCATAAGAACGTGATGAGGCATTAAAACCTGTGCTCTTTCACTAATGAGCAAGTTAAACTTAATACCTGCATCTTCAATAGTCTTCATTTCCTTCATTAATGAATCAACATTAAGTGCAACACCATTTGCAATAACATTTGTAATATGCTCATGGAAAACACCGCTAGGTAACTGATGAAGTGCGAAACGACCATGCTCATTTATGATAGTATGGCCAGCATTTGCACCACCCTGAAATCTAACTACAATGTCTGACTGGTCAGCACACATATCGGTAATCTTACCCTTACCTTCGTCACCCCAGTTTGCACCAACAATAGCTCGTATCATTATTTTTTATCCTCCTTAAACGGATAACTCTGCATTATCAATTAATCCGTCTTTATTCGCCTCAATAACAGGCTTAACAACTTCATTTATATATTCCTCTGTCTGTTGAGGAGCACGACCAACATACTTCTTAGGGTCAAGTACCTTCTGTAAGTCTTCAAGGCTCATACCAAACATAGGTTCTTTAGCAATTCTTTCAATAAGGTCGTTCTTACCACCTTCGTTTTTAACAACAGCACCAGCTTCCATAGAAAGTTCTCTGATTCTTTCGTGGAGTTCCTGTCTGTCGCCACCAGCCTTAACAGCATCCATCATAATGTTTTCTGTAGCCATAAATGGAAGTTCTTCCATAAGGTGCTTTTCAATAACCTTAGGATAAACTACAAGACCATTAGAAACATTGATGTAAATGTTAAGAATAGCATCTGTAGCAAGGAAAGCTTCTGGAATAGATAATCTCTTGTTTGCACTATCATCAAGAGTTCTTTCAAACCACTGATTAGCAGCTGTGAAAGCAGGATTAAGTGTATCAACAATAATATATCTAGCAAGAGAAGCCATTCTTTCACTTCTCATAGGATTTCTCTTATAAGCCATAGCAGATGAACCAATCTGGTTCTTTTCAAATGGTTCTTCCATTTCCTTAAGGTGCTGTAAAAGACGCATATCATTAGAGAACTTAGTACAGCTCTGTGCAATGCCACCTAATACGTTAGCAAAAACTGAATCAAGTTTTCTAGTATAAGTCTGACCACTTACAGCAAAAACATCCTTAAAGCCCATCTTTTCAGCAATCATCTTATCGAGCTTCTTAACCTTGTCTGTATCATTGTTAAAAAGTTCCATAAAACTAGCCTGAGTACCGGTTGTACCCTTTGAGCCTAAAAGCTTTGCACTAGAAAGAGCAAAATCAACAGCATCTAAATCCATCATTAAATCCTGAATCCAAAGAGTAGCTCTCTTACCTACAGTAGTAGTCTGAGCAGCCTGAAAATGTGTAAAACCAAGTGTAGGTAAATCCTTGTACTTAAGAGCAAATTCAGACAACTTTTCGATAACAGATAAAAGCTTAACTCTTACAAGCTTCATAGCTTCAACCATAAGGATAACATCTGTATTATCGCCTACATAACAGCTTGTTGCACCAAGATGAATAATACCCTTAGCCTTTGGACACTGCTGACCATAAGCATAAACGTGTGACATAACATCGTGACGAACGAGTTTTTCTCTTTCACGAGCTACTTCATAGTTAATTTCATCCTGATGAGCCTTTAATTCATCAATCTGTTCCTGTGTAATATCAAGTCCTAATTCCTTTTCTGTTTCAGCTAAAGCAATCCAAAGCTTTCTCCAAGTTTTGAACTTTTTATCTGGTGAGAAAATGTACTTCATTTCCTCACTTGCATATCTGGAATTAAGGGGACTTTCATATGTGTTATTCATTTGTAAAATCCTCCTACTTTAATAAATGGTCTACTTCAACAGGGTAGTTACCTGTGAAACAGGCATCGCAGAAACCACAACTACTGTTTGGAGCAATGTTGTGAAGGTTCTCAAGGCTAAGATATTCAAGAGAATCTGCGTTAATAATCTTTCTAGTTTCTTCTGTAGTATGGTTGTTAGCAATAAGTAAATCTCTATCAGGAATATCTGTACCAAAGAAACATGGCCACTTAAATGCTGGAGCACTAATTCTTACATGAACTTCCTTTGCACCTGCATCTCTTAAAAGTTTAACAATTCTTCCACTTGTAGTACCACGAACGATACTATCATCAACCATAATTACTCTCTTGCCCTGAACTGCACTCTTTAAAACATTGAGCTTCATCTTTACAGCAACTTCTCTTGCACCCTGAGTAGGCTTGATGAAAGTTCTGGCAATATACTTATTCTTAATAAAACCAGTATCAATAGGAATACCACTGTATTCAGAATAGCCCTGAGCAGCAGAAAGACCTGAATCCGGAACACCAATAACTATATCTGCATCCACTGGAGCCTGCATAGCCAAGAATGCACCGGCACGTTTTCTACACTCGTGAACTACTTCGTTCTGTATTGTACTATCAGGTCTAGCAAAGTAAATGTGTTCAAAAATACACATACTGCTAGGAACAGAATCACAAAGTTCTGTATCTTCTGTCATAAAGTAACCATCGCCACCATCTCTTGCTGCTTCAATAGTAACGATTTCACCTGGAGCTATATCTCTTACAAATTCTGCATCAATGGCATCAAAAGCACATGTTTCGCTTGCAAAAACAACAGCGTCATCTCTTTTGCCCATCTGAAGTGGTCTAAATCCCCACTTATCTCTAGCTGCAATAAGTTTGTTAGGACTCATAACCAAGAGAGAATATGCCCCCTTTAACTTTTTCATTGCATTTTTAACAGCACTTTCAATAGAACCAGCTGTAATACGTTCTCTTGCAATTAAATATGCAATGATTTCTGTATCAGCAGTAGTCTGGAAGATAGCACCACTATGTTCAAGTTCCTCACGGATTTCATCAACATTAGTAATGTTACCGTTGTGGCTAATAGCAAGTGTACCCTTAATATATCTAAGAACTAATGGCTGAACATTTTCTCTTGCACTACCACCAGCTGTAGAATATCTTACGTGACCTATTGCCATCCTACCACTTAATTTTCCAAGTATTTCTTCGTTAAAAACATCATTTACAAGTCCTACGTCCTTGTAGTGGTAAATTTCTCTATCTCTGTTGACTGCAATACCACAGCCTTCCTGACCTCTGTGCTGTAAGGCTACAAGGCCATAATATGTAGTGTTAGCTGGGTTGCCCTTTGGGTCAAATATACCAAACACACCACATTCTTCGTGAAGCTTTGCCATTTTGTTACCTCCGATTATTTGTAGAACTCAGTTAATCTGCCCCATACTTCTCTGTAAACATCGCCAAATTCGCCAAGGTCAAGTCTAAATCTGTCCTTGTCTAATTTCTTGTTTGTTTCAGCATCCCAAAGTCTGCAAGTATCAGGACTGATTTCATCAGCAAGAACAATTTCGCCATCAGCAGTCTTACCAACTTCTATTTTAAAATCAATAAGCTTGATACCAATATTAAGGAAAATCTTCTTTAAACATTCATTTACCTTAAATGCCATATCGGAAATAACCTGTAATTCTTCCTTTGTTACAATACCTAAAGCAAGAGCCTGGTAATCATTGATTAATGGGTCACCAAGTTCATCATTCTTGTAGCTGTATTCAAGAGTTGGAGAAACAAAAGCTGTACCTTCTTCAACGCCATATCTCTTTGAGAAAGAGCCTGCAGCAACATTACGAACAATTACTTCCAAAGGAATGATGTCAACTTTCTTAACCAAAGTTTCTCTTGGAGAAAGTTCCTCAACTAAATGAGTCTTAATACCATCCTTTTCAAGGTCGCAAAAGAGCGCATGAACCTCGGGGCATGACCAGTCAAAGTCCGGTTGCTCGGGCGTAAACATGTGCAGATACCACTGACCGTCCGCAACACGCGTCCATGCGGGGCCACCAAAGTTGGCATTCCAATTGGTGGGAGGCAGCTCGCCATGCTCGCCGCGACCATCGCGGAAGATATAACGGGCGCGCTCGGGCGATCCGGGGCCGGCGGCAAGAGCGGCTTTGAACCAGGGGTGCTGGTTGGATGAATGGTTGGGCACGATGTCGACGATGACCTTGATGCCGCGCGCGTGAGCCGCAGCGATCATGTCATCGAAGTCGTCAAGCGAGCCGAGACGCGGGTCGACATCGCAGTAGTCCGCCACATCATAGCCGCCATCGACAAGAGGCGATGGATAAAACGGGCTCAGCCAGATGGCCTCGATACCCAGTCGCTCAAGATAGTCCATCTGCTGGGTAATGCCCGCGATATCGCCCAGACCCGAACCGGTCGAATCCTTAAACGAACGCGGGTAGATCTGATAGATCGCGGCATCGGACATCCATGAGCGCGAAGAGGACTTTTCTGCAGCCATGGGGTGAGCCTCCCTTGCAACGAGGTTTTGCGAGATGCCCACGATGATACGCCCAAAGCTGTCATTCGAGGCAAACAACGCCACAGCCACACCCCAAAACGCTCGCTCCCTCTCGGGCTCGAGCCTCCTGGGACGAATCGATCGATTAGTGAAAAGAACGGAAGACTCACTCCCCCGGCCACAACAGCGAGCGGGCTCCGGGTGCCCCAGGTTGCCGCGAAAGAGGAGGGAAGCGTACTTTATGTACGCGACCGACGATTGAGGGGGCAAGATGGGGTGCCCGGGGCTCGCGCAGCGTCAACAAAAAAACGCGGTTCGTTAGAACCGCGTAAGATAGTTGGAGCGGACAACGGGGCTCGAACCCGCGACCCCAACCTTGGCAAGGTTGTGCTCTACCAACTGAGCCATGTCCGCATATGTAAACAAAACGGGCGCCGGAGCGCCCGGATGTTGCCTGGAGGCGAAGCCCGGATTCGAACCGGGGGTAAAGGCTTTGCAGGCCTCTGCCTTACCACTTGGCCACATTCGCCGAAAAAGGACCGCCTAAACGGTCCGGAAATGCAATGGAGCGGACAACGGGGCTCGAACCCGCGACCCCAACCTTGGCAAGGTTGTGCTCTACCAACTGAGCCATGTCCGCTTGCGGGTTATTAATTTACGCGAGTTGTCCAAAAGACGCAAGTACTTTTTTCAAAAAACTTGTCTGCCGCATGTTCTTAGTAGCTAAACGCGCTAAAGCGATTGGCTAGGCACACGATTCCAGCGCTCCGCTAAACAGCTTCACCATCTGCACGCGCGTGCCGGCGCCGTCCGTACGACGAGCAACCTCCACGTTATCGACGAGCATACGCATAAGCTTGATGCCACGGCCGCGTTCCTCGGATGCGACCGGTTCGCTCGTTTCATCGATAGAATAGCCGGCACCTCGATCAAGCACCTCAACCACAACGCGATCGCCATAGGCCTGAACCGTCAGGACGCACCCGATACCGCCCGCATGGTCATAGGCATTACCCAGCGCCTCCCCCGACGCCAATGCGACATCGTAGCGCTCGTCACGGCGCAACGGAAGCGATTCAAGGAGTTCGGCGATGCGATGTCGGTAGTATGGAAGATTCTCGATACCCTGACGGACCTCAACGCTCTTACTCCAGCGAGGCAGCTCCCCCACCGGAATGGCAGGAATTGACTCCCGTGCCGGCCCCACGACATGAAGGATATCGACAAGACGAGCAATCTCCAAAAAGCGAACAACTTCACCTGATGCATTGACGAGCGAAAGCAGGCCTTCTCGCCTCATAAGCTCACGAGCGCGCGTAAGCAGGAATGCCAAGCCCGTAGAATCGATAAAGCTAACAGCCTGACAGTTGATGACGACACGACGCACGCCGCGGCCAATCAAAGCATCCAACCGCCGACGCAGCGCAGGCACCGTGGCGATGTCGATATCGCCTGGTGGCGTCAAAACCGCTATGTCATTCCACTCATTCATACGACCATGGTTCCCCAAAAAAGCCCACTCGATGCATTCGTTTCCCCAACCGTACGGATTCAGCCCGCCCAGCGTCGTCTATGAACGACCCCGTAAAAACTCAAGGGACACCAATGCAATGTCATCGTCCAGCGCCGATTCGGTAAATCGCTCAAGCTCGCCCAAGACCTTGCCGCAAATGCCCGATACGCCCTCACCCGAGACAGAGAGCAGAAGGTCGCGCAAGCGCTGCTCGCCAAAGAACGCTCCGGTGCGGTCGCGGGCCTCAATCGTTCCATCCGTATACATGAAGAGCATGTCGCCGGGGGCAAACGTAAACACGCCTGTCTCGTACACCATGCTCTCAAAGGCACCGATTACGCCCGATTGGCATCCAAGCAGCTCAACCTCTCCCCCACGGGCCTCGCCGCCACCCAGCGGCATCGACTCTGGCCTGATGACCATGGTCGGAGGATGGCCCGCCGAACAATACGTTGCGCGTCCGGCTTTAAGGTCAATCTTGGCGATAAAGGCCGTCACGAACGTCTCGACCCTCGAAAAGCCCATGAGCATGCTGTTAAGGGAGCGTGCCATGCGGGCCGGTCCAGCGCCCTCCCAGGCATATGCCGTCAGGGCCGTCTTGACGAGCGCGGACATCGATGCGGCCTCAATGCCTTTGCCAGAAACATCACCCAGAATCATGACGGCGCAGTCGTCGGGAAGACGAATGAGCGTATAGAAATCGCCTCCGACCAACGCCGAATTCGTGGCCGACAGGTACACCGAATCGGTTGCGATACCCGGAACATCCCCCAGGGAATTTCTCATGCCAATCTGGAGCGTCTGAGCGATATGGCGCTCCTCGCGCTTTTGAGATTCGCCTTCGTAGATCAGTTCAAAGTCATGCGCCAAGTGCACCAAGTAGTCATATTCAAGGTCATCAATCGGCTCTTGGCTACCATCACGAAGCAGCAGCGCGCGCGTCGTCGGGCTCTTCGCAACAGAAGCAGGAACAATCGCGTCGCTACTGTGCTTGCCATCGCCCTCAGAGCGCGGGTGCCCCGCCTCGATGCCGGAGTCGACGTAGAGACCTTGACAAGGCAGACCATGCGCCCTAAGCCAGCCTCCCATAGGCATCGATTCGTCAACGCGAGTTATACGGACGTGTTTAAGGTCCTCGGCACTCGTACCCCCCAAAACAGATGCCTCAAAGCCATCAGGGCCAGCCCCCAGACGTGCCGCTGGCGCCGTCGTGGAAAAGAAAAGCTTCTCGGGATCGTCCGGCAAAGCAACGCGACTGCCGCCTTCAAAATCTATGACGTAGGAATCCAGACTGGCGTCATACTCAACAGGGCAAAAATGGCAGTTGAGCATATTGCAGATCTCGGACGATACCGCCTGGGTAGCCGCGACGGAATCGTCTAGAAAGGTAAACAACTCATCACGTAAGACATTGAGCGAGCGGCCAAGCTCGGCCGTGCGACGAGAGCGAAGACTCGATGCCATGCCGACCAGTTGGATAGACAAGTAATCGCAAGTGACCTCGAGTACATTAACGTCATAGGCGAGCGGTGCCTGGGGGCGTTTCCAACCAACTTCCAGCACGCCAAGGATCTGCGTACCGTAAAAAAAGGGAAGACAGATCTCGCTGCGGTACGGAGGCATATCCTGCACGCGCAACAGGTGCTTAGAACGATTGTCCAAGTCCATGAACATACCGGAGGCGGCCTTATCGCCCTCAAGGTCCTGTTGAATCGACAAGCGACAGGCACGCGACTCACGAAGAACATACGTCGGAATGCCAGCGCCATACGGCAAAAACTCAGGCAGGTAGCTGTCGTACAGCTCCTTGGAAACACCGCGAAGTTTAAAACCGCCGCTCTCAGAAAAATAGATAGCGGCACCCGAAGCATCGAGCGTTCCTACAAGCTGGTTCAAAACAGTATCAAGCAGGCTGGGTAACTCATCGGAGCCCACAGTGCTCATAATGACCGAAAGCGTGCCAGAGAGACGCTTGTTCGCCACTCTAAGCTCCGATAACGCACGCTTGAGTTGACGGTCGTGAGAATACTGTTCTTCGATGCTATGGAGCGCCACCAGGACACGTGGCGCGCGGCGCCCAAAGATGCGTGGAGGCGTCACGGAGCCCGCACGAACCAAGACGGGGATAAAGGAGCCGTCACTCAGCTTGAGCATCAGTTCGTTCTCGGAGCCATCAGTTTCAAATGGCAGACGATGTTCCGTCGCACGTTCAAAAGCGGATGAGTACAGGACGTCTTTAACATCTCCACCGATGACGTCGGCGCGTTCCTCGCACATCAAACCAAGTAAGCGATTATTCACATGCAGAATGGTTCCGTCGAGCTCACAGATGATGACAGCATCGCTCGTGATCTCGACTAGTTGGGCAACGTCTGCCCACTCGTTGCGTTCAAGCGTTTCCATCGTGGACCCCACCGTCTATCGGTAACAAAAAAGCCTCCGAAGAGGCTTCTCAAATGCGATGGTGTCGGAGGCGGGACTTGAACCCGCATGACCAAAAAGCGGTCACTAGCACCTCAAGCTAGCGCGTCTGCCAATTCCGCCACTCCGACATGCTATGTTGTTGATTCGCGGTCCGTTTTGTTGGACCCGCGCGTTCAACGAGGAAGATAATAACCTATGATTCGAGAACTGTGCAAGCACTTTTTTCAAAAAAGTTTACGAATTTGTAAATGCGCAGGTAGATCCGTGTGTCCGGCCCCGAATCGGTGTTGCCTCCCGGCGCGTCCTCGGGCATGAGCGATATTTTGCTGCGCACTTCGTGCTGCAAAATATCGCTCCCCCTGCGGAATGCGCCGGGAGGCAACACCGATTCGGGGCCTGCAAATACATACTTCAGGCACAGTTCTCAAACATGTTCTGGGGGCTGATGTAAATTTGGTGGCTCGGCAAAGCCGAGCCCTTATATGGGGAGGCCGGAGCTAAAGCTCCGGCCTCACTAACTTTCCTATTAGATTAAGTGAGCGATCGAGGAATCGCACTCCCCTCCTCTGCCGAGTTACCGCAGGGCCTGCCCTGAAGTTACTTTTCAGAACACTCCGCAGGACGCAAGAAACCCCCGCCGCACGAAGTATGAACTGCCTCCCATTTCTTGGACATGAGAAATGGGAGGCTTTTTATGCGTGTCGACTTGAGGGTGAAGCACGACATCGAGGCCAGGAAGGCGGCGATCGGGCTCTTCGAGCGAGGCCACGGCTCCG
>ENA-OQDL01001388-OQDL01001388.1-human-gut-metagenome-genome-assembly--contig:-NODE-1388-length-12044-cov-2.447680_pt1 | contig 12044 bp, 8 predicted proteins | sample MGYA00242782_ERZ504609 | MGnify/ENA primary metagenome ERZ504609 (study PRJEB26092, sample SAMD00036320) | human gut metagenome | host: Homo sapiens | study: EMG produced TPA metagenomics assembly of... | reverse complement strand
GATAATGCAAACCGGGGTAGAATAAAACGAACCTGCTGGAAAAATCGCATCAGATAGGCAAGGTTAAGATTTGTTATACTTTAGGATGACTGCTAATTTACATTAAATAAAAGCGTTAAATTCGCGTCCGACTCCTTTTAATGTCCGAACATGGTAAAGCGTAATATAAAATGGCTTCTTGTTGTGCTGGTATTAGGTTTATACCCCTCAATCTTGTATGCCGAAGACCCTTATGGAGAGATGAAAGCTCTGGCAGATAGTGCGCAGAAAGTGTTGGGACAAGACCGACTGCCTTCCATCAATGCCCGGTGGATAAAACTTGCCCGCGAACTGAACGATACGGTACAGATTAGTGATGCCCATAACAACTTGATTTCTCATTATTATCAGTTGGGGGACATTGACCACTTGAAAGCCGCAACCTATGAATATATGGACTGGTGCCGGAAATACCAACGGACACGAGACCGGTATATGGCGTGGCGGCAGTACATTCAGCGCATGACGGAGAAAGGTATGCAGGAGGAGGCGATGGCTGAAACCGTCAGGCTCCATCAGGATGCCGAGCAAGCCCGGGACAAATACGGATTGGCATGTGGCGAAATGTGCATCGGGTATAACCATCGGGTCTTTGGAAACAACGTAAAACTGTGTATAGAGAATTACAACAATGCACTGAAACTTTTCGAGGAAGGCAGCTACTATCGTGACGCATACGTGGTGTTGCTTAATATTATCCAGACTTATCTTTCACGCAGTGAGTATGCAGAAGCCGGCGAGTATCTGAGTAAATTGTCGCAACTGGAGGATGAACTGAACCGTAAACAAGTCGGCGTAGACCCTTCCCTGCACCTGCGTTTCTGTGAATTCAGGGTTATAGGCTTATTGGCCAATGAAGGTAGAAAGGCTGCTGAGCCTTATATTGAGGAGACTGACCGCTTCTACCGTCAACATCCGGAGAGCTCGACGCCCGAAGCATGGTTTGGCTATAAGATAATGTGTTGCCGTATCCTCGGTGATTTGAAAGGTAACATTGCTTACGTGGATTCACTCATGGATTATCAGCATTCACTGGGGCTTTGCTATCCTTATAACCATTATATGAAAGGAGAACTGCAGGAACAGTTGGGCGATTATCGTGCGGCTTGCCGCAGTTATGCCAGATATGCCGCCGTGAGTGACTCCGTGCGTACGGCAGAAATGGATGACAAGCTAAGCAAATATACGGCACAGTTTGAGGTGGACCGGTTGAAGATGGAGAAGCTGGAGCTGAGTGCCAGATTGAACAAGGAACGACTGATGATAGCCTTGGCCGTTGGCGGACTGGTATTGTTGCTTTTGCTGCTCATTACTTATCTGTATATCCGCACCCTCTCCATGAACCGCAAGTTGGAAGCTGCACGCAGGGCGGTGGAAAAAATGAGCCAGGTCAAAAGTTCCTTTATACAGCATATCACCCATGAAATCCGTACTCCGTTGAATTCCATCGTCGGCTTTTCTACCTTGCTGGCTCAAGAGAAACTGGATGATGTGGAGAAACGCGAGTATGTTGAACAAGTGGAGGGCAACAATACATATCTGTTGAGTCTGATGGAGAACATACTCAATATTGCGGATATGGATTCGCGAGTGTGGGAGATGCCGCGGGAGGAGATAGAAGTGGATGCGTGTTGCAAGGAATGTATTGAGGGCTTCCGTCCGGAACTGAAGCCGGGAGTTGAACTGGAATATGTGCCTGCTTCCGGCATTATGGCCTTTTATGCAGCCCGGCAATGGCTGAAAATGGTGCTGGTGTCTTTGTTGGATAATGCGGTGAAGTTTACGGAAGAAGGTCATATACGCGTTTCCTGCGAGGAAGATAAGTCCCGACATGTATTGCGCTTCGTGATAGAGGATACCGGTATAGGCATCAGGCCGGACGAATCGGACCGTATTTTCGAACGTTTTTATAAAGTGGACACGTTTACCAAAGGGTCCGGATTGGGGCTTGCCATAGCCAATGAGATAATGGAGTTGGTGGGAGGCCGGATTTATCTGGATGACACCTATTGCGGAGGATGCCGCTTTATTGTGGAATGGCCGATGAAGGACAAACCTTAATTATAAACTATTTTAAGTGTTAAAAAGCTGTAATTAGAGAATGAGAGTAAAATCCCTTTATGTGTATTCTTCTTGCTGCTAATGGCGGGAGGAGTATTTGCGCAAGTGCAGACCGGGTCTGCCTATCCTAAACGTGAATTTCGTGCAGCATGGATACAGTCAGTAAACGGACAGTTCCGTGGAATGCCGACCGAAAAACTAAAGCAGAATCTGATCGGGCAGTTGAATTCCTTGCAGAAGGCGGGAATCAACGCCATAATTTTCCAGGTACGTCCCGAAGCGGATGCTCTGTATGCTTCCAGACTGGAACCGTGGAGTCGTTTCCTTACCGGAGTGCAGGGTAAAGCGCCCGAACCCTATTGGGACCCTATGCAGTTTATGATTGATGAATGCCATAAGCGTGGTATGGAGTTTCATGCATGGATTAATCCGTATCGCACGAAGACGACCTTGAAGAGTGAGTTGGCTCCCAATCATGTGTACAATATCCATCCGGAATGGTTTGTCACTTATGGCGACCAGTTGTATTTTGACCCGGCACTGCCTGAGAGCCGCCGGCACATCTGCATGGTGGTGAGCGACATCGTTTCCCGCTATGATGTGGATGCCATTCATATGGACGATTACTTTTATCCTTATCCCATTAAGGGAAAGGATTTCCCTGACGATGCAAGTTTTGCACGTTTTGGCGGAGGTTTCAGCAATAAAGGAGACTGGCGCCGGAGCAACGTGAATGTGCTGATTAAGAAACTGCATGAAACAATTCGTGAAATCAAGCCGTGGGTGAAGTTCGGGGTTTCTCCGTTTGGCATTTACCGGAATGAAAGCAGTGACCCGCTTGGCAGTAAGACCAAAGGCCTGCAAAACTACGATGACCTTTATGCGGACGTGTTGCTGTGGGCCCGTGAAGGTTGGATAGACTATAATATTCCGCAGATTTATTGGCATATAGGACATCCGGTTGCCGACTATGAGACACTGGTGAAGTGGTGGGCCAGGAATACGGAAAACCGCCCCTTGTTTATTGGCCAGTCCGTGATGAACACCGTGCAGAATGCCGACCCCAAGAACCCGTCGATAAATCAGCTTCCTCGCAAAATGGCCTTGCAACGGGCCTATCAGACCATCGGTGGCAGTTGCCAGTGGCCTGCCAGTGCGGTTGTAGAGAATGCAGGCAAGTATCGCGATGCCCTGATTGCCGAATATCATAAGTATCCGGCGCTGCCTCCCGTTTTCGATTTCATGGATAACGAAGCCCCGGCAAAGGTACGTAGGATGAAATCGGTGTGGACGGAAGACGGATATATTCTTTTCTGGACAGCTCCCAAGTATAAAGAGGAAATGAACCGTGCCGTCCAATATGTGGTCTATCGCTTTAATGACAAAGAGAAAGTGAATATAGATGACCCTTCCCATATTGTAGCCATCACGCGCGATAATTTCTATAAACTTCCTTATGAAGACGGAAAGACAAAGTACCGCTATGTGGTGACAGCCTTGGACCGTCTGCATAATGAATCGAAATCCGTTGGAAAGAAGATTAAACTTTAAAAATTAGGGAATTAAGGATTAGGGATTAATCATTAACGTTTAATCCTTAATCCCTAATAAAGTATCAATCCTGCTATTCCACAAGCTACAATCATTCCTATCGGGTTCAGTTTATATTTCTTTGTGCCTATAAATGTCACGAGGAAGATGAGGCAGCTGATGACGAAGGAATATATGTCTTCTTTGGGAGAACTGAAGTTTTCCGAATTCATCAATACCAGCGCGGCTGAGGCCAGCAGACCGACTACTGCCGGGCGGAGCCCACTGAATACCGCTTCCACGGAAGGATGTTTCTGGTATTTCAGAAAGAATTTGCTGATGGTCAGCATCAGTAGGAAAGAAGGAAGCACCACGGCAAACGTAGCAATAATAGAACCTAAAATACCATAGCTTGTACCGTAGCAATCAGCTATCGTAGTATAACCCACATAAGTTGCCGAATTGATTCCTATCGGACCGGGTGTCATCTGGCTGATTGCCACAATATCAGTAAATTCCTGCGCTGTAAGCCAACCGTAACGGGTAACTACTTCACCTTGTATCATAGACAACATGGCATATCCGCCACCAAAGCCGAAAAGCCCAATCTTAAAGAATGTATAGAATAACTGTAAGAAAACCATGATTAGTAATTAATGATAAATGGTTAGTGATTAATGATTAATGTTGCTATCCTTTTTAATTCTTTAATTTTTAATTCTTCGGACGTTGAAAACGTCCGAAGCAGTATCCTCCTACACCTGCCGCAATGATAATCCAGACGGGAGAGAAGCCCAACAGCCAGATGAGCAGTGCTGAAAACCACCGGTATCCATATGTTGTATCGGTTTATCCGGGCCGATTTAGCCATGCTGAATGTAGGGGCGGCAATCAGTGCGACTACTGCCGGGCGGATGCCTTTGAATATGCGTTCTACAATGGTATTGTCCTTGAAGTTGTGGAAAAAACAACGCTATGGCGAGGATGATGAGAAACGAAGGAAGTATGGTTCCCAATGCAGTGATTATGCTCCCTCGTATTCCCCGTAGCCGGTACCCTATAAAAATGGATATATTGACGGCAAGGATGCCCGGAGCGGACTGTGATATAGCAAGCAGGTCAATGAAATCTTCTTTGGCTATCCAGTTTCGTTTGGTTACGATTTCGTTTTCTATCAGCGGTACCATAGCATAACCGCCGCCGATGGTAAAGGCTCCTATCTTAAAGAAAATGGAGAATGCTTCAAGATATATATTCATATTCAAAATGTTGTAATTTACTTTATTTCTTTATCATCTTTCCCTTCCTTCCCTCTCTTGGCATACTGGCTTGGGCTCATATTGAAATGTTTCTTGAATACTTCACGGAAATATTTCGCATCACTGAAACCGGTCAGCTCTGAAATCTCGGTGATGGTATGCTTTTGTTCTTTCAGAAGTTGGGCAGCATGTTTCAGTCGAATCAGCCGGATGTAGTCAGCCGGAGCTTGGTCGGTCAGTGCCTTTATCTTATTGTAGAAGCTGGTCCTACTCATATTCAGCAGGTTGCAGAGCACGTCGACGTTGAAGCTTGGGTTGTCCATATTGTCTTCGACGCTCTTTTTGACGGTTGCAATGAATTTCCAGTCCAAGTCGTTGGAGCAGTTGATGCAATCCGTATTGTTCTTCTCGTCGTTCAGGTCCAGGCTGGCATATTTGTGGCGCAACAGTGCCCGGTTAGTCAGCAGGTTGGCAATGTTTGCCCGCAATATACCGATATTGAAGGGTTTCACAATATATTCATCCGCTCCGCTTTGCAGTCCCTCGATGATATTCTTGTCGGTATTCAGTGCTGTGAGCAGGATGATGGGGATATGTGATGTCTCGATGTCGTTCTTCAGGATATGACACAATTTCGTCTCCTCTCATTTCCGGCATCATAATGTCTGAAATGACGAGGTTGGGCATATACTCCTTGACAATGGTCAGTGCTTCTTTTCCATTGGAGCATACTTGTATGTTGTATTGTTCAGACAATGTTCTGCGCAGATATTCCCTTAATTCGTCATTGTCCTCTACAATAAGAATTTTCTGGTGGTTACTGTTGTTTTGTGACTGTTGTTGCGTCTTGTCGTAGATTCCACTGGAAGCAGGGATGATGTAGTAGAGGCATTGATAGGCACTCCGGAGGCCGAATAAACAATCCGTTCGTTTTTGGGTTGAGGGCGTTGGATTGCTTTGCGGAAATGCTTGTTCCCTTTGGGGAACGTGATTTTGATGCAAGAGCCTTTCCCTTCCATGCTGCTGAAGTTGAGCTTTCCTTTATGTAAGCGTACAAGTTTCCCTACCAGAAGTAGTCCGATGCCGCTGCCGGTAACTTTGGAATTGATAGCATTACTGCCACGGAAATGCATCTTGAACAGCTTTTTCTGTTCTGAAGCCGGAATTCCGATACCGGTATCTTTCACCTCAATACTCCAGGTATCTTCTGTCTCGGAAGTAAAGACATGTACATTGCCGCCGTCCGGTGTATATTTCAGTGCGTTGGATATGATATTTTTCAAAATGGAATCCATCTTGTCCTTATCTAACCATACGTTCAGATAACGGAAGCTGCTTTCGTAGGTCAGGTTGATGTGTTTTATGTTTGCGTATGAACGGAAAGCATCGATCGTCTCTTCCATATATGTGCTCAGTTCGTATTCGGATACGTATAGACTTCCGGAATAGGTGTCTGCGCGTTCGAAATTAATAAGGTTGGTGGTCAGGCGCAACAAGGCATTTACGTTTCGCAGGGCTGTATTGATGTTGCTCTGTCCGCTGGAAGTCAGTTGCTCGCGTTCGGTGATTTCTTCCAAGGGTGCTTTGATGAGCGTCAGTGGAGTACGTATATCATGCGCTGTATTGACGAAGAAGCGTATTTTCTCATCGGATTCTTTCCGCTGTTTTCTCAAGACTATTATTCGTAGAGTGATGCTTGCAATGGATATGATAATCACTGCATAGAGTATCAGCGCCCAGAAACTGAGCCAGAGGGGTTGCTCGATAATGATGTCCATACTGCGTTCCTCCAGGACAATACGACGGTCTTCGTTGGAGATGGCACGTACGCGGAGGGTATAGTTGCCCGGACTCAGGTTGGTAAAACGGATGACGTTTTCCTCTCCCGGACGGCTCCAACCTCATAGAAGCCTTCCAGTTTCCAGGAGTACAGAATTAGGGAAGGATAGTCATAGTTGATGTCTGAGACCTGCAATGAGAAGATGTTCTGGTTGTACTTCAAACGCAAGGTTTTTGTCTCGTCAATATCCAGAATAAGTGGAGAACCTTCATCCTTGGGATAAACGGTCTGATAGAATACCCGCAGGTCACTGAATACCATTTTGAACTTATAGTCGCGAGGCAGGATCATGTCTTTGTTGAATTCTATGGCTCCATCCGTACTGCCGAAAATGAAATTGCCGTTTTTCCTCAAGGTGCCTGAGGCTGCGTTGAAATGGTCAGACTTCAGTCCTTGTTCTTTGGTCCAGTTATGGAATGTCTCTTCGACAGGATAGAAGGTGGACAGACCGTGTTCTGTACTCAGAAAGATATTTCCTTTACCATCAGACAATAGTGTATAGATATTATTGGAAATCAAGGCGCAGTTGTCTCTATGATAATGTCTGAATGTGTTTTTGGTCGTATCATATACCAGTAAACCGGCATTGTTGGTACCGATATACAGCATTCCGTCGGAAGCTTGGCATAGGGAGTAGATGTAGTAGGATTCTACCGGCATCTGGATATAGGTATACTTACCGGTTGCTTTTTCCAACAGGTACAAGCCGGTGGAAGTGCCTATCCACATATGTGTGGAGTCTTTCTCTATGATGGCAGTGATACCATTCAAGCCCGGGAAATGGCGTATATTTTTTCTGGAATAATCTATTTCTTTTAAGTTATAATACCCTCCGGACCAGATGTTTCCTGAAGAATCTTTCATAATGGAACGATATACTTGTCTGGCCGGATATTCAGATTGCTGAATAAGGATGGGGTAAAGAAGTCTATGGACAGTTGCTTCTTGTTTATCTGGTAGATGCCGGAACTATACCCTCCGGCCCAGATGATGCCGGGCTCCACCTTCGCATAGTGAGATGAAGGTGTGATTTTTGCTATGGCTTTCGGAGTCGAAGGTGCTGAGAAAAGAATGCCATTGTTTCGTCTTGCTGTAATAGAGGCTGATTCCGTTGTTCGTGGCAAACCATAAATCTCCGTCATGGTCCTCGATGATGGCGTTTACCTGGTCATTGATGAGTGATTGTTTATTGCCGATAGAGTGTTTTATCCATTGGTAATCGGTATATCGGTTATTGCGTACAGTTATGCCGATGGGATAATTGGCCATCCAGATACGCTGCTCGCTGTCGATGTAAATGTCATTGATAGTATTTCCGTTCATTGAGTTGTACCGATTGTAGTCGGCAACGATATACGGTTCGGATGCATAGGTATCGGTATTCATCTTGTAGACACCGGCTCCGTCCGTTGCGATGAGAATCTCATTGTCATTGAAGGCACGGATACAGTTGATGCTGATGTCCATCAGTCCGGATGGTATATGCATGACCTTGTGCTTGTTTAGGTCATAGGAGAATATTCCCCGCTGGAAAGTACCGATAAAAACCTTGTGGGATGGTTTGTGATAGTATAGTTCGTTGATTTGTATCTTCAAGGTATCCAACTGGTTGCAGGGGCTGAGGGTGAGATGTTGTTGGCCAGTTCAGCATAGTGTATGCCGATGTCGGTTCCGATGAAGAAGTGGGTCGAATCAATCTGTGCGATATCCGTAATTCGTTCTCCTATTTCGTTTTGAATGAATGTCACCTTCTGGGTATTGCTGTCGTACAGATATAGGGCATCTTCATTGCAAAGCCATATTACGCTGTTGGCATCCACAAAACCGTAACTGATAGGGGTTGGACGTCCTTTCACTTCGCTTTCGGGTAGCTTGTATACCAGGACAAAACGGTCGTGTTTTGTATCATAGCGGAACACGCGTCCTTTCTTGCCAATTTCCCATATGGTTCCTTTGGAATCCACATAGAGCCAGTTCAGGTTCATCATGGAATTCACTTCCTCATCTCCATCCATCAGTTTGTACGGCTTGAATTCTTTTCCGTTGTATCGGTCGATGCCGTCGTGGGTAAGAAACCACATGTAACCTTTGGGTCCCTTTTGAATAGCATATACCCGTCTGTTGCTCAAACCGTCTTCCACACCGATGTATTTGTATGTTTGTGCAATGCCTATAATTGGCAATAATAGTAGTATGCAGAAAAAGAAGTACTTTTTCATAATTGTCGAGCGGTTTTTTTGAATGTTGTACTGAGGGAGAGTTGAAAATAAACACAAAAATAATGCTTTTGTTTGAGAAAAGCAAAAAAAGAAAGCGAAGAATAGAAATGTAACAAGCGCGGGATTATTCATAACCCGCGCTTGTTACATTTCTATAAAAAAGGAAGTTCAGTTCATTTTTTATTGGCTTCCACCCACTTGCGTGCATTGACAAATGCTTCTACCCAAGGAGTGATTTGGTCGCTGTTTACGCGGTCTGCGGGGTAGCAACCGTTCTGCCAGGGGAAGATGGCACGTTCCAAGTGGGGCATCATGGCCAGATGACGTCCGTCGGCACTTGCCAATCCGGCTATGGAATAATCTGAGCCGTTGGGGTTGGAAGGGTATTCGTCGTATGAGTATTTCAGCACGACGTTGTATTTGTCCTCGTCGTATGGCAAGGAGAATTTTCCTTCACCATGAGCTACCCAGATACCCAGTTTGCTGCCACTCAGTGAGCCGAGCATTACGCTGCGGTTGGTGGGGGACGGTAACACCGAGGAATCTGGATTCAAACTTGTGTGAGTCATTATGAAGCATCTTGCCGATTTTTCTTGTGCTCGGGATTGATAAGATTAAGTTCCATCATGAGCTGGCAGCCGTTGCAGACACCCAGTGAAAGCGTATCCTCGCGTGCATAATATTGTCGAGCGCTTCTTTTGCTTTCGGATTGAAGAGGAAAGCACCTGCCCAACCCTTAGCAGAACCAAGAACGTCGGAGTTGGAGAAACCACCGCAGTAAACAATCATGTTTACATCTTCCAGCGTCTCGCGGCCGCTGATAAGGTCGGTCATTGTAACATCCTTCACATCGAAGCCTGCCAGATAGAGTGAGTAGGCCATTTCGCGTTCGCCGTTGGTTCCTTTTTCACGGATGATGGCGGCGCGTATACCTGACGGTGTACGGCGGTCCGGATTAATGCCGTATTGTGAGAACTTGCCTTTGAAGTCCGGCATGAAGGCGAATTCCACCGGTTGCATCTTGTAGTTTTCGAAACGCTTCTTGGCGCAGCCGTTCATGGACTGCTTACGGTCAAGGAGATAAGAAGTAGAGTACCATACATCACGCATATAGTCGATGCCAAACTGATAAGTAACATCGCCTTTTGATACAAGAATATGGCGTTCGTCTGTCGGTTTGCCGAGCTTCACGTAACCTACGCCTGCATCTTCCAGTATTTGCTTTACAGCTTCCTTGTGCTTGTCGCTCACCTGGATAACGATACCCGGGTTCTCTGCAAACAGAATCTTGATAAGGTCTTGCTCCTTGATTTTATCCAGGTTGATTTCCATACCGCCTTCCACATTGGCAAAGCACATTTCAAGCAGTGTAGTGATAAGACCACCGGCGGAAATATCATGTCCGGCAAGAATCAGTCCCTTGTTGACCAGTTCCTGCACGGCAAGGAAAGCATCGCGGAAGTATTCGGCATCCTGCACGCTGGGAACTTCGTCACCTACCTTGCCCAGGGTTTGAGCAAAGGCGGAACCGCCGAGTTTCAGGTTGTCGAAACTGAAGTCTATATGATAAATGGTAGTCTTTTCATTGTTAACCAGCACCGGAGATACGACTTTCTTGACGTCGGAAACTTCTCCACCGGCAGAAACAATTACCGTGCCCGGAGAAATTACTTTGCTGCCGTCGGGGTATTTCTGTGTCATGGAAAGAGAGTCTTTACCGGTCGGTACATTGATTTGCAGGGAACAGCAGAAGTCACTCAAGGCCTTTACTGCCGTGTACAGACGGGCATCTTCACCTTCTTGCGAACGGCAAGGCCACATCCAGTTGGCAGAAAGGGAAACGCTGTCCAGACCTTCGGCAAGCGGTGCCCAAACCAAGTTGGTCAATGCTTCGCTGACGGAAAGAACGGAGCCGGCTGCCGGGTCGGCAAGTGCCGCCTGGGGAGCATGGCCCAGAGAGGTTGCGATACCCTTTTCGCCGCGATAGTCTAAAGCTACCACACCACAATCGCTCAGAGGCAACTGCAATTCACCCTGGCACTGTTGGCGGGCAATCTTGCCTGTTACAGAACGGTCCACCTTGTTTGTTAACCAGTCTTTACAAGCCACAGCTTCCAGTTGGAGCACATTGGTGAGGTATTCGTGTAGTTGGGAAACTTCGTATTGGGGCATTTCGTAGTGACGTTCCACGGTCTTGTCCACCATATAGGTCTTGGGGGAAGAGCCGAACATCTGTTCTACGGCGAGGTCGAACGGACGTACACCGTCAGCTTGCTGGAAGGCAAAGCGATGGTCGCCGGTCGTTTCACCGACTACGTACATCGGGGCACGCTCACGTTCGGCTACCTTGCGTACATGTTCGATGGCCTCTTCCTGAATCAGCAAGCCCATGCGTTCCTGGCTTTCGTTGGCAATGATTTCCTTGGCAGACAGAGTCGTGTCACCGATGGGCAACTTGCTCATGTCAATTAAACCGCCGCATTCCTCTACCAATTCAGACAGACAGTTTACATGTCCGGCAGAGCCGTGGTCGTGGATGGAAACCACCGGATTGGTCTCTTCCTCACAAAGTGCGCGTACCACGTTGTAGGCGCGTTTCTGCATTTCGGCGTTGGCGCGTTGCACGGCATTCAGCTCGATGCCACTGCTGTAGCGTCCGGTATCTACGGAAGATACGGAGCCGCCGCCCAAACCGATGCGATAATTGTCTCCACCGATGACAACCACTTTGTTGCCGGCTTCCGGTGTACCTTTCAAACAGTCACGCTGGGTACCGTAGCCTACGCCTCCGGCAAGCATAATCACTTTGTCGTAACCATAGACTTCATCTTTTTCCTTATGTTCGAAAGTGAGCACGGAACCGCAGATTAGCGGTTGGCCGAATTTGTTCCCGAAATCACTGGCACCATTGGAGGCTTTGATTAGTATTTGTTCGGGAGTTTGATACAGCCATTTGCGTACCGGCAGAATCTCTTCCCAGGGACGTCCTTCTTCCGTACGGGGTAGGAGGTCATGTAAACGGCTGTTCCGGCAATCGGCCAAGAGCCCTTACCGCCGCCCATACGGTCGCGAATCTCACCGCCCGTACCGGTAGAC
>ENA-OQDL01001387-OQDL01001387.1-human-gut-metagenome-genome-assembly--contig:-NODE-1387-length-12049-cov-4.729072_pt1 | contig 12049 bp, 10 predicted proteins | sample MGYA00242782_ERZ504609 | MGnify/ENA primary metagenome ERZ504609 (study PRJEB26092, sample SAMD00036320) | human gut metagenome | host: Homo sapiens | study: EMG produced TPA metagenomics assembly of... | reverse complement strand
GTAACATACCCTTATGCGTCTATAAATATCATTATATTATATGTTTTATTGCAAAATGCGAGTTTTTTCCGTTATATATTGAAGTCATCTAGCATTTTGGTATATACTGTTTTAAAAAGGAGGATTCCTATGGTAATCTTTTATTTCCGTTTTCCCAAATGAAAACTTTTGTTGATATCGGACTTTATCAGTATGGCTGGGAACAATGTGAACCTTCCCATTCTTTTGGACCTGCCGCCAGAAACCATTATATCTTTCACTATGTGATATCCGGAACCGGAACTTTAATGGCCGACGATTCTTCCGGCAATACAATAAAATATCAGGTGAAAAGCGGACAGGGTTTTATGCTATTTCCTAATCAGATCAATACTTACATCGCAGATCAGGATCTCCCATGGGAATATACCTGGATTGAATTTGACGGACTCCGTGCCAAAGAGATTGTCTCTACTGCCGGACTCAGTCCGGATCATCCGGTCTATCATGCCGGTTCGAAAGATCTCCGCAATGAAATGATGAACGAAATGTTATATATTACCAGACATTCCGGTTCCTCCTCCGATTCACCGTTCCATATAATCGGACATTTGTATCTCTTTTTGGATTATTTCATGCGTTCTGCTGCTACAGTGCGCATGAAGCAGAGTGGAAAGATCAGCGATTTTTACATCAAAGAAGCATTATCTTATATTGAGCAAAATTTTCAGAACAATATTACCATTGAAGACATTGCTTCTTTCTGTGGTCTGAACCGGAGTTATTTCGGAAAGATTTTTTCACGATTCCATCGGAAAATCTCCTCAGGAATTCCTGATCAGTTACCGCATGACGAAGGCTGCAGAACTTCTGAAACTGACCTCTTTATCCATTGCAGATATCGGAAATGCCGTCGGATATCCGAATCAGTTACATTTTTCAAGAGCATTCAAGAATACCTATGGAACTTCTCCAAGAAGCTGGCGCAATGAAAATAAATTAGAACCTGATATGTAAAAATCAAGCGGAAAAGGATTATTTTAGATTTTAAAAATATTTCCTTTTACTGTCTTGATTTTTTTCTTTTCCTGGTATAATTATACACATATAGCAAATCATAGTATCAAAAACTACATGTCATTATTTTCGACATTCATGGAGGTGCATGACTATGGCAGAGCAGTTAAAAGAACACATTAAAGATCCGGGAAGTGCGATCACACATTTTATCGGAATGCTGATGGCAATATTCGCAGCAATCCCATTGCTTTTAAAAGCAGCGCGCGAACCAAGTAAGATTTACATTATCGCAATTGCTGTGTATGCGGCAAGTCTGATCTTACTGTATGCGGCAAGCACAACTTACCATACATTCGATAAATCAAAAAAGTAAATACCATTCTTAAAAAGATCGATCACATGATGATCAGCGTTCTCATCGCCGGAAGCTACACTCCGATCTGCCTGTTAGTACTTGGCGGCAGGACCGGGATCATCCTTCTTGCGATCGTATGGTCATTTGCCATCGCCGGAATCCTGATCAAAGCATTCTGGGTATACTGTCCGAAATGGGTTTCCTCCGTGCTTTATATCGGCATGGGCTGGACCTGCGTACTGGCATTTACACAATTGCTGAATTCTTTAAGTCCGGCGGCTTTCGTATGGCTGCTGGCCGGTGGTATCATCTACACCGTTGGCGGTGTGATCTATGCGTTGAAGCTTCCGATCTTTAACAGTAAGCACAAATATTTCGGAAGCCATGAGATCTTTCATCTGTTTGTGATGGCCGGAAGTGCCTGCCACTTTGTGGTGATGTATGCTTTTGTACTTTAATGAAATCCATATGAAAAAAGCTGCCGGTGGCAGCTTTTTTCACTTAATATCATTTATTTTTACTTATTCTGCGAGTTCGAATTCATTCGGGATCTTCTCTCCGATCTCGATCTGCTTATCCACACTCTTTTTCACATAAGTTTCCGTTTCCTTGGATCAGCAGTTCCTTTTCTCTCCGTGTCAACTGTTTGATCGCATATTCCCGGCTCATTGCCTCATTCTTCGTCTCATGTTCTTCGTAATACACAAGCTTCACCGGTCTTCTGGTCTTCGTGTATTTTGCACCTTTTCCACTGTTATGTGCTTTTATCCTCTTATCCAGATCATTTGTCCAGCCTGTGTATAACGTACTGTCTGCACATTTTATGATATAGGTATAATTCATGTAGTTGTCCCCACTTATCCACAATCGGTCTGATTTTTCCTGTAATAATCCACTTTATTTTATCCGTTATCCTGCGGAAAGTCAATTTTATCCACCCCTCAAAAAGAAGGACCGCACAAGAAAAGGACAGAGATCTCCGGGAATCCCTGTCCTTTTCTTTTAATCCTGATCCGCTGTATACTCCACCGGGTTCACCGGCTGCCCGTTTTTGCGCATCTCAAAATATACATTACAGCCTTCTTTGCTGTAATACTTCGTCGGCTGGCTCACATAACCAAGCACACTCTTCGCTTCTACATAGTCCCCGACCTTCACAGGTACTTCTTTCAGCTGTCCGTATAACAGCTCGTATCCGTTTCCGATGTCTACATTGACCGTTGTTCCCGTCTGTGCACTGACATCGATCGACTTGATGATCCCGGGTGCGCCACAGAGTACCTGATCTCCTTCTGCACCTTCGATGATCACGGCCGGATTATACTTGTACTGATCCAGAGTCTGGAAATATACCGTCTTATCCATGCTGTAACTCATGATCACAGCCCCGTTCACCGGCCATAGGATGTAGCTGTCTTCTGTAAAATTGATATTATGACTCTTTCCTGCTGTTGCCTGTGTTCCCGTTCCATTCTGTTCTGGCTGATCTGTCATTCCGGTTCCGTCTGATCCGTTTTTTTCATTATCGGTACTCTCAGTTGTTGTGCTTTTCTCCGTACTGCTTCCGGTATTCTCACTTTTTACTTTTGATGTTCCGGTTTCTCTTGTCAGATCGCTGTTCTCTTTGTTGTCTTTCTTTGTCTCTTTCTGCCTGCTTTTTTCTTCCGCCTTCGCCAGCTCATTTTTCTGCGTTTTCCTGTAATCATTAAATGTATATGTTCCTGCTATTGCAATTGCTGCCACAAAACATAACACTGCTGCCACGGTAGCACGCCGTTTGGACATAGACGTTTTTTCGTTTTTCTTCATTTCATCACCACCTCTGACCATATTTTTGCCAGATCGTGATGTAGTTATACATTTTTTATAATTTCTGTCACTTCTTTTATATCCGTTCCTTCAAAAAAATATTTTAATATTTTTCTATATCCTTGTTTCTTTTTTGCCATCTCATTCGCTGTGTACTGGCTCATACCGATTCCGTGACCAGCTCCTCTTGTGGTTACTCTTAACTTTCCATTATAAGGTTGCAGCGTAAAACAACTGGAAGCCAGATGATATTTATTTCTGAATTCTTCCCCGCTCATTACCTTGTCTCCCACGCGGATCTTCAATACATATCCCACGGAATCTGTCTTTTGTATCTCCACATCCAGCGTTTCGATACCTGTAGTTCCCTCATTTTCGCCTTTTTGTTCACTCTTCACTTCCAGTATCACCGTCTGTATCTCATTTTCAGCATTTACATCCACGGGGCATTCCACGATTTTCAGATAAGGATACTCTTCCTTTCCAAGCACCTCTTTTGCGTCTCTTGTATATCCGTTACTCAGATTAAAAAATGGTGTCATTGCCAGATCTTTTCCATAGAACAGCACTTGTCCCGCAGTAGATTCCAGTGCGTTTTTTAACTTCCGGTAGTTTTCCGCATACCGCATGCCCCACGCAGATTTCATCTGTTTTTCTGTCCAGAATTCGTCTGCCGCTTCTTCCGGCAGTGTACCGTCTCCACCGGCTTCCTGAATCATGCGGTATACTTCTGTCCGGATGAGCACTGCCTGTGCGTTCAGTGCTTCTTTCTCATAATCTGCCGGCATATCCCTGGCCAGTACTCCGATACAATACTCCTCCACAGGCATCTTTCCGTTTTTCTTTATTTTCACCATCGTTTCATCTGCTTTGGAAGCAGTGATAACCTTCGGTCCGTTTAAAAATACGGTTATGATATACGGAAGCAGAACTATGATAAGCAGCCAGCAGCCGGCCTGTTTCACTTTTTCACTTATTATCCTGTATCGTCTCATATATTGCATACCTCCCCGACGACAGAGCCACTTTCTCCGTCCCCATTGACACTGGCAGAGCCACTTTCCCCGTCCCCACTGGCACAAAAAAGCCCTCCCATACCTTAAGGTATGAGAGGGTTTTTTTAATATTCCAGTTCATCCTCATTGATCACAACATGATCCAGATGCCAGATATCATCTACATATTCCTGAATCGTTCTGTCTGCCGAGAACTTACCGCAGCAAGCGGTATTCTTAAGAGCCATCTTAGCCCATTTGTCTGTGTCTTTGTAAGCTTCCATTGCACGGGCCTGTGCATCTGCATAAGAACGGAAGTCTTTTAAGATAAAGTACATATCTGCTCTTGCACCACCCTGATTGTTCAGAAGGCTGTTGTAAAGGTCACGATACATCTCTTTATCACCGTTTGCATAAGTTCCGTCTACCAGCTGGTCTACCACTCTTCTGATATCCGGATCGTTGTTGTAGATATCGTATGGATTGTATCCACCGTTCTGCTCGTAGTTGATAACTTCGTCTGCACTCAGTCCGAAGATAAATGCATTGTCGATTCCAACTTCGTCTACGATCTCTACGTTCGCTCCGTCCATCGTTCCGAGTGTCGGTGCACCGTTCATCATGAACTTCATATTACCTGTTCCAGAAGCTTCTTTGGAAGCAGTAGAAATCTGCTCACTGATATCTGCTGCTGCAAAGATCAGCTCTGCGTTCGATACGCGATAATCTTCAATAAATACAACTTTCAGTTTGCCGTTGATGCTGCGGTCATTGTTGATCACATCTGCAACTGAGTTGATCAGTTTGATGATCTCTTTTGCACGGATATATCCTGCGGAAGCCTTTGCACCGAAGACGTATGTCTTAGGATAGAAGGACATCTCCGGATGCTCTTTGATCTGGTTATACAGATACATTACATGCAGGATATTCAGCAGCTGACGTTTGTATTCGTGCAGACGTTTTACCTGTACATCGAAGATTGATCTTGGATCTACTTCTACACCGTTGTGCTCTTTGATGTAAGCTGCAAGACGCTCTTTGTTCTTGAACTTGATCGTCATGAATTCTTTCAGAGCCTCTTCGTCATCCAGCCATTCCTTCAGTCCGCTCATCTTGGACAAGTCTGTAATCCACTCTTTTGTACCGAGCTTCTCTGTTACCCAGTCGGCAAGCAGCGGGTTCGCATGCATAAGGAAACGTCTCTGTGTGATACCATTCGTCTTGTTATTGAATTTCTCCGGCATCATCTGATAGAAATCTTTCAGTTCCTGGTTCTTCAGGATCTCTGTATGCAGCTTTGCAACACCGTTGACAGAATAGCCTGCAACGATCGCAAGATGTGCCATCTTAACCTGACCGTCCATCAGGATCGCCATCTTCTTTACTTTCTCTTCATTACCAGGATACTGTGCTCTTACCTGCTCGACAAAGCGGCGGTCGATCTCCTGGATGATCTGATAAATACGTGGAAGGAGTCTTGAGAACAGATCGATCGGCCATTTCTCAAGTGCTTCTGCCATGATCGTATGGTTCGTATATGCACAGCATTTTGTTGTGATATCCCATGCTTCATTCCATCCGAGATTCTCCTCATCAAGAAGAATACGCATCAGCTCTGCTACTGCTACTGTCGGATGTGTATCATTCATCTGGAATGTTACTTTCTCCGGCAGTTTGCTGATATCACCATGTTTCTTTTTAAACTTTGTAATTGCAGCCTGGATACTTGCTGATACGAAGAAATACTGCTGTTTCAGTCTCAGTTCTTTTCCTGCGATGTGGTTATCATTTGGATAAAGCACTTCTACGATGTTCTTCGCAAGGTTCTCCTGCTCAACGGCTTTGTGATAATCTCCACGGTCAAAGGAATCTAACTGAAAGTCTACGATCGCTTCTGCATCCCAGATACGGAGTGTATTCACGATGTGGTTGCCATATCCTACGATCGGATAATCATAAGGGATCGCCATTACAGATTCATAGTTCTCCTGAACGAAGTGTGTCTTTCCTGTCTCATCGTATTCCACACGGATATTTCCGCCAAAACGTACTTCTTTCGCATATTCCGGTCTGCGAAGCTCGAACGGGTTGCCGTCTTTTAACCAGTTATCCGGTGCTTCTACCTGATAGCCGTCTCTGATCTTCTGCTTGAACATACCATAACGGTAACGGATACCGCATCCATAAGATGCATATCCCAGTGTTGCAAGAGAATCCAGGAAACATGCTGCCAGACGTCCGAGTCCACCGTTACCAAGTGCCGGATCCGGCTCCTGGTCCTCGATCACGTTCAGGTCGATTCCCATCTCTTCCAGAGCTTCTTTTACTTCCTTATATGCCGTCATGTTGATCAGGTTGTTTCCGAGAGCTCTTCCGAGCAGGAATTCCATGGACATGTAATATACGGTCTTCGGATCGTCTTTCTCATACTGTTTCTGTGTTGCAAGCCAGTCATCGATGATGGCTTCCTTTACAGCATAAGAAACTGCCTGGAACAACTGCTGCGGAGTTGCCTCTTCTACTTCCTTACGGAACAATGTCTTTACATTGTTCCGTACATCTCTTTTAAATACGTCTTTTTCAAATCTTGGATTATACATTTTCTACTTCCCTTCTAACAAACTGGGCTTTGATTATCTCTTTTCCACACCGATCGTTACAGCTTCTCCATTGATCTTCCACTCTTTCGTATAGCCTGCTAGTACTGCTTTTGTAACTTCCAGTGCAAGTGTTTCATCTGCGATCGTAGATGCATTGTCTGCAAATACTTTCTCTGCTTTTTCTGTACCTTCATAAGATACTGCGATCTTATCCATAACTTCGAATCCGGCTTCCTTACGCATGGTCTGTACTTTACTGATGATCTCACGTACAAATCCTTCTTCCAGAAGTTCTTCGGAAAGGTTTGTATCCATAACAACTGTAATTCCGTTGTCATTCTCAGATACATATCCCGGCATCTGTGCAGATTCGATCAACAGATCTTCGCGGAACAGAGTCACTTCCTGTCCATTGATATCAAGCTTCAGGGCATCTGTAGCATTTAACTCATCCATTGCTGCATTTCCTTCGAGGTTATCGAGTGCTGCTTTAATACCTCCTAACATTTTACCATATTTTGGTCCCACTGTCTTTAACTGAGGTTTAAAAGTATATGAAGTAAAGTCACGAACATCTTGTGTAAATGTTACATTCTTTACATTTAATTCATCTTTTACGATGTCTTTGTAAAATTCCGGTACTTCAAAATCAGCTTTTACATACATCTGTCCGATCGGCTGACGGTTCTTGATATTTGCAGTATTTCTGCATGCACGTCCCATAACAACCAGCTTCAGAACATTGTCCATATTAGCTTCCAGTTCTGTATCGATATGTGCTTCATTTACAACCGGGAAGTCACACAGATGGATACTTTCCGGAGCGCTCTCGTCCACGCTTCTTACCAGGTTCTGATAGATCTCTTCTGTCATGAACGGGATCATCGGCGCTGCCGTCTTACAGATCTCAACCAGTGCTGTGTACAGAGTCATGTAAGCATTGATCTTATCCTGTTCCATTCCCTTAGCCCAGAAACGTTCACGGCTTCGTCTTACATACCAGTTACTCATATCGTCTACGAAGCTCTGAAGTGCCTTTGCAGCCTCCGGAATCTTGTAGTTGGACAGATCATAGTCTACTGCCTTGATTGCGGAATTGAGCTTAGACAGAAGCCATTTATCCATAACGGACAGCTTGTCGTATTCCAGTGTATATTTTGTTGCATCGAAATCATCGATATTCGCATACAGCACGAAGAACGCATAGGTGTTCCATAGTGTTCCCATGAACTTTCTCTGTCCTTCTACAACGGCTTTTCCGTGGAAACGGTTCGGAAGCCATGGTGCACTATTGACATAGAAGTACCAGCGGATCGCATCTGCTCCGTATTTCTCCAGTGCGTCGAATGGATCAACTGCATTTCCTTTGGACTTACTCATCTTCTGACCATTCTCATCCTGCACGTGTCCAAGTACGATAACGTTCTTGTATGGTGCTTTGTTGAAGATCAGTGTAGAGATTGCAAGCAATGAGTAGAACCATCCACGTGTCTGGTCAACAGCCTCGGAGATGAAGTCTGCAGGGAACTGCTTTTCAAATAACTCTTTATTCTCAAATGGATAGTGATGCTGTGCAAATGGCATAGATCCACTGTCGAACCAGCAGTCGATAACTTCCGGTACTCTGTGCATCTGCTTTCCGCAGCATGGGCACTTGATCGTTACTTCGTCGATGTATGGACGGTGAAGTTCGATCTCATCCGGGCAGTTGTCGGACATTTCTTTCAGCTCTTCGATACTTCCGATCGAATGCTGGTGTCCGCATTCACACTCCCAGATATTCAGTGGAGTTCCCCAGTAACGGTTACGGCTGATACCCCAGTCCTGAACGTTCTCAAGCCAGTCGCCGAAACGTCCTTTACCGATGCTTTCCGGAATCCAGTTGATTGTATTGTTGTTGGCGATCAGGTCATCTTTTACTTCTGTCATCTTGATGAACCATGATTCACGAGCGTAGTAAATAAGTGGTGTATCACATCTCCAGCAGTGTGGATAACTGTGCTCGAACTTCGGTGCATCGTAGAGAAGTCCGCGTCCGTCGAGGTCTTTTAATACTTCCGGATCAGCCTTCTTAACGAATAATCCGGCAAACGGAGTCGTCTCTCCCATGTTACCTTTTTCGTCTACCAACTGAACGAACGGCATATCATATCTACGTCCGACCTTGGCATCGTCTTCACCAAACGCAGGAGCGATATGAACCACACCTGTACCGTCTGTCAGTGTTACATAGGTATCGCATGTAACGAAGAATGCTTTCTTGTTCTGCTTGGAAGCGCAGTCGTAAGCACACTGGTATAATGGCTCGTACTCTTTGTATTCGAGATCTTTTCCTTTGTATGTCTCAAGGATCTCGTAAGCCTTTGTTCCGTTTTCTTCATCGGCAAGTCTGCCAAGTACGGTATCGAGAAGTGCAACAGCCATGTAATAAGTATAGCCGTCGGCAGCTTTTACTTTCGCATAGTCTTCTTCCGGGTTCACACAGAGTGCGATGTTAGACGGAAGTGTCCATGGTGTTGTTGTCCATGCGAGGAAATATGCATCCTCTCCTACTACTTTGAAACGAACGATCGCAGAACGTTCTTTTACATCTTTATAGCCCTGTGCTACTTCCTGTGCAGAAAGCGGAGTTCCGCAACGAGGACAGTATGGTACGATCTTGAATCCTTTATACAGGAGCTTCTTGTCCCAGATTCTCTTGAGTGCCCACCACTCAGACTCGATAAAGTTATTATCATATGTTACATATGGATCATCCATATCAGCCCAGAAACCTACGGTATTAGAGAAGTCTTCCCACATACCTTTGTATTTCCATACGCTCTCTTTACATTTCTTGATGAATGGTTCCATACCGTATTTTTCGATCTGGTCTTTTCCGTCCAGTCCGAGAAGCTTCTCAACTTCCAGCTCTACCGGAAGTCCGTGTGTATCCCATCCGGCCTTTCTTGGAACTTCGTATCCCTTCATTGTACGGTATCTTGGGATCATATCCTTGATAACTCGTGTCAGAACGTGTCCGATGTGCGGTTTTCCGTTGGCTGTCGGAGGACCGTCGTAGAACATATAGATCTCGTTGCCTTCACGGTCACGCATACTTTTTCTGAAGATGTCATTGTCTTCCCAGAATTTCTCTGTCTGTTTTTCTCTGTCTACAAAATTAAGATCCGTAGAAACTTTCTTATACATATTTACCTCCATAAAATTAAAACATTGAATTAAAAAAAGCTTCCGCCCTGTATAGGACGAAAGCTGTACTTACGTTTATAAACCACCTAACATACCATCATATGTCTTCCCTGTAACGGAGGAATGCCGTCAGTTTTTACTCGGTCACCGGATCTTTCTACACATCTTACCGAAACCTTTCAAAATCTGCAACTCAGAAGTGATATTCAGATATATCTTACTTGCACCGGACTTCCACCATCCCCGGCTCGCTGCTGCGTTCTGTTATATCCTACTGTCTTCGTCAGCGTTTTTCACACCCTTTATTATATGCAACAATCCTAAAATCCGTCAAGGGGTTTTACCTTATTTTTCATGTATCCTCTGCCATTTATCTTCTCCGGCGTATCAATACAACGATCAGACTGAAGATCAGGATCACCAGCGCCACACATCCCCCGGCGATCATATATTGTTCCGAAGCTGATTTCCCGGCAAATTTCTTCTGACTGAACGTCCATGCCGCTTTTGCTTTCTGCACGAAATTCGCCCAGATGCTCTTTGCACTTAATTTTCCACCGGAGTTCTTCGTTGTCCAGGAGTTATCCACATTCTCCTTCTTATTATCCACACGTTCTTTTCCCGTACTTATTTTCTGCAGGTATTCTTCCGTGAACTTTGCTGTCGCACTTCCTACCGGATGACCATCATAAGTATATTGGATCGTCCCTTCTCCGGTCTTTTCATCTACGTCTGTAATCTCATAGTCTGTATCTTTGTATGAGACATCCTTCGGCAGGATCACATAGCCATCTTCCAGCGGCCGGTACTCATTCCCGCCCGTCTGTGCGGATCTAGCATCCTCACTTTCATCCGATGCCGATATGAATTCTTTTACTTCCGCCAGCTTCTTCTCATCTGCCACCGAAATCTTCTGGAAATTATTAAATACATATTCAAACAGATTCTTTGTATCCGGATATATATTCGCTCCATGCGTCCTGAGTACGACACACACCAGTTTCATATTACCATTATCGGCCAGAGTGATCAGTGTGGATAAAGCGTTGGATGTATATCCCGTCTTTCCTGCAACCACATACTGGTAGTAATTTTTATTTTCTTTTATGAGCATCTTATGATGCTGTGGAAATACGTGTTCTTCCGTTGTATCGGATGCCGGGATCGTATAACTCTGCTCCTGACAGATCTTTAAGAATTCCGGATAACGCCAGATCTCCCGACCGATCAAAGCCATGTCACGTGCGCAGGTATAATGATTGTCATCATGAAGCCCGTTCGCATTGACAAAGTTCGAGTTCTCCCCGCCGAGACTTTTGCACTCCTCGTTCATCTGCTGTATGAACCAGTTGTAATCATGCCCGGCATTCTTCCCGACATTTTCCGCAACCGCATAGGCTGCTTCATTTGCCGAGGCAAGCAGTGTCGCATACAACGCCTGTTCCAATGAGATCACATTTCCTTCTTTTAATCCTACGGAAGAATCTCCCGGCTGCATAAAAGATATACAGTCATTCGAAAATGTTACCTGATCTGACAGGCTGCCATATTTTAATGCGATAAGACTGGTCAGAACTTTTGTGATGCTGGCCGGATATTCATGCCCATCAATATTCTTCGCATATAAGATGCTTCCGGTTCCTGCATCCATCACGATCGCTGCTTCTCCGTATGTTCCCGGTCCTTGCGGCCAGTTCTTCCAGCTGTTCGACTGGATCTCCATCTTATAGGCATCTTCTTCTGCCTTCTTTTCCAGCTCTTCCGGAGTCATGTCTTCTTCTTTTTTCTCTTCTTTCCGGGTATCATCTGCCGCTGCGTCTGCTGACTGCGCATTCCCGGTGCTGTCCGGCTCCGCGTATACCGTACTGTGCGGCATCCCTGCTGTCACCGCCAGTATCACCGCAAGAACTACGGCTGCTGTCTGTTTTTTCCCCCGCATAATTTCTATTCTCCTCTGTCGTTCTGTTATGGTCTTCCCATATACCACTCAATTTTTCCTTCGATATCGGACACCTTCACCGTTCCGATCTCTCCGTTGTATCTTACTTTTTCTCCGTTTACATATACTTTGCCCTTTTCCTGTCTTTCCTGCGTCTTAT
>ENA-OQDL01001386-OQDL01001386.1-human-gut-metagenome-genome-assembly--contig:-NODE-1386-length-12065-cov-3.366393_pt1 | contig 12065 bp, 9 predicted proteins | sample MGYA00242782_ERZ504609 | MGnify/ENA primary metagenome ERZ504609 (study PRJEB26092, sample SAMD00036320) | human gut metagenome | host: Homo sapiens | study: EMG produced TPA metagenomics assembly of... | reverse complement strand
TGATTGGTGTGGCCGCGGGTTCGGTTGTTTCCGCGGTTGCCACGCAGGTCTACAAGAACGTTTTGAAGGCATCAGGGGAGAAGATCCAACAGGCCGTGCCGTTCCCGTCGAGTAGCGAGACGGTTTCGAATGAGCGAGCTGCGGATGAAACGCAGGTGCTTGGCTCTTCCGAACAGGATGATGAGACGAGGATTATTGGATCGTCTCCTGTTGCGTCGGATGTCACGATGGTATTGTCTGCCGATACGGCTGCGGTAGCGCAGTCCGGTTTACCGCGCGTCATTTCCTCCGGACAGGAATATGCGGATGCGACTCGTGCGCTCGGCGATATTGCCGGGGCAGGGGAGACTTCCGTTTTCCCGAACGGACAGCGTGGCGTCAGCGATGTTGGCGTAGTTACCGGTAAGACCGGAACACTCGGAAGCGCGCATGATGCCCGAGTACAGCATGCTGGGCAGCGTTCCTCGAATTGGTTGCATAGCAAGTACGCTCCGGCGATCATCGCATTCGTCAGTGCTTTGGTTGGTGTGGGAGTGAGCGCGGGATTGATTCTTGCTTTCACCGGCGGTCAGGGGACGGACACCGTGGTGCGTGACGTGGTGCATGAGAAGGTTGTACCTTCGCATGGAAATACCGATGACTATCAGACTGGCGACGGGCAGACCCCCGTGCAAAAGCCTAAGTCCGATTCCACGGATTCGAACGACGAAACCACCACGGACGGCAGCGACAAAACCACCAACGGATCCACCGACTCGTCCACTTCCAACGGCACATCGAGCAATACCAATGGATCCACGTCCGGAAACAGCGGGTCGTCATCCGATAATTCCAGCAATGGTTCCAGCCAGAACGGAACGGATTCGTCCAACGGCACTGGCTCAAACGGAGGCACGTCCGGCACCACTGGTGATGGCTCATCATCCGGATCCGGAAACAGCGGAACCGATGGTTCGACTGGCACTGGCACGTCGGGATCCACCGACGGTACTACCGGCTCGACGGGAGATGCAAGTAGTAACTAATGTCGCTGGTGGCGCACTTCCCATGTCGCCCGCATAAGGTTCACATAAGGTGATTGCGTAGTGCGGTTTTACTCATGCCAATTCCTCAGTGCGGGCGACACGCCGAAATTTGCGTGACTTATGTCTGCGATGTATATTATACAGAGTTTGCAGGGCAGACTTTGGGGCTATGGCGCAGCTGGTAGCGCATCTCCATGGCATGGAGAGGGTCAGGGGTTCGAATCCCCTTAGCTCCACGATTATCGAGGGCCACTCCGTAAGGGGTGGCCCTTTTTATTGAAACGACGCTGTTTCGCGGACGTGCTTGCCGAACCTCAAAAACGGTTCAAGGTGATAGAAACCGGTTATAAGGTGGTAAAGAAACAGGACTTCCACGACGACGCGGAGAACCTTCGGCAAGATCGTATACAAGCCGAACAGACGGACGCATGAACGACCCGTGTCGGCAGGGGTGTCGGCGACGGACGGTAGAGCCGACATGGGTTTATTGTTAATTTTCATTCATAGATGCTTTGTCTTGTCTTCTGAGTGCTTCTAATTTATAATTCTCATAAAATATAAATGACTTTTTGAAAGCAGTGACCGTTATGAGCATGGAATACAGGACTTTGGCGCGGCTGTTCCACGCCGACAGGAGCATGGACTCCTACGCCAACCACGACCGGCTCGTCAGACAACGCCTCGAAGCGGACTCCACATTCACAACCGGAATCGGCACACCCTTGGGCGAACTGTTCATCGCCACGCCGCGCTGCGTGTGCATGCTCACACAGAAGGTGCTCCTCGCCGAACGCCAGGTATCGGCCATGTGGCGGAGCATCCCAGGAGTCATGCGGTGGAACTATATCTACCATGCCATATCCGAGGAATTGCTCGCCACCAACGAGATGGAGGGGGTCAGGTCGACGCGGAAGGAGACGGAAGCCGCCGTGGCCGCAGCCCGGCAGGCCAGGACCGAGGGCGACATGGAGAAGGCCAGGTTCGGCGAGTTCGCGAAACTGTATCTCAACCTCACCAATCGCGACGTTGAACTGCCCAAGACTCTCGAGGACATCAGGGACATCTACGACAAGATAGCCCTCGACGAGATCGACGACAAGAACAGGCCCGACGGGGAGCTGTTCAGGAAAGGCGATGTCGAGGTCCAAGGACCGCACGGCACCGTCATCCACAGCGGCGTCAGCAGCGAGGCGCGGATATCAGCGCTGCTCGCACAGATGATGGACCTCGCCCGGTCGGGTACCATACCGTTCCTGCAGCGGGCGATAGCCAGCCACTTCCTGTTCGAATACACCCACCCGTTCTACGACGGCAACGGCAGGACAGGCAGGTATCTGCTCGCGCTCTACCTCAGCCATGACCTCACTCTGCCCACCGTGCTGTCCCTCTCCAGGACGATCGCGGAGAACAAGAACGAATACTACAAGGCGTTCACTGAGGCCGAGGACAAGCTCAACAGCGGGGAACTCACGTTCTTCGTATACACCATCCTCGGACTCATCGAACGGGCGCAGGAATCCCTGATCGAGGAGCTTGGCGTCAAAATCGACCAGCTCGACAAGGCGACCGTCCTGCGTGACGAGCTACGGAGGGAACATGCACTGTCCACGAACGCGACTCTGCTTCTCTACGCAGTCATGCAGGAGGAGCTGTTCGACACCACCAAGTCCATGACGCTCGAAGATGCAGGCGGCGACCTCATGCTGACGAAACAGACGATCCGCAAATACGTGGATGAGCTGGCGGGCGCGAGCCTCATCGAGTTCACAGGAAGACGCCCTCTCAGATTCAGGGCCTCCGGGGCGTTGCGTACGCGCATACAAGCAAAGCGAGAATGGGGGATGGAATAAAATGCCTTTGTGCTTTCTCTGGCAGATACTGTCTGACATATCTAAGCCAGCAAACAAGAATTGCCACATCGCAAAAAGCCCAGGCTAAATCGGAAATGTCTGAATCTGCATAAATTCTTTTGAGGGAAAAACCATCAATGGAATAAAGGAATTCACACACAATATCTAAACCAAGTGCGGATATCGGCATGCTGCAGGCTTTGTCTTTGAACCCATTGCGAATCAACTCGACGTGCATATCGTCCAGCAGATACCGCTGATGCCAACCCAAAATCAATCCTTTCTTTTCCATGATTGATTGGATAGCGGATGATCGTGGTCTGACGCCTCAGCAAAGTGCGAAACAGGTGTTATCTCTCCTAAATTCGGTTTCAGATGGAGCGCGTATGTGATGTTATTCACGTTGGGCGAACATGCGTTGTGGGGTTTCTTGTCGTAGTCTGAAAGTATGCCCGCATTCCATGGGCATATAGACGAAAGGACGGCATCATGGTAGATCTCACCGATGAGATGAAGGGATTCCTCAACAGCAACCTCGCATGGGTGGCCACCATCAGCAAAGAAGGCCAGGTCGATCTCGGTCCGAAGATGAGCATGTTCATCATCGACAACAACCATATCGGCTACCACGAGCGCACCGCGGGCCAGACATACCGTAACCTGCTTGACGGCAGTGATCTGGTCGTCGCGGTCGCCAACCTCGAACAGAAGAAGGGATACCGTTTCCGCGGCAACGTCGTGCTGCATTCCGATGACGCCATCTATGACGAACAGGTCAAAGTCGCCGAAGAACGCGGCACGAAAAAGCCGATGACCATTCCGGTTTTGGAGATCACGGAAATTCAGGATCTCACTCCGGGCGCTACGGCAGGCAAAACCATCGTCAAGGACTGATCGGTTCCATACTGAACCAGTCGAAACGACAATATCGGAGAACCGCAGACGGGACTGTATGTCCGGTCTGCGGTTCGCTGTTATCGGAACGGAAGATCGCGAATCTGCAGCATATCGTTCGCGGCGGTTCGACCATGGATTCCTATACGGCAGTTGCATGCATGGGTTGTGGATAAGTGTGGATAAGTGTTCGCTCATCCACTTATCCACAGATTTTCTTAAAGAGGTGGCGGGCGAATATTGGTTTCTGCCATGCTGGTCTGCACGCATAAGCGAAGACGCCTATGCGACAACCAACAACCAAAGAAGGTGAACCATGACACAACACACCATACGCCGCCGATGGACCTCCATGCTTGCGCTGGGCATGATCGCGGCTCTTGCCATGCCGGGCACGGCCCAAGCCACGCCGCAACTCGGCGATTTAGGCGTCAAGCAGTCCATGAGCGTGAAGGCAAGCAACGGGGAAAGCCTCGAAGGCAAGGACCTCCGCGCCATCCAGCTTGCCACATATACCGCCGCAAGCGTGGACGGCAACACGATCGTCGGCTACGATCTGACCACGAACACGGCATTGGCATCCGACATCACCGCGGCAGCCAAAGCGGCCGGAGCCACCGATACGAACCTTACCGTCAACGGCAAAAACGATCCGATGGTGTGGGTGGTGAAGAACCTGACCGACTCGCGCAGCGATCCATGGAGCGGAAAGCTACGCAACTTCTGCAACAGCCTCGCCAAACAAACCAACTTCGCCAAGCAGGATGGAACGGCGGTTTCCACACTCAGCCAAGACAAAGCCACCATGTCGACCGGCAACGTACTCGTACCGGGAATCTACGCCATCGTGGACCGTACACCGGCGACAACCACACTAAGCAGCGGCACCGCCATCAAAACAACCGCGTCCATCATGATGATGAACGGCACCGCGGTCAACGGCGTCAACCAACTACGTACGGCCGGCGGCACGACCCTGACCCTCGGGCAAGTGATCTACAAGGTATCCAACGTGGAATCGCCAGACAAAAAATGTCAACGTCGGCAGTGCCTGGAAAGACAGCGCATCCGAAGCGATAGGCAAGGACCTGACCTACCGTGTGACGCAGAAAATCCCCAACTGGACAGGCTACGAGCACTACTATCTTGCGTTGAACGATACGCTTGGCGCGGGTCTCGACTATGGTTCGCTCACCTCGATCACCGTCGGCGGCAAAGCATTGGCGAGCACGTTCTACAAGGAAAACGTCAACGGCAAAACCATCAGCTGGCTGTTCGGCGTCAACGGAGACATTCTCGCCTCGGACGCATCAAAGGCGGCCCTGCCGGTCGGCGCGACGATCACAGTCACCTACAAGGCCAGACTCAACGGCAATGCGGTCATCGGAAGCCCCTGCAACGTCAACTCCATCGACTTGGAATACTCCCACAATCCCAACGCATGGCAGGACCACAACAACCAGCCCGGCAACGAGGTTAAAGTCTGCACCGGTGAAATCGCATTACGCAAGGTCGACGCCAAAAGCCAAAGCTCACCGGCGCGAAATTCGCCATCGCCCAAGGCGCCAGTGACAAAACGCCTTTGAAACTCGTGGCCCTCGGCAACGGCACCTACCGCCTCGCCACCAGCGGCGATACCACCACAACCACCACATTCGAAGCCGGCGAAACCAAAATTCAAGGACTCAAAGGCGAATACACCATCACCGAAACACAAGCGCCCCAGGACTACTCGTCGCTCATGCTGCCCAGCGCAGTCGTCACCGTCAACGTTGACGACACCAACATGACGTGGAGCCTCGACGTCAAATCCGACCCCAACAACCTCATCAAAAAAGGCGACAGCCACACCGTGGTCGTCACCAACATCCGTACCATCACCGAAATACCGTTGACTGGTGCGGCAGGCCTCACCATGCTCTTCAGCATCGCGGCACTCCTCTTCATAGGAGGCATCGTCATGCTGCGCATGTGCCGATCAAGCAACGACTAGCCAACATCCGACAATAGGCAACACATGGCGATTCCCCCGCATAGCAAACCACGGCACAAAAAAGCGCCCAACAAACGCAGCATCATCCGATGGTGCGTGGGAACCGCCATGCTCACCGCAACGGCACTCATCATCAGCATACCCCTGATCATGCGCGCCGAAGACAACATCCAACAAGCAGCCAACGTCAAAGCGTACGCAGCCACCATCACCAACACCGCAAACAAGGCAATCCAAGAAAGCAAACGGCAGGCGAAACTCTACAACGCGCGCCTCGCAAACCAAACCAGCAACCAAACAGACGGCGAACCCGCAACGCAAAATCCCGACGAATACAATCGGCAACTCGTCATCCCACCCAGCGACGTCATGGCAACCATCAACTACCCGAAACTCGGCATCAGCCTACCCATACGCCACGGAACAAGCGAACAGACGCTCGCCATCGGCGCAGGGCATTGGGAAGGCACATCCCTGCCAATCGGGGGAGCGGGAACCCATACCGTCATCACCGCACACCGGGGCCTCGCTGACAAACTCATGTTCACCAAACTCGACCAAGCCCGAGAAGGTGACGAATTCACCATCACCACCCTCGGCGAAACCCTCACCTATCAAGTGCAAACAATCCGCACCATCACCCCCGACGATTTCACCTGGATAAACAAACACGACGCCAGCGCCGATCAGGCCACCCTTATGACCTGCACCCCATACGGCATCAACACCCACCGGCTTCTCATCACAGGAACGCGCGTCCCCAACCACGACGAATGCCCGCCAGAAACAGGATGCCTCACCGACGGAACCCTCTCCACCACGGCATTCGCGCTCACAGCCATCTGGGCGACCCTCACCACACTCGCACGGCATAGCTACAATGAAATGCATGATCGACGAAGTACTCTTCCTGCGCCACGGACGCACCGCATACAATCTCGCAAGACGACTGCAAGGCCAAATCGACATTCCCCTCGACATCGTCGGCAGGTGGCAGGCCGACCAAAGCGCTTATGAACTCGCCAAAACATACTATTGGGCGAAAGTCGCGCACATCGCCGACCATAATGATGAACTCGCCCAACCCGCGTACGAGGGCGCGTATCTCGCCGATCTTAACGAAATCAACGATGCACCGGCCGCGAGCCGACGCATGGTCGTCGTATCATCCGACCTTTTCCGCGCCCAACAGACCGCTCACGCCATCGCCGACCTTCTCGGACTTGACGTAGCCCTCGACCCACGCCTGCGTGAACGCAGCTTCGGCGAATGGGAAGGCATGACCCGCGAGGAAATCCTCGAACAGTACGCCGACGACTACCATTCATGGCGTGCCCACACCGGAGGCGAAACCAAGCATGGCGTCGAAAGCCGCAGGCATACCGGCCAGCGTGGCTCCCAAGCCATACGAAGCATCATCGCCGAACATGCCGATGATCCGACGGCCACCACGCTGCTCGCAGTCGGCCATGGATCGTGGATCGTGGCCACCGTCGCCGTGCTGCTCGACATGGATCCGGACGACCTCAACAATCTCGGAGCCATGCGCAACGCCTTCTGGACGAGCATGAGCGTCAACACAGGCGGTTCCAACGGTCCTGCGGATCCCGACACATGGCAGTGGAAGCTCGACGCCTTCAACCAAGGTCCCGCCATCGCCGCGCTTACTGATTGGGAGAATGGGCCGAAGGAATTGCGAGGCCCCAACATGCCATTGTGGAAGCCCATCGTGCAGTGATCCGCAGTAACCGCAACGATCTGCAGTGACTGTCGCCTGCCGCGGACGCATGCGTCGAACATGAATTCTCGATGAAATCTCAGGCACGCGGCCGGCCAACTCTCAAGGTGGGACTATCCTAAATAAGGTTGTTTGCCCGAATGTTCCAGATCGATCGCAAGAGACCGATCGCCGGATATGTTGGATTCGGGCTGCCGTACAGCGATAGAACGTCGGAAAGCGCGAAAGGCGGGTGAGAGACATGTTGAGAATGTTCAGAACGATTAACGGCCAGGTGGAGCAGATCCAAAAACCCGAAAACGGATCTTGGTTATGCCTTTCGGATCCGACGGATGTGGAACTCGCCAACGTTTCCATGGAAACCGGCGTTGATCTCGCCGACCTGCGCGCCCCGCTTGATGACGAAGAACGCTCCCGCGTGGACGTGGAAGACGATTACACGATGATCATCGTCGACATTCCAACCGTCGAAGAGCGCGGCGGGCGAGACTGGTACGAGACCATCCCGTTGTCGATCATCATCACCCAGTCCGCCATCATCACCGTCTGCATGCAGGACACTCCGGTGTTGCACCCGTTCATGGAAGGTACGATCCGCGGTTTCAACACGTATATGAAAACGCGTTTCATCCTGCAGATCCTGTACCGCAACGCCACCATGTATCTGCGGTATCTGCGTATCATCGACCGCGAAAGCGACAAGCTCGAACTCAAACTGCGCCATTCCATGCAGAATCGTGAGATTCTCATGCTGCTCGAACTGAGCAAAACGTTGGTCTACTTCACCACGTCGCTCAAATCGAACGAAATCGTCATGGAGAAGCTGACCACGCTGCCGCGCATCAAGCAGTATCCGGAAGACGAGGATCTGCTCGACGACGTCATCACCGAAAACAAGCAGGCAATCGAGATGGCCAACATCTACAGCGGCGTTCTCGCCAACATGACCGACGCGTTCGCGTCGATCGTGTCGAACAATCTGAACAACGTGATGCGCATCTTCACGATCATCTCCATCACGCTGTCGATTCCGACATTGATCTTCTCAATGTACGGCATGAACTTCCAGGAGGGCATGCTAGGCATGCCGTTGACGGACAAGCCGTGGGGCTTCGCCGTGATCATCGGAATCTCGCTGGTCGTTTCGGCCATTGTCACCTGGTTCCTGACGCGTTCGCGCATGTTCAAGTAGAATCGCGTAGAATCGCGCGTATGCTACGTCTGTCACGTCTGTCACGAAATATCGCGGCGCTGGTATGCGCCGCTTCGACCGTATTGGGCACGAGCGCGTGCGGCACTTCCATTTCCGTAGTGACCAATGGTCTCGCGCAGGGGCCGACCATTGCGATTGGCGTGGCCGCGGACCAGCCTGGTTTGGGTTTTCTGCATGGGGGAGAGTATTCGGGTTTCGATATTTCCGTGGCGCAATATGTGGCGAACACGCTGGGATTCGCGAAAAAACAGATCGTGTTCAAACAGGTGCTGCCGTCGACGCGCGTTTCGTCACTTGAAGACGGCACCGTGGACATGGTGGTCGATGCTTTCGCCGCTGATGACGTTCAGGATGGTGAGGTTGAGCTTGCAGGACCGTATCTGACTGTGCATGCGGCATTGTTGGTACGTTCCGACAGTGCGGGAACCATCACCGGAACCGATGATCTTGCCGGAAGGACGGTATGCGTGGCCAAAGGAGGAATACCCTCCTACAGCGTGCGAAATCTTGCGGAAGATGTGACCGTGAGCGAACGCGACACGTATCCGCAATGCGAAACGGCATTGATGATCGGGCAGGCGGACGCCATCGCGGCAGATGACGCCATAGCGGCGGGCCTCGCATCCAACAGGGGAGGCGGATATCTCAAGGTCGTAGGCGAAACGTTCGGCGAACGTTCGTACGCGATCGCGGTCAAATCCGGCCAATCCACGCTGGCCAAACAGATCGACGCCGCATTGCAGTCCATGATGGACGACGGCTCGTGGAAGCAGGCCATAGACAAGATGAAACAGTCGATCGGCTACGTTCCCGACATGTCGCTCAACCCTCCCGCGATAACGCTCTCGGCAGCGTCGGAAGGCTGACGGCCCCCGCCTTGCGTGACGCTTTGCAAAACGCTTCTTGCATAATGATTGACGCCTTGCGAAGTGTCCAGTTGCGCGGCTAATTTCATGCATTATGAGTGACACTGAGAAAAGCGCGCAGACGCAGTCGAACGAACCAGCCGAACCGTCGTTCCGTTACAACGCGGATTTGGCTCAGGGCATTGAGGAAAAATGGCAGAAGATTTGGGATGACGAAGGCACCTTCTGGGCCGCCAACGTCAATGGCGATCTGAAGGACGGCAAGGGTCGCAACGCCGAAGGACGCCCGTCGTACTTCGCCATGGATATGTTCCCGTACCCGTCGGGCAAGGGCCTGCATGTGGGCCATCCGCTCGGCTACCTCGCCACCGATGTGGTCAGCCGCTACCACCGCATGAAGGGCGAGAACGTGTTGCACGCCATGGGCTACGACGCCTTCGGTCTGCCGGCTGAGCAATATGCAGTCCAGACCGGCCAGCATCCGCGCATCACCACCGAGCAGAACATCGCCAACATGCGCCGCCAGCTGCATCGTATGGGCCTGAGCTTCGACAACCGCCGCTCCTTCGCCACCATTGACCCGGGCTATGTGCGTTGGACCCAGTGGATCTTCTCCCGCATCTACGATTCCTGGTACGACGAGGATGCCACCAACCCGTCTGGCTCCAAGGGCTGCGCACGCCCGATCAGCACGCTGGTGGAGCAGTTCGAATCCGGCGAGCGTGAGATTCCGGGATTCGCAGGCAAGCAGTGGAATGATCTGACCGAAGCCGAGCAGGCCGACGTGCTCAACGACTTCCGCCTGGCATACATCTCCAAGTCTCCGGTGAACTGGTGCCCGGGCCTGGGCACGGTGCTCGCCAACGAGGAGGTCACCGCCGAAGGCAAGTCCGAACGCGGTAACTTCCCGGTGTTCCAGCGTGAGCTGCGCCAGTGGTCCATGCGCATCACCGCATACGGCCACCGTCTGATCGAAGATCTTGACGGCATCGACTGGCCGGAAAAGGTCAAGCTCATGCAGCGCAACTGGATCGGCGAATCCCACGGCGCTTCCGTGCATTTCGACGTCGAGACCCCGAACGGCGTCAAGGACATGGAGATCTACACCACCCGTCCCGATACCCTGTTCGGCACCACGTTCGCCGTGGTCTCCCCGGAGCATCATCTGCTCGAGGATGTTCCCGCCGAATGGCCGTCCGAGACTCCGGAAGACTGGAAGGGCGGCTATGCCAACCCGGTCGAGGCGGTGAAGGCCTACCGTCTGGCCGCCGAAGCCAAGACCGCCAAGGACCGCGTGGACGAGGCGGGCGAGAAGACCGGCCTGTTCACCGGCCTGTACGCCATCAACCCGATCACCGGAGCCAAGCTGCCGCTGTTCACCGCAGACTATGTGCTTATGGATTACGGCACCGGCGCCATCATGGCCGTGCCGGGTGGCGACCAGCGTGATTACGATTTCGCGGTCAAGTTCGGTCTGCCGGTCACCTACACCGTGCAGCCGCTGCCGGAATCCGGCGACGATCTGGCCAACTATGAGGGCAAGGCGCCGTTCGTCTCCCATGACGGCATCGTCATCAACTCCGCTGTGGACGCCACCCGTGCCAAGGGCGACGCGTTGAGCCTCAATGGACTGCGCGTGGACGAAGCCATCGACAAGGTGAACGCATGGCTGGAAGAAGCTGGTGTCGGCAAGGGCACGGTCAGCTACCGTCTGCGCGACTGGCTGTTCAGCCGCCAGCGCTACTGGGGCGAGCCGTTCCCGATCGTCTACGGCGAAGATGGCACCCCGCATCTGTTGCCGGACGACCAGCTGCCGATCAACCTGCCGGACGTGCCGGACTACAGCCCGAAGACTTTCGATCCGGAAGACGCCGAATCCAATCCTGAAGCGCCGCTGAGCCGCAACGAGGATTGGGTGAAGGTCGAACTCGACTTGGGCGACGGCAAGAAGACCTACTACCGCGACACCAACACCATGCCGAACTGGGCCGGATCCTGCTGGTACTACATGCGCTACCTCGACCCGACCGACACCGAACACATGGTGGAGAAGAGCGAGTTCGACTACTGGATGGGCCCGAACCACAACGAGACCACTGGCAAGTCCGGCGGCGTGGACCTGTACATCGGCGGCGTCGAACACGCCGTGCTGCACCTGCTGTACTCCCGCTTCTGGCACAAGGTGCTCTTCGACCTCGGCTTCGTGGATTCCGCGGAACCGTTCCACAAGCTGTTCAACCAGGGCATGATCCAGGCATACGCCTACACCGACGACCGCGGCCAGTACGTGCCGGCCGCCGAAGTGGTGGAAGGCCCGGCCGACGCCAACGGAGAGCCGACCTTCACCTGGAACGGCGAACATGCCAACCGCGAGTTCGGCAAGATGGGCAAGAGCCTGAAGAACATCATCACGCCTGACGACATGTATGAGAACTACGGCGCGGACACCTTCCGCCTGTACGAGATGGGCATGGGCCCGCTGGCCG
>ENA-OQDL01001384-OQDL01001384.1-human-gut-metagenome-genome-assembly--contig:-NODE-1384-length-12067-cov-3.535930_pt1 | contig 12067 bp, 13 predicted proteins | sample MGYA00242782_ERZ504609 | MGnify/ENA primary metagenome ERZ504609 (study PRJEB26092, sample SAMD00036320) | human gut metagenome | host: Homo sapiens | study: EMG produced TPA metagenomics assembly of... | reverse complement strand
ATGAATATCCCAAAGTAATGAAAGACAGTCCGATCGGAAAAGCCATAAAATATACATACGGAAGGTTCGACAAACTCTCCAGGTACCATCTGGACGGTCGTTACAGACCGGATAATAACGAGATAGACTATGTTTGCGCAATAAAATGCAAAAAGAAATTATGTTGATCTATAATACGACCTATCATGTAGAGGAAGGACAGGAGAAATACTTCCTCACCTGGATGCAGGAATTTTATCTTCCCGAAGTAGAGAAGCACGGTGCGCTGTATGCTCCGCGCATTGCACGCATACTAAGCCATATTGAGGAGGGAAGTGTCTGTTACTCTGTACAGTTTGAGGTGGAAAATTCAGCCATACTTCATCGTTGGCATCAGGAACAGGGAGTGAAGCTGAACGAGGAATTACTGAAAATATTCAAGGACAAAGTAATCGGTTTCCCGACATTAATGGAGGTGATAGTGTGATACAGCCGGTAAAGGAAAAAATTATTTTGGGTATCGATCCCGGTACTACCATTATGGGGTACGGGGTGCTGCGTGTGGCGGGAACCAAGCCCGAAATGATTGCTATGGGTATCATAGACCTTCGCAAATTTGGCGACCACTATCTGAAACTTCGCCACATCCACGAACGGGTACTGGGCATTATCGAGAGTTATCTGCCGGACGAACTTGCCATTGAAGCGCCTTTCTTCGGAAAGAACGTGCAGTCCATGCTGAAACTGGGACGTGCGCAGGGGGTGGCTATGGCTGCTGCCCTGAGCCGTGATATTCCCATTACCGAGTATGCTCCTCTGAAGATAAAAATGGCGATAACGGGAAACGGACAGGCATCTAAAGAGCAGGTGGCGGATATGCTGCAGCGCATGCTTCATTTTCCGAAGGAGGAAATGCCCGTATTCATGGATGCCACCGACGGGCTTGCCGCTGCCTACTGCCATTTTCTGCAAATGGGGCGTCCTGTTGCAGAGAAAGGATATCACGGCTGGAAAGACTTCATAGCCAAGAATCCCGACAAAGTAAAACGCTGACCTATACCTTATATGTTATACTTAATATTTTATACTTAAAAATACTACCATGAAATTGAACAATCTTGTCATTATCGGAGTTGCGGCTACAACAGTTGCCAGTTGCGCCCCCTCAAAGAAAGAATACGCGTCGTACGAACTCTATCCGGTCCGTACGGGCAGTCTGGCAGAAATGGAATATGCTCCGGCTGCTACGCAATTTACGCTTTGGTCGCCTACTGCGGATGAAGTGCGTCTGATGCTGTATGATGCGGGAGAGGGCGGACATGCGTACGAAACGGTTGCCATGTCGCCCGCCGAAGACGGTACGTGGACGACTAAGGTGGAGCAGGATTTGAAAGGCAAGTTCTATACTTTCAATGTAAAATCAACGGAAAATGGCTGGGCGATACGCCGGGTATCAATGCGCAGGCTGTAGGTGTAAACGGTAAGCGTGCGGCTGTTATCGATATGCGGGAAACCGACCCGGAAGGCTGGGCGGAAGATAAACGTCCGCCGCTGGCATCGCCTGCCGATGTGATAATCTACGAGGTACATCACCGTGACTTCTCCATAGACCCCTCTTCGGGCATTCGGAACAAAGGTAAGTTCCTTGCAATGACGGAAACAGGTACGGTAAATCCGGACAAGCTGGCAACCGGTATCGACCACCTGAAAGAACTGGGAGTGACGCATGTGCACATCCTTCCTTCCTATGATTATGCCTCTGTAGACGAATCCAGACTGGACGAGAACAAATACAACTGGGGGTATGACCCGCAGAATTACAATGTGCCCGACGGCTCGTACGCTACCGACCCTTATAAACCGGATGTGCGTATCCGTGAGTTCAAGCAAATGGTGCAAGCCTTGCATAAGGCAGGCATCCGCGTAGTGCTGGATGTGGTGTACAATCACACTTTCAATACGGCCGAGAGCAATTTCGAGCGTACCGTTCCCGGATATTTCTATCGTCAGGCTCCGGACGGCGGTTTTGCAGATGCCTCTGCATGCGGCAACGAAACGGCGAGCGACCGCCCTATGATGCGCAAATATATGGTAGAGTCCGTATTGCATTGGATAAATGAATACCATATCGACGGTTTCCGTTTCGACTTAATGGGCATTCACGACATCGAAACCATGAACGAAATACGCAAGGCGGCAACAGCGGTAGACCCTACCATCTTTATTTATGGAGAGGGATGGGCCGCATCGGCTCCCCAATTGGCGCAGGACTCCTTGGCGATGAAAGCCAATACCTATAAGATGCCGGGCATTGCAGCTTTCTCCGACGAAATGCGTGATGCGTTGCGCGGTCCGTTCAACGATAACCGTCAGGGCGCTTTCCTTGCCGGACTGCCGGGGGGAGAGGAGAGTATCAAATTCGGTATTGTCGGTGCTGTCAGGCATCCGCAGGTCGATAATGGAAAAGTGAATTACAGTAAGGCTCCCTGGGCGGAACAACCCACGCAGATGATTAGCTATGTATCTTGCCACGATGATATGTGCCTGGTGGACAGACTGAAGTCCAGCATCCCCGGTATCACTCCCGAAGAGCTTGCCCGGTTGGATAAGCTGGCGCAAACGGCGGTGTTCACTTCGCAGGGCGTGCCTTTCATCTATGCAGGCGAGGAAGTGATGCGCGATAAGAAGGGCGTACACAACAGCTATCAAAGTCCGGACTCCGTCAATGCCATCGACTGGAAACGCAAGACGGAGCATGCCGATGTGTTTGCTTATTATAAAGGATTGATTCAATTGCGTAAGCATCATCCGGCTTTCCGCCTGGGAGATGCCGGACTGGTTCGCAAACACCTGGAGTTCCTGCCGGCTGAGGGCGGCAACGTAGTGGCTTATCGGTTGAAAGAGCATGCCGGCGGTGATGCGTGGGGAGATATCTATGTGGTGTTGAATGCGCGTAAGGAAACGGCTAAGGTATCAGTACCCGAAGGCAAATATACGGTTGTTTGCAAGGACGGATTTATCAGTGAGAAGGGCTTGGGAACGATGTACGGACCGGAAATTTCAGTTCCGGCACAGTCTGCGCTTATTTTCTATAAATAAGAGGGCTTTGGGCACAAGAATGCTGGAGTTTATTCCTGATTACTTAGGTTAAACTGATAGTTTATTAGGAATAAACCTGAAGTTTATTCCTAATGAACCTGAAGTTTAATGGGGATAAACTGATGATGCTTTTGCCGTATCATCTTTTTTTCTCTTATCTTTGCTCCGTTCAAACCACAAACCATTGACAGGATGCAACAACATACCATACATATAGCGGGGGGCGTGGCACGCAACCCGCTTGTCCGTTTATCGAACCCCATAACCCTTGATTTTCTCGACGGTGAACATATCGCTATCGCAGGCCCTAACGGGGCAGGAAAGAGTCTGTTGGTCGATTTGCTTACGGGCAAGTATCCCTTGCGCGACGGTACGCTGACATACGATTTCCGTCCTTCCGCCATACAAACCGCTTACGACAACATCAGGTACATCGCTTTTCGTGACACCTACGGTTCCGCCGATGCCAATTATTACTACCAGCAGCGTTGGAATGCTCACGACCAGGAAGATGCTCCGCTGGTGCGCGACCTGCTGGGCGAGGTAAAGGACGAGTCTCTCAGACAGCAACTGTTTGAGCTTTTCCGTATCGAACCGATGCTGGGCAAGAAGGTCATTCTCCTTTCCAGCGGAGAACTCCGTAAGTTCCAGTTGACCAAGACACTGCTTACGGCTCCGCGTGTCCTTATCATGGATAACCCTTTCATCGGACTGGATGCTGCCACGCGCGAGCTGTTGTACACCGTCTTGGAGAAGCTGGCGCAACTTGCTTCCCTGCAAATCGTACTGGTACTTTCCATGCTGGATGATATACCGTCTTTATTACCCACGTAGTTCCTGTTGACAATAAAACAGTGGGAGAGAAAATGCCGCGTGTAGCTTATTTGCAGGCTTTCCGTGAACAAGATGCCCTTCGTGCTGAGGCGGATGCCGCTTCTTTGGGCGAATTGCAGCAGCGCATTGCCGGTCTTCCTTACGAAAACACGAACTTTACTTCGGACGAAGTGGTCCGGCTGAACAAAGTCAGTATCCGCTACGGTGACCGTACGATTCTGAAAGTACTGGACTGGACGGTGATGCGTGGGCAGAAGTGGGCATTGAGCGGTGAGAACGGTGCGGGCAAGTCCACTTTACTCAGTCTGGTATGTGCGGACAATCCTCAGTCTTATGCCTGCGACATCCGTCTGTTCGGCCGTAAGCGAGGTACGGGAGAGAGCATTTGGGAAATCAAGAAGCATATAGGTTACGTCAGTCCGGAGATGCACCGTGCCTATCTGAAAAACCTGCCTGCCATCGAAATCGTAGCTTCCGGACTGCACGACAGCATCGGTTTGTACAAACGTCCGCATGCCGGCCAGATGGCTGTGTGCGAGTGGTGGATGGATATTTTTCGGTGTGGCGCATTTGAAGGACAAGCCTTTCCTGCAACTGTCCAGCGGCGAGCAACGCCTTGCCTTGCTGGCGCGTGCCTTTGTGAAAGATCCCGAACTGCTGATTCTTGACGAACCGCTGCATGGGCTGGATACGTACAACCGCCGTCGCGTCAGGAAAATCATAGAAGCCTTCTGCCGTCGTAGGGACAAGACCATGATTATGGTGACCCATTACGAGAACGAGTTGCCGGAAACGATAACCCACCGTTTGTGCCTGACGCGTAACCGCTAAAATATCCTGCTGATAAAGAACAGACTATGGCGTAAATCGCTATATTTGTAAAATAAATCCTTAAACAATTTATATTATGAAGTTCTTTATCGACACTGCAAATTTAGACCAGATTCGGGAAGCCTATGATATGGGCGTACTCGACGGAGTGACTACCAATCCCTCGCTCATGGCGAAAGAAGGTATCAAAGGCGTGGAAAACCAGCGTAAGCATTATGTGGACATCTGCAACATCGTGCAGGGAGATGTCAGTGCAGAGGTTATTGCTACCGATTACGAGGGCATGATTAAGGAAGGTGAAGAACTCGCCGCGCTCAATCCGCATATCGTGGTGAAAGTACCCTGCATCGCAGACGGCATAAAAGCTATTAAATACTTTTCGGGAAAAGGTATCCGCACCAACTGTACACTGGTATTTTCCATAGGGCAGGCGCTGCTGGCGGCAAAAGCCGGAGCAACTTACGTTTCGCCTTTTGTAGGCCGTCTTGACGACATCAGTGAAGACGGTATCGCTTTGGTGGGTAAGATTGTGGACGTATACCGTTATTATGGCTACGCTACCCAGGTGCTTGCGGCTTCCATCCGCCATACGGCGCATATCATCCAGTGCATAGAGGTAGGGGCGGATGTAGCTACATGTCCGCTTTCCGCCATAAAAGGACTGCTGAATCATCCGCTGACGGACGCCGGATTAAAGAAGTTCCTGGAAGACTATAAACGTGTAAACGGATAGCTCTTAAATTCTTATAAGCCTATCTTTCACGCATTTCTTAACCAATATTGGCGAGAAATAGAATAAAAAAACTTTATTTTTGCCGAATATATTCAGTTTAAGAAAAAGCACCTGATGAAAGATAGGCTTATAAGGATTTCTCAAGACATACTGCTTGTTTATCTGTATATTCGCATTACAGAAACCGTTTTTTATGCTCTTCTACCGTTCCTTGTACGAGGGCGTTTCGTGGACGGAGTGGTTGGGTGTGATGTGGCATGGACTGCCGTTGGACTTATCGCTTGCAGGCTATCTGACTGTTGTTCCTGGATTGCTCTTTATCTGTTCTGCCTGGACGGTATCCAATCTTCTTCGCCGTATATGGTACGGTTATTTTGCTTTCGTTTCGGTTTTGCTCTCCGTTATATTTACCGTCGATTTGGGATTATACGAATACTGGGGATTCCGGTTGGACGCTACGCCTCTGTTCTATTTCTTTTCTTCGCCCAAAGATGCGGTGGCAAGTGTCAGTATATGGGTGGTAATCGGGGGAATTATTGCAATGGTTGCCTATGTGGCGGCATTATACGGGATATTCCATGGCGTGCTGTTGCGGAAACGGGTTTTCGAACGCATGAAGATACCTTATCGGCGTTTGAGGGTATCGGGGGTACTGTTGCTGCTGACCGGATTATTGTTTATCCCGATTCGTGGCGGATTTACAGTCTCCACCATGAATACCGGGAAGGTGTATTTCAGTACCGACCAGCGTTTGAACCATGCCGCCATTAATCCGGCTTTCAGCTTAATGGAGTCTCTCTCTAAGCAGAAGGACTTCGGCAGTCAATACCGTTTCATGGAAGCGGATGCGGCCGACCGTATTTTTTCCGGTTTGACAGACCCTGCCGTTCCGATGCGGGACGGTATTTCGGCAGATTCCCTGCTGCAGGCTCCGGATTCTTTGCATTCGTTGTTTACGACAAAGCGTCCCGATGTGCTATTTATCATCATGGAGAGTTTCTCTTCGTGGCTGATGACAACGCTTGGGGGAGAACCCGGCGTGGCCGTGCAGTTGGACAGCCTGGCGCAAGAGGGCGTTCTCTTCACGAATTTCTATGCGAACAGTTTCCGCACCGACCGCGGGTTGGTTGCCATATTGAGCGGGTATCCGGCACAGCCCACTACCAGCATAATGAAGTATCCCCGTAAGACGCAGTCTATCCCTGCCATTGCAGGCTGTTTGAAGAATGCCGGTTACAGGACGAAATATTATTATGGCGGTGATGCCGACTTCACCAATATGCGTTCCCTATCTGATGTCGTCCGGTTTTGAGGACATTGTTAGCCGACCGGGACTTTCCGGTATCGGAGCGTCTGAGCAAGTGGGGCGTGCACGATCATCTTGTGTTCCGCCGTTTGCTGGACGACCTGAAGGCGGAAGCTGCCGACAGTACCCTGGCGGGTAGGGAGACGCCGCATTTCCGTGTGTTGCAGACTTCCAGCAGCCATGAGCCGTTTGAAGTTCCGTACAGCCGTTTGGCGAACGAACGTTTGAATGCTTTTGCGTATACGGACAGTTGCATCGGTGATTTTGTGAAACAGTTCCGCAGGTTGCCGCAATGGAAGAATACGGCAGTGGTACTGGTTCCCGACCATTTGGGAGCCTATCCCGAACGTATCGGAAACCTTGAAACGGGCAGATACCGGATTCCTCTGCTGATAGTGGGCGGGGCGGTACGCGGACCGGAACGTATCGGTGTCTACGGTTCCCAACAGGATATTGCCGCTACGTTATTGGCGCAGTTGTCGATACCGCACGGTGAGTTTACGTTCAGTAAAGATATGCTCAATCCGGCTTCTCCTCATTTTGCTTTCTTTACCATGCCGGACGCTTTCGGCTTTTTGACGCCGGACAACCAATTGATATTTAATAATGAAGCGGATGCGATTGTTGTAGATGAAGGCCCGAAGAAAGGGCAAAACCTCTCTTTGGGGCAGGCCTATCTGCAGAAGTTGTATGACGATATAGCCAAAAGATAGAATGATATTAGCAGATGTTTTGTCGGGGTTGGTCGAAACGGACACCGACTTGTTGCTCGCAATAAACGGGTGGCGTGCCGAATGGGCGGATTATTTTATGTATGTCTTTAGCGGGAAGTGGATTTGGGTGCCGTTGTATGCCGCCATCCTTTATGTAATTGTCCGCAACCTGCATTGGAAAGTTGCCATCGGCTGTGTCATGGCTATTGCGCTGACCATTGTTTTTGCCGACCAGGTGGGGGCAACCGTTATCCGTCCGGTAGTGTGCAGGCTTCGTCCGGCGAATCTGGAGAATCCCATTTCGGAGTTCGTGCAGATAGTAAACGGTTATAGGGGCGGTCGGTACGGTTTTCCCTCCTGCCATGCCGCCAATACGTTCGGCCTGGCTTTCTTCCTGTTTTATCTGTTTCGTAACCGTGCCTTGAACTGGTTCATCATGTTATGGGCGGTGGTAACGTGCTATTCCCGTTCTTACTTGGGAGTACATTATCCCGGCGACTTGCTGGTAGGTGCTTTTGTGGGCTTTGTAGGCGCTTCTCTCTGTTACTGGCTTTTCAGCCGGCTGTGTAAGTATAGGCGTAAAGAGAGTTATGAGCATATCTATGTTCCAATCTGGGTAGGAGGAATTACCATATCCGGCATTCTGGCTTATGCATTGGTACGGGCGATGTTGTAGCGGCTTGCTTTGTCCGCTTCTTTGAGGCAAAGGTGAATAAACATCTTTTCTTTGGATTTGTTATCCTTATCGACAGACTAATAAAAACAGAATGCTTATGGTGAGCTTAGGAAGCTGGATGAACGAAATCCTCATCGATTGGGGAGTAGACCCGAAACTTGCGAATATGTTTGACGAGACGATCATTGCCGTATTAATGATAGGCGTATCAATAGGGCTGGATTATCTGTGTCAGGCTATATTTGTAGGGGGGATGAAACATTATACAAAGCGTGCACCCCACCAGTGGAATACATTGCTGATGAAACGCAGGGTGGTGCATCATCTTATTCATATCTTGCCCGGTATATTGGTTTACTTCTTATTGCCCCTGGCCTTTGTGCGGGGAAAAGAGATACTGGACTTCTCACAGAAAATATGTGCGGTGTATATCATTGCTGCCATACTGTTCACTATCAACGGCTTGTTGCTGGTGATGCTGGATGTATATAATGCAAGGGACAAGCAGAAGAACCGTCCGATGAAAGGGTTTGTGCAGGTTCTTCAGGTATTGCTGTTCTTTATCGGCGGCATTGTTATAATCGCGGTGCTGGTGAATAAGTCCCCGATGACTTTGTTTGCAGGCTTGGGTGCATCGGCGGCTGTACTGATGCTGGTGTTCAAAGACAGTATTCTGGGATTTGTGGCGGGGGTACAGCTTTCTGCCAATGATATGCTGCGTATCGGCGACTGGATACAGTTGCCCAATGGAGTAGCCAACGGTACTGTCGAGGAAATCACGTTGAACACTGTAAAGATCCGGAATTGGGATGAGACGATATCTACCGTTCCGCCCTATACGCTGGTCAATAACTCTTTCCAGAACTGGCGGGGGATGCAGGAGAGTGGCGGACGCCGGGTCAATAAAAATATCTATCTGGATATGACTACCTTGAAGTTCTGTACGCCGGAAGACTTGGATGCTATCCGTAAGAATGTACCTCTGATGGCGGATTATCAGCCCGCGGAAGGGGAAGTACCCACTAACTCGCAGCTTTACCGTATTTATATTGAACGCTATCTGCGCAGCCTTCCGGTTGTCAATCAGGATATGGATTTGATTATCAGTCAGAAAGAACCAACCACTTACGGAGTACCCATACAGGTTTATTTCTTCTCCCGCAATAAGGTCTGGAGAGAATACGAGCGCATTCAGTCCGATATTTTCGATCATTTGCTGGCAATAGTCGGCAAGTTCGATTTAAAGCTCTACCAGTATTCCGATTAATACAGTAGGCGGAATTCCGCCCATACGGGCAGGTGGTCACTGTATCCCCCTTGATATTTCATGCCGTAGTAGGTGCGGAAGGGTTGTTCGTCGCCGTATTTCCGGTCTTCGGTCAGAAGGAAAGGAGCACGGAACACATCGGCTTTCTCCTCTGCGGTGTATAAGGGAGAACCTGGCATCAGCAGGCTGCCGGAAAGAATGATATGGTCGAGCAGTCCCCATTCCCCCTGATATTTGTAGCTGCCGAAATGCTTGTTGTCAATGCCTTTTCTTGCTAAAAGATGGTAAAGCATCCGGGAATCCAAAGAGTCCGTTTCTGTGGGCGGTATTCCGGCTTTCAGTATCTTCTGTATGGATTTGTTGTCGGGATAGTCGTTGAAATCTCCCATAATGATGATTTGAGGGCGGGTGCGTATCCGGAGCAGGCTGTCTGTTGTGTCTTTCAATCTTTGTGCCGCTGCCAGGCGGTACGGTTCGGACGCTTTTGCCCCGCCGGAACGGGACGGAAAATGCACGACAAATACGTCCAAAGTATCGGAGTTTAAAAGCTGTCCGCTGACGTGGAGAATATCGCGTGTGGGGCGGCTGTTTCTGCGAGGTTTCATTACCGGATAGCTTCGGTTGGAAAGTAATTTGAAGATGCCTCTTTGATAGAGCAGCGCCACATTGATGCCCCGTTCGTCGGGAGAATGAGTGATTACATAGCGGTAGCCGGCCTCACGCAGGACGGAGTAGCGGGTAAGGTCGCGTAGCACACTGTCGTTCTCCACTTCACAGAGGGCAACCAGTGCGGGTGGTGTCCATTTGCCTGCGGCGATGATGACACGTGCAATGGCATTCAGTTTCTTTTTGTATTTGGTATAGTTCCAGCGCCGGACGGCATCGGGCAGAAACTCACGGTCGTTTTTCAGGGTATCATGGCGGCAGTCAAACAGGTTTTCTACGTTGTAACCCATGATGCGGAAGGTAAGAGTATCTTTCTTCTCTTGCCCGTGGAGTGGAGCGGAAGTCAGGAAAGCAAGAAGCATCAGAGCGGATAGCGGGATAAAAAGAAGCGGAGCATGTCCTCTTTTGCTCCGCATTCTTTCTTTATATCTCCATTTATGTAAGCTCATCAATTCCTGGCAGGGATATGCTTCAATATATCAAGCAGGTGATCCCAGAACTTTTGTACAGTGGGGATAAGCATCCGTTCATCGGGAGAGTGTACTCCCTGCAGGGTAGGCCCGAAGGAAATCATATCCAAAGAGGGATATTTGTCGAGGAATAACCCGCACTCCAGTCCGGCATGGATAGCCTTTATTTTGGCATCCACACCAAACAGACGCTTATATGATTCCGCCGCAATTTCCAGGATTTCCGAGTGCGGATTGGGTTTCCAGCCCGGATAGCCGTCGCCGAAAGATACGCTGGCTCCTGCCATTTCGAATACGGTACGTACCATAGTCGCGATGTCTTGTTTGGAAGACTCGATAGAACTGCGCTGGCTTGTCTCGATACGGATGATGTTACCGGGTTTCATCTTTACGGATGCCAGATTGGTGGAGGTTTCCACAAGACCCGGAATATCCTGGCTCATGGCATATACTCCGTGTGGAGCTGCGTAAAGAGCCTGTAACAGACGTTTGGCAGTGTCTTTGTCGATAGCTTTGGCACGGGGATTTTCCGATTCGAGGGTAAACTGCAAATCGGGGTCTGCTACAGCATATTCGGCTTCCGCCTGGGCGGCGAATACATTCAAGTCGGTACGCAGCGCATGCTTGTCGGCTTCGGGGATGGCTATAACGGCATGTGCTTCTCGTGCAATGGCATTGCGCAGGTTGCCGCCGTCGATTTCGCAGAGATACATATCGTACTTCTTGAAAGTCTGGCTCAGGAAGCGGTTCAATAATTTGTTGGCGTTACCGAGTCCTAAATGGATATCGCCGCCGGAATGTCCGCCTTTAAGTCCTTTTACCTGTACCTTGCAGCAGAAATATCCGGCAGGTACATCCACCTCTTTATAGGTGAATTCGGCTACGGAGTCTATGCCGCCCGCACAGCCGATGAACAATTCTCCCTCATCTTCAGAATCGAGATTCAGCAGGATGTCACCGCTCATGAAACCTTCCTGTAAGGCAAAGGCACCGGTCAGTCCGGTTTCCTCGTCTACGGTGAACAGGCATTCGACAGGTCCGTGTTCGATACTGTCATCGGCAAGGATGGCAAGTTCGGTGGCTACACCGATACCGTTGTCCGCTCCCAGCGTCGTACCTTTGGCTTTCAGCCATTCCCCGTCTATCTCGGTCTCGATAGGGTCGGTGAGGAAGTCATGCTTCACATCATTATTCTTCTCGCATACCATGTCTACATGCGACTGTAGCACAACGGTCTTTCGGTTTTCCATGCCCGGAGTGGCAGGCTTTTTAATCAGTACGTTTCCGGCTTCGTCCACCTTTGTTTCCAACTTATGTTTTTTCTCCGAATGCTTTTAGAAAAGCGATAATCTTTTCTTCCTTTTTGGAAAGTTATATTCCTGCTGTTGGCGGAATTGAGGTGTATTGTCCATGAATTGCATTTGTGCCATGTCCATCCATAAATTTATTTCTTTCCATGTCTTTTGGCTTCGTTCGTCCTCTGTATGATGATA
>ENA-OQDL01001382-OQDL01001382.1-human-gut-metagenome-genome-assembly--contig:-NODE-1382-length-12074-cov-2.007701_pt1 | contig 12074 bp, 18 predicted proteins | sample MGYA00242782_ERZ504609 | MGnify/ENA primary metagenome ERZ504609 (study PRJEB26092, sample SAMD00036320) | human gut metagenome | host: Homo sapiens | study: EMG produced TPA metagenomics assembly of... | reverse complement strand
GCCGCATAAATCAAGGGCTTTTTCCTGCCTACTGCGTAACAAAGGGCATGAAAAAAGCGGCGTTCCTGTTCTTCCTTGTGGGAAGTGAGAAACGCCGCCTGTGCGGTGCGTTATTCTGCTTCTTCGGCTATGAGGTCTTGTATGACTTCGCCAAAGTCTGCCGTAAAGGAAAAAATGAAGTATTCCAAAACGGCGGGGTCTGCGTCCATAGGCTCGGCTTCTTCGGAAAAGGGCAAGCCCATAAGCCCATAGAGCATTTTTTATGATTTTGAACAGCTTCCCCCGGTCGGCGGGGGTGTTCATGGTAACAAGTACGTCGGTCAAGCGGTTTACGGTTTCCATGTCGCCGCCTGTCGTTACCCATACCATTTCTGCGAATGACTGCGTGATTGCCCCGGCGACAAGGTTTACCTTATCCTTGCTGATTTCGCCGGACGGGAGTATAATACCCTTGTCTAAAAGTACGTTTTTCATGTCGTCCTCCTATAATCTGTGGTGCCAAAATGGTGCCCGGTCTTACAAAATCATCTTATACGGAGATACGGCAAGATAAATGACGATACGCGGAAAACCTTGATTTTAAGCCATTTTCGCAAGGTTTTATAAACACTTGCGCGGGCTTATAAGAAGATTTCCGTCTATCAAATCAATAAAAAAATATATCGAAAACCAACTGGAACGATCCATTCAGCAAATGGAAACATACATCCAAAAATATCCGGACTTTCCGGTTCCTGCATATTATGCACATCCAATCGTGTTAAAAAGAATGCAGGATATTATGAAAGAAGGTCGTGCAGAGACAATTCCTGAAGCTCTAAAGTTTTTAAAGGAAGATTTGAAAGCATTGAATTCTAACGTTGTAGTCGAAAAAGAAGAGTATGATGAAATCGTTACGATCAAACCAATGTTCCTGGTAATGGATTATAAATAGTCTCATCTGATTTTTGCCCTCTCAATAAAGAAGGGGCTGTTCTTAATAAGTCCCATTTCTATAAATATCGGATACAGGTAGCTTGCGCCGAAGCATTTCAGTTTTTTAGGTCCTGCTACCTTTCCACTTAATTCTATGATTTTTTCAAGTGCCAAATCCACGGAAGCTTTCGTTATGGATTTCGTCTTTCTTGACACAAACATTTCATTTCCACGGATTTGATATGTATACTCCAGTCCCTTCACGGTACGAAAGGTCTGACTCTGTAGCAGGACTAATTCGTTCCATAGATAATCCTGCGCTTTTTCTCGTTCTGTCTCCTGAAAGATCCGCTCTCTAAGCTCCATAACATTTACCGGACCATAATTGTCAGCACAAGGTTCGTTACCCATAGAATTATAGAAAGTACAACTTTTTTCCAATATCACATCACCGATTTCCCCCTTTCACGTCCATCAACTGGTCACCAATATTAATCAATGTACTATTCGTTATAGAAACCCTTTCCAACTGATCGATATTTTTTCCGAAATTAATCATTCCATATCCGTCCGTACCAACTTCGGATATGACACAGTTATCGATCGTAATATCCGTCATGAACACACCACTTCCATCGCTAATACGTACAAGCGTACGTTTTATGTTCTGTATAGCACAGCCTGTGAATGAAATAGACTGGGCATAAGAACTATTTTTCCAATCCGTCATATAACTGGCCTCGCCATTTCCATTCAGGCAAACAAACTCGAATGACAGAGACTGTATCGGAGAAGCCAATGATATTTTATTAGTCACAATAAGCTGTGGACGATTATTTTCATTAGCTTCCGTACTGGTAAACAAAATATTATCCAATCCCGGAATCTTTAGTTCACTTACCTTATACACCGCCCCCGGAGTAAGTTGGACAGTTACATTGCTACATTCTTTCTCTTTCACAAAATTAGATAACAATGTACTTAAATCAATGACTCCGGTTTCCGTAGCCTCCACAAAAAGGATTTCGCTACCACCCAATCCAAGTGTTTTGAATACATACGAACCACGTAATGCATCATTATTATAAATCCGAACACGATAGGTCGCTCCATTCTCCAATTCGGAGAGTGTTTTCGAACAAGCCGCTATATCTTCCGAAGTCAAATCAATCTGTTTTTCCTCACCATATTTCGTATCCACCATTTGAGCCAACGTCAGATGAGTTACTCTGTTCGTTTCTTCCCATATCAAGGTTGCGGAATTAGCTGTAACTTCCACTCCGGTAAATAATTGCTCATCCGGAGTTTTAAATGCTACACTGACATAAGTGCTTGCCTTTCCCTGCGCATCTTCTCCTTTCATACGAACAGAATATTGCGTAGAACCGTTGAACTCCTGAAACAAAGTACGATATTCCACCCTCATAGGCGTATTACTCTCTGAAAATACAGTCAATGTATCTTTCAGAATCGTATCTGTCCTTACATAATTTTCCGCATTAAACTCCAAGCTGTCCGTATAAAACTCAAAAATATAGACTTTTGCATTCACAATCTGCGAATATCTTAATGTAACCGAAGTCGCATCGGTAGCCGACTTATCGAACGTCAACGGACGGAACAAAGCATCATAGTTCTTATTAACTGTCCAGTCATTGGCATCGTCCTCACAGGAAAACATACCCACTATCAAAGCCAATAGTACATACAGGCATGCTCCGGATAATCTATTAACTAGTCTTTTCATTTTTTCCTGCCATTAATTATTTATAACCATACGAATTAGAAACATACCCTTGCGTCTTATTGACATCCTCATAATAAATAGCGAATACATGGCGATAATTACACACTCCATTACCAACAGAATATTTACGGAACTCCGCTTCGGCTTCACCGCCCCAGTTCAGCCTGCCAAACAAATTCGAATAGTCGTAAGACGCATTCAGCCCTGTACCGCAAACCAATATTCTAGCCATTGTTTTCACATAATTAGTATTCAGGGTTGCATTTATATCACCATCCTTATTCAATGTCACCTGCATACTGATCCAGTTGCACTCATACTGTCCTTTTGATGTAGAAGCAGTACCGGTTCCCATATCCTCATTGAAGTTAACAGACGACATATCAATGTATTCCGGATTATCAGAGTCTTCATATTTATAATAGATTTTTCTCGGTATTTCATCCACTTGATAAGTCTTCCCGAAAATAGTCACCGGCTTGTAGTCATACAACATACAAAGACCTATTTTCATCTCTTCTATTTTCTCCGCCAACAATCCCCAACGTGTCAAATCCTGACGACGAATAGATTCACAACCAAACTCCCATGCCCGTTCATTGACAATAGCCGTGAAGAAATCCGCATCATACTGCGTGATTTCGGGAGCACCAGTACCAAATGCTCTTTCACGAACCTTTTCCAAAGCCTGTCGGGGAGACATACCGGCAATCGGACTAACTGCATCCGGCCCTGTCAATACATTTTGAGCCTCCGCAAACATCAGGTAAATATCTGAATACCGCATCAAAATCCAGTTGATACCAGTAGCAATACGTGAATTAGCTTTCGGGAAACGGACTTTCATATAATTATCAGTCATCCAATACCAACGCCATTTACCACAAGCCACTCCTAATGGATTACAGCGAATAACTTCCTTATTTTTTCCATTCTCATTGATATATTCCTGGAAAACACAAGTAACATCCCGACGGGTGTCTGCCGGATCAAATGAATAAAAATAGTAAGCAGTAGTAGCCGCATATCCTGCCCCTCCCATACCTTGGGTGGTATTAAAAACCCCTCTGTTCAGGTTGTATCCCATCGTGGCCCCCACATCTCCATTCTGTCCTTCACCAAAAGCAACTTCAAACAGGTTTTCATTATACTTGTTGTATTCCAGATGATTGACAGTAGACCAAATATTCTCATAACTGGGATCAAGCTCATGAGGATTATCAGTCGCTCCCAAAATCTCCGCACACTGTTTGGCAGCCAGTTCATAATAATCTTTCCAATTCTTAGGGCGACCGACGAAATATCCGTTCATTTCCGGAATGGTCGGATGATGTTCCACATCCAAGTCCGGAAACTGATTTCCATCCCGTACAGACCATCCTCCGGCAAATAGCGCTACTTTTGCCAGCAGTCCTTTGGCAAAACCTTTATTCATGCGTTCTACCGTATATGATTCTTCTCCCATCCAAGGCAGATATTCAATTGCCTCTTTCAAATCCTCTATGATATAATTATAAACAATATCACGATCCACTTTTCCTATATAGACATTTCCCAATCCGCTTTCAGACGCATGCTCTTTATATGGCACATCTCCCCAATAACGAATCAATTCAAAATAGCCTAACGCTTTTAGTGCTAATGCCTCTCCTAAATATCTACGCATGGCAGCCTTGTCCGAAGTAGATTGCATCAACGGTGACCGACGTATACCATCTACGATAGTAGTGGCGGATTCTGCCAGATAATAAAGTTTGTCCCATCTGGTATTCCGGTTATAATTATCGTCATAAAATTGCCAGCACCTTCATCACGAAGTGTCGAATTATAGTTTTCCGTAGAAAACGCACCCGAGCCAACCTCCACGTCAGAAGCTCCCTGCCAGTTGACACACAGTTTCTGACCATATATATAGGTGTCCGTCATTGTCGCATATACACCCATCAGGGCTGCTTCCGTCAGAGCAGTCGATTTAAACAGATTCTCATCACTTGGAATAGAAGGACTTTCGGTATCCAAAAAATTATCCATACACGAAGTGCATAACACAGAGGAGGATAAAACCGCTAAAAATAGTTTCTGTATTTTCATTTTTCAAGTATTAAAAAGTAACATTAAGACCGAATACATAAGAATGTGCTTTCGGATATGCAGAATAATCCACACCCGGAGTCAAAGGGGTAGAACGTTGTGTGCTCACTTCAGGATCCTGTCCGGAATAAGCTGTCCAGCAAAACAGGTTATTGGCCGTAGCATACACGCGCAGGTTCTTGACTCCTAGCTTACGAGTCACAGTAACCGGAAGCGTATACCCTAACGTCAGGTTACTACAACGCAAAAAAGAACCATCTTCAATCGCCCAGTCCGTCACAAGCGTACGCCCCATCATAGGCATCCAGATAGAGGCTTTGGAATTGATTTCAACAAAGCGTTCCGGATTGGCGTCATTACCATACATTACATTGGCACCCGTTTCCGGATCAATAATCGACCAACGGTTTTCCAAACTCATAAAATCTCTGATATTATTATATTTACGATTCGTATGAGTGGATGCCATAATCTTATTGGCATTATATACTTTATTGCCATATGACCAGTTGAACATTGCCGCCAAGTCAAACCCTCTCCATGCAGCATTCAGCCCGAATCCGCCAATATGCTTTGGCTGTACACTACCGATCACTTTACGGTCATTATCCGCATCGATCACACCGTCATTATTCTGATCCTTCAGTTGATAAAGCCCGGACCAAGTTAGGCAGGTCATTAGAGAACAAAGCCCTGTCGTCTACTAACCCCTTCATTCAGTATCCATTTTTTCGTATCTCATCAAACGTAAAGTCGTCTACAGAATAAAAGCCCTCTACTTCGAATCCATAAATCTGTCCTACCGCCTGACCTACAATAGCACGAAAATCATCAGAGCCGATATCCGGTCGCCAGTTGGATTGCGCACTCAATACGGTTGCCGTTCCATCCAGTTTATTCACTATATTTTTATTGAATGATATATTGAAGTTAGCGCCCAGATAGAAATCTTTACTATTGATAATCGTTCCGCTAAGCGTAAGTTCAACTCCCCTGTTCGTACTGCGGCCTACATTCTGATACTGATATTCATATCCCGAATTTGAAGGAAGATCCATGCGTAAGATTAAATCTTTCGTTATATCATTATAGAAGTCAACCGTCACATTCAAACGGCTATTAAAGAGGCTGGCATCTATTCCCACATTAGAGGATAACTTCGTCTCCCAAGTCAGATTCTCGTTCCGCAAGGTGTTCTGCAATTTCAGGGCACTCTGTACTGTTTCATTCAGATAATATTGCCTATTGGCAGAAGATTCCATTTTATAATCCTGTCTCCAGTATGAATTGACACGCGCATTACCAACTGACCCGTAACTCACACGAAGTTTCAGATTATCCAGCCAGTCTTCCGTCTGCTTCATAAATTTTTCCCTGGGAAATGCGCCATGCCAATGCCATACCCGGGAAAAATCCCCAACGGTTTTCAGGAGCGAACACATTCGTTCCGTCGGCACGGGCTGTAAAAGTGAACATGTACCGGTCTTTGAAAGCATAGTTTAAACGACCGAAGTAAAGATGCCGTACGGGAAGGTTCACCAAGAGTGGTATACGTTGGTTGGGATTCTCCATAGTTCCACATAGCCAACACTTCGCTCGCCGTAAAATCCATAGGATAATATTTGGATGAGGCAATCATCTGATTTCTGTAATTACTCACCATTTCATGTCCGGCCATCAGATCAAGACGGTGATTCTTTTTCAGAGAGAACCGGTAACTCAATATGTTCTGCAAGTTCCATCGTGCACCTTTCTCATCCGTACGTTTTGGCTACGGGCTGACCGGCATTGGAGCTCGACTCTCCGGTTTTCTTTTAACCAGACATTATCGGTATAATTATAAGTGTAGGCGTAACTACCTTTCAGCTGATAAGTCAATCCTTTAACAATTTCCCAGTTAAAGCCGGCATTATAAGTCATAGAAAACTGGTTTTGCTTCTTATACTCATTCACCGTATTATATACAGGATCATTCAATGATGATAACAATGCATCATCCGAATAATCAATTTCACCCCCCAAAGCATCTCCCGCATCTATACTTGCAAGGCTGTTGATTGGCGAGAAAAGAACGGCATCTCTCAATTTACCTCCATTGGTACCCGCACCGTCAATCACCATTCTAGTCAAACGGCTGGAAAACTCAAACTTCAATTTGTTACTCAACTTTTTATCCATCTTCACACTCAAAGTTATCCCTCACATAATTGGAGTTGAGCATAATGTACTTCTCATCATCCCGCGTATAACTCAAATTATAACGCAATGTGGCATCCGTTCCTCCTGTTATACCAACGTTATAGCTTTGTTTGAATCCGGTGTTTCCATATACTTTATCCTGCCAGTTCGTGCCTTCTACCGAACGATAAAATATTGCGGTCGTCCCAACGTCCATACATCGAATTAATGCTACTAGTCAGAGAGGTGCCCGGATCAAGTTCTTTCTGATAACAGTAGTATTCGTAAGGTGAAAGTACCCCCGTCAGATTATACACATTACTGACACCCCAGTGAGCATTGAATGAAGACTTCTGTTTTTCCCGCCTTACCGCTTTTGGTAGTAACAAGAATAACGCCGTTCGCACCTTTAGCTCCATAATGGCGGTAGAAAGAAGCATCTTTCAAAAACATCAATGCTTTGAATATCACCGGGAGGAATATCATTGATATTACTCACCTGAAAACCGTCAACAATATATAATGGTGAATTGTCCTGGGTAATAGAACCACCACCACGTACTGTAATCTGGATTGTTGCATCGGGCGATCCATCAGTAGCCACTACATTCACACCTGCCAGTTTTCCTGTAATAGCCGCAGCCGCAGAAGTTATCGGAATATCCTTCAAAACCTTCTCACTCACTGAAGAAATCGCACCGGTCAAATCTCCGCGGCGTGAGGTTCCGTACCCTACCACTACCACTTCGTCCAAAGTCTGATTGTCTTCTTCCAACACAACTTTCAGATGTTTGCCCGGTTTCACAGTCGCAACAACTGATTTCATTCCTACAAAACTAATTTCCAACTTTGTTGCATCTTCGGGAACAGACAAAGTGAAATTTCCATCCAAGTCGGTAATTGTACCGACGGAAGACTTTTTCAACACCTTCACACTAGCACCAATAATAGCATCGCCGTTGGTATCCACCACCGTTCCTTTCACAGATACCTTCTGTGCATATACTGTTGTCGCCGTTATAAAGCACAAGAGCAAGCAACATATATACGCAAAGCATCTTCTCAAAAATAAATGTCTTTGTACATCCATAGTATTATCTTGATTAATTTGTTTCATTTTTGATGTTACAAAAGTCACACTTTTACATCTGTTTTCCACTCATTATTTATGCAAAAGCGTGGACTTTTTATATAGAATGTCTTATTTTACTGTAACAATAATCACCTCTCCTTCGCGTGTATCCACATCATACAAATAAGTATCACGTAATGCCACTCCTTTTAAAGGCGCTTTTTCACTAATCATCGGACGTGAGATTTGCTGTACTTTAAATAATGCGTTCGGATTCGCTTCCTCTTCCTTCTTCTGTTTCAACAATGCTCCTTCAGCAGCCAATTTCCAGTAAGAGCGCAGGCGCAGATTGCCTCCGGTTTCCGAACGTAACACAGCTTTTACCAGCTTACCGTCCTTCCAGGTCAATTCATCAATCAAAAACCTCCCCGGGCACGCAACCCTTTCACTGTCCCGCTCTTCCATTCCGAAGGCAACGAAGGCAACAGATGAATCGCACCATCATGACTTTGCACCAGCATTTCGGCAATACCAGCCGTGCAACCGAAGTTACCATCTATTTGGAAAGGTGGATGCGCGTCGAATAAATTAGGATACGTTCCGCCTCCCTGTCCTTTTTTGTATTTCAGGGCTGACATAAGTCAGCTGATTCTTTATCAACTGATAAGCATGGTCCCCATCAAGCATACGGGCCCAGAAACAAACTTTCCATCCCATTGACCAACCGGTAGAAGGATCTCCCCGTTGTATCAATGTGTTTTTTGCCGCTTCAAAGAGTACCGGAGAACGATAAGGAGAAATCTGATAACCGGGATATAGCCCCCAAAGATGAGAGATGTGCCGGTGACGATCATTAGGATGATCCCAGTCTTCAAACCATTCCTGCAATTGTCCGTACTGCCCTACCTGCATCGGAGGCAACTGCCGGCGCATATTCTTCAATGTATCACAAAAATCAGTATCTGCGTTCAGCACTTTGGCAGCTTCGCATGTATTTGAAAATAAATCAAAAACCAACTGATTATCCATTGTGATTCCTGCAAAAAGATTACTTTTCTTCTTTATCCAGCGCGGAGAATTCTCGGGTGAGTTGGAAGGAGTGACAACCAGATAACCCGTGTTCGGGTCGCGTACCAGAAAGTCGACAAAGAATTCCGAAGCACTTTTCATCATCGGATATACTTCCTCCAAATACTTCTTATCACCGGAAAACAAATAACGGTCCCATAAATGCTGGCAAAGCCATGCATTAGCCACAGGCCATGTCCCACAATAAGGACGGTCCACCGCACCCGTCATACGCCACAAATCCGTATTATGATGCAACACCCAGCCACGACAACCATACATTCGACTGGCAGCTTCACGCCCATTCTCGCTCAATTCACGTACCATCTGGATGAATGGTTTATGAAGTTCGGCCAAGTTGGTGATTTCCGCCGGCCAGTAATTCATTTCAGCATTAATATTCGTTGTATAATTGCAGCTCCAGGGAGGTCCCGGGTTATGATTCCATTTGCCCTGCAAGTTGGCGGGCTGGCATCCGGGCTGTGAAGATGAAATCAATAAGTAACGTCCATACTGGAAATACAATGCTATCAATGCCGGATCATAGGATGAAGAAAATTCCTTGATACGTACATCCATCGGCTTATTGGCTTGGGAAGTTTCACCCAAATCCAAAGTTACACGATTGAATTGTTTCTGATAAGCAGCAATATGAGCGGCTTTCGCTTTACTATAATCTTTCGCTGCATTTTTCAAATAAGCTTTATTCCGTTGATACGGATCGCCCGATATATCTTTATAGTTGACAAAGTTAGTCGCCATCGAGATATACAATGTAAGTTCACTGGCTCCTTGAACGCTAAGCAACGTGTCATTGGCAGTTATCACTTTCCCACCTTTATGTTTCACATCCAAATCGGCACAATAGTGCACTTTACCCGGAAAATAACGGCTACCATGCGTAATACCTTCCAGCCGCAAACCTTTCTTTCCATAAATACTACGTTTCGGATCTCTCATCGGGGTATTAAAAAACAGTTCGCAATTGATTGTTCCCGGTTTGGATGCTTTGATATGCCTGATAACCAGTTGATCGGTAAATGATGCAAATGTTCTTCGGTAAATTCCACTCCGTCTACTTACGTGCGAGTCTATCAGCATACTGCATTGCTTATATCCAGTCACTGATAGTAATTATTTACTTTTTTGTGATCTTGATAACGGATATTCAGACGACCCTACTTGTCTGGTAAGGCATTTCATTCCCCACTTGTGAAAGAATCTTCGTTGCCGCCATGTTCTGCGCTTCTTCGTACTTTCCTTCAAAAATCAACCGGCGCATTTCCGGCAAAGCCGTTTTTGCTTCTTCATTATAGTTCTGGTAAGGAGAGCCCGCCGACACTGTTTCTTCGTTCAACTGTATTTGTTCCAGTTGAGGGTCACCGAACACCATTGCTGCAATCCGTCCATTACCAACCGGGAGTGCTTCTTCCCAATAAGAAGCGGGTTTGTCATACCATATTCTATAGATGTTTTGTCCTTCCACATTCCCCAACAGAGAAGAAAAAGCCAACATACAACTGAATACTTTACTTATCATTTTCATATTTTAAAGTTTTAATTGTCATCACTCTTTTGAAGGTTCACTCAAAGACCCATACTCACTAACGGCCTTCACCTGATATGTCTTTCCTTCCTCAACATTACAAGACGTTTCCTTGGTTAATTTGTACAATTTCATCGTTCGCAATTACCAAATAACAAATTGCATATTTTGAAGTCATCCCAACTTAATATTCCGTTTTCTCTTTTCAGATTTTCCGGTGCGGATATTTGTTCCATATATTTCTTCGGGTCCCAATTATCGCCCTCACAAACAACGTTTTCATACGTATACCGAGCTGCTTCACCTGCCGTAAGGACAGCCTGACAAATGCCTGTCACCGGATTCTCTTGTTCATCCTGATAGGTATATTGCGTTTTACGCTGGCTTAAATCTACAGTATTCCCCTCCTTATCCTTACTGTTATATTCAGCAAACATTTGAGGAATAGCTCCCATATCCGTCCATCCTTCCGGAGCTATCTTTATATTAAAATCGTATTGAGATATACAGCTATCGGAGAATTATGCCAGGGACGCCCCAACTTGACACTTTCTGTATCAGCCAATTCATTTCCATCCACAATGCAATTATTCAACACATATCCCCAACGTGTTCCTACTTTATGAGAAGGAGCAACAATAATTGCGCCATCCCTCATATTATAAAAGGTGCAATGTTCGAGAAAGCAATTCCCGTTTCCATAGAAGTAATCAACGGCTCCTTCAATCCAGCAATTCTGTGCATACAGTCTGCCGTTATCCGACTTAGGTCCTGTCTGCCATGTATCTTGATAAGAGAGAAACTTGCAGTTATTGAATGAGTTACGATCGTTTTGGGTATACATAGCCAATGCCATAGGACCTTTCTGCAACTCCTTACCATATCCGTTTACAAAAGAAATATTCTCGGCGTAAAAATCCGTAGCTTTCACTGATACCATAGCGGCTCCGATTTTTCCTAAGTTCTTATAAGAGTACTTCCACACATCCGGATCAGTCGCACTGGCTTCGGTTGAGCTGTTAATTCGTAACTTGACAATTGTCTTATCCACATCCTGTCCGATGAGATGAATATACGGTTTGTCTTCAGGAATAATAATTTGTTCTTCATACGTTCCGTTCGCCACGAAAATGAGCCAGGGTTCTGTTCTTTTCGAGGGGACATTATCTATTGCTTTCTGTATACTGGTATAGTTTCCTTTTCCGTTAGGACTGACCACCGCATCAAATATGCGTGCTTCCGGTTGAGGACGTTCTCTGATTGTAAACTGAATACTAACACCTTCGAATACATTTCCCTGAAAGTCTATGACTGCACCTTTGGGGTAGGCTGAACTGACAGACCTTGATTATAGTCCAAAGCAGTATAAGCGTAAGACGCTGTTTTACCTTTGAAAGTCAACTCACTTCCTCGCCATTAAAATTCGCTTTCCCTTCTCCCGCTTTCACATACTCGTT